>WNFR01001649.1_pt1 | contig 41839 bp, 61 predicted proteins | sample 5400221 | NCBI WGS metagenome assembly WNFR01 (sample SAMN13153357, study PRJNA577476) | soil metagenome | isolation source: 40 cm soil under Madrone tree | place: USA:California | collected 2016-06-14 | reverse complement strand
TTAGCTGCCGAGCAGGCTGTGCCCAAGATTCTAGTGCTGTACCACCATTCAAATCACGCGGGACTCTAGAGACTCTCAAGGAGTTCCTGGCTCATACAACCACCCCCAAGGGGTGGCCGGCGCTAATGTCGGTTGACAATGACAACTGCTCCTGCTTGACAAGCCGTGGCGCCAGGAGCACAATCAGCCCCTCTCGCCGGGGCACCAGTCAACCTCCCCCGCCAAAAGCCCCGACCCGAAGGAGGTGGTCTATGACCATCCTTTCCGAACTTTGGTAGACGATCAAGGACAAGACATCGCAGAGTACGCCGTAATGCTAGCCGTCATTTTGGTGGTCGTCATCGGCACCATACGGCTAATCGGTTCAAACGCCAACAACGCTTTTTCAACAGTGGCCAGTTCGCTCCAGTAGAGGAGCGTCAGCTGTCTGCTGACTAGTCTAGTAGCCTTTTGGGATTCGGCGGGAGTGGATGGTGAATCTTCTTTTCGCTGTACATCAGTTGGCATGGACGCAGTATCCGGCGATCTGGCTGTGCGAGTCCTGCGCGATCCTGTGGCTAGTGGTTCGGGCAGTTCGATCGCCTTGGGTTCAGGTAGGCGTTCTCCTCATACTGTGTGGACTGATGCTGAATGCCCTTGTGACCGATGCCAATGCTGGAGCGATGCCGGTTGTCGGCATGTCCTCCACACTGCATCCTGCGAGCCCCATGTGGCGGGCGGCGACACCGAAAACACGGCTAGCCTTTCTAGCGGACCAAGAGCAGCTGGGACTGTTCAGCGTCGGGGATCTGGCGATGCTGTTCGGGGGTATCCTCATCGTTGCGATTTGCCTGAGTCGAAGATTCAAAATGAGGGCGGCCTCAATTGCAATTGGCTGGGATGGATTTCCCGAAACATGACCAGCCACAACACCTGCCTTGGCAAAGCTCAGCCTACGTAGCGGCGCCTAGGCCGTTCTACGATGCGTCCCATCGCACTCTTGGGCGCTTCGTGACAGGGAAGGCCCTGCCCCTCAGCATCGGAACTTCTTCAGCGAAACCCTCCCACATGTTGTGTCCAGATCACAGACGACTTCTCGAAGGCCCCTAATCTTCTGCTCATCGTGGGGGGAGCATGCAACGAGCCACGCTTAGTAAGGGCGGTCGAGAGGCTTGCTGAGGCAGGTGAGGAAGCCGGGCAACATCGCCAGAACTGTCTACATACGCGGCCACAGGATTTCGTGTTTTGCAAATCCGACGGCTCGCCGCTTCAGCCAGACCTTTTGCGGCGGGAAGTGTTGTATCCGACACTGGATCGGCGGCACATTCCGCGCTCCCTGCGGTCTGCGGGTTTACACACCTTCTGGCACTCGGCAGGTAGTTTCGTGAACGCCGAAACCGGAAATCTGAAGCTGGCTCAGAAAGCTCCTGGGCCACTCGAACCTGAGCACTACGGCGGACATTTACAAGCACACCTCCGCCGAAGCAGAACGCGACGCCGCCGTTGCCGTAGAAAGGGCGATCTACGGGGATTTGTTCCCAATTGTTCCCAAAACAGGGAACAGGAACAACCAAACGGCCACGTTGTAAGGAAGGAAACGAGCGATGGCTCTACTCGTAACCAAAAGCATGAAAGCCGCTTAGCGGGATCTCCGCTCAGCGGCTATTGGTTGCGGGGGGCCTGCAACCATCCGAACGTACCCTCAATTTCCTTCTCTTTTGCGATCCAGCCAGATCACATCAGACACAGCAAGAGAGGCTGAATGTGTCGACAACCCGAGGTGTCGTGTCAGCGCTCTTGATCTGAGTCAAGGATCGGTCTCCTTTTCCAGGACTCTCAATCCCCTTACTGCATCAGCAAGCGCATCTAACTCGGACTGTGCGTCAGTCGCCACTGCCAGCTCTCTGGCCCGGTCAGTCATCGCAGACTTCGCGTCGTCTATCCGATTTTTAAGCCTGGCGCGCTCTGTTTCGACCATTGCCACTTTATAGAGCGTTACCCATCGTTGATTCCTCCACGGACTCACAGCGGGCCCCTTTGTTCGCGTTGGGATGGGGAGGTCTTCTCGGACAAAACTTACCACGGTGTTGATATTAATGATAACGGAATTCGATCTTTGGATTTGGGGCGTCGCAGAGATCGATACGCCCCCAAAGGTGAGCGACCCAGCTCACCTTTTCTGCTTCTGCAAACGCATCATGGCGCTCCCGCGCGCCTTTTCCGTTCAAGAACCACGCAGCTCCCGTGACCCAGATCTCCCGAAAAATCCGAGACCTAGCCACGCAGAATTCGAGACCTGAGTTGGCAATCCGTACCTGATTCTTTATTCAGGAGACCGATAAACAGCCGCGGCGGCAGGGGCGGCGAGCGGGTGACTCAACACGGGATTCTCTGATGAGGGGATTTCAAACACCGAACTCAAATTCGTGAGGTCGAGCAATTCGCGTACCTGTCGATTCAGGCTCATGAGTTTCAACTCAATGCCGTGGGCTCGAGCCCAGGCGTGCAAGAAAACCAACAGACCTAAACCGCTGCCACCGATAGCATCCACCCTTGCAAGATCAAGTATCACAGTCCGCCTGTCCGCCTGGGACAGGACGGGCCTCCCGCAGAATGTCAGCCTCGTCGCCAATCACGATGCGCCCTATTCAGCGTAAGACCGCAACCACCCTCGCGCTCTCGATGGTTACACTCAACATCGCTCAGCTCCAAGTGGACCCTTGATATTAAGTGTTTAGATCTGCAATTTGGCCCTGGGGGGTTAAGTTTATCTGTGGTCTGATTGTTAATTACAGGGGTTTGAGACCATGAACGTGAGCAGCACGCGCCGCCCGGAATCAGTGAATGAGTTGAGACACCAACTGCTCGCCCTTTCGTTGATTCAAGGTAAGAATCAGCGGCCAACCCTTCGAGCAGTACCTATTTGCGGACTTCGCCTCGCGAAGAAAGTTGCACCCGCACCATTCGCAGTACTTGGCATCCAGAATCTTCGCACCGAGGGGAACCGTGTGGGACACATATTCATGCAGTCCCTGCCAGCGTCCGAGCCGATCCATCCGGCCTGGTGCTGCCGAGGTATGAGGGAGCAGTTTCACGGGTGCATTCCGCGACCCCAAGTATATTCATTCTGGGAACGGTGCGCACAAAATGTGAAGCCACGTAGAAATTTGAGTTGGTACCCGCGTTGTCTCCTCTCAACCCCACGCAAAATCTGCGACCTACGCCTCTCCTCTTCACGGGTAATGATCCCTAAACTCCGTCCGAAATTTGGACAGTTCATTCCGGTGGAGTAATCTGGCACCCTAAAACTCGGCAGGCAAAAGAGCGTCGGGCAAAACTCCAGCCTTGGACAGGTTGCATGTCATGTCAAAAACCCGCGCGAAGCTGGCTAATCCGACGAGGTAGTGTGGAAGGTTCAGTCCGTAGAATCTGCGGCTGGTGGCCGTCTCTCCGAACGCGCATAAAAACGGACCGACACCTGAGTGCCGGTCTGGAGTTGTAAAGTTACATTTCTTGGCTACGCACTCACTGCTTTTTTTCTGTCGACTCTAGTTCTCTCGTCCCTAACGCGCTCCAGTTGTTCCGACTCGGGGGCCAAGGCGCGGAAACAGAAACGGGCTTTTTCCGAGAGCTCTCCCAGTTCCCGTCCAGTCCCGCGGCTCAGGAACTGTTCCCTGGCAAAGCGCTCTAAGGCATCTCCAAACACCTCACACGCGGTGACAGCAGACGGCTCCTCAGCTCGGCTCGAAGTCCCAGGCACCTCAGGAGGAATGATGAGCCCGCGCGTATAGAGAAGACCAAGCGCATAGAAGAACTGAGCGGTGGCCGCAAGATGCGCTTGCTCTTTCACCTCCCTGCTCTCGTGCTCAAGTGCGGGAGCAACCGTCTGTAGAGCTTTGCCGCAGCGGAGCAATTCGGCACGCAGAAACTCCAGGAACTCAGGAGAGAGATAGCTCCCAGCCGTTTTGCCAAAGCCCGAGATGAAGTTCTCCGGTGAAAGGTGTTCGGACGTGCTGATTCCCGGAAAACCGACCGGCGACAGTCCGTATGCGATCTCGGGTGCAATGGACACGGGAGGCATGTGGAAGATAGGTCTTGGCGGAATATTGGCATAGTACGGGTTCGTCTCAAAACCCGGGAACGTACCTCTATTCATGGCCTGATAAGCGGCTGGGTCAAACCATGGGAATGGCCGCTGGGCCATGCCGATGTCGATTGGGTTAAAGGTTTGCCAGGGCTGAACGGGCGTCGAGAAATACGGATGCATAATCTGCTCCTTGAATTTTGGATTTTTTTCTTGAGCTTACTGCGCGGTTGGAAACCTCTTCGCGGTAAGGCTTTCATGTGTGTTGGGATTTTGCCTCCAGGACTTCGGCCACCTCAAGTCGAGGTGTCAAGTTAAGGTCGAGGAGTCGAGAATTTCTCCTCTGAAATTCCCGCAAACACAGGCAACGGCGGATCGCTTGGCACACGTTTAGTTTGCTCTGGGTGCCTGAAGCCAATGGTTCAGGTTTTCCACACCGAGACGTGATGCAGCGGGATATCAAAGACGCATCCCGTTCCGACTCAAACGAGTGATGTGGCAATTTGTGTGTAGACCACAAATCTAACCCTGTCACGATTCCCCGACAATCCGGAGAAAGCTGTATTCTCTTTCTGAAGAATCGCTTCGCTCGACCGCTGCCGAAACAGACTCAACTCGCATTCGCTGATCGTCCCCTTCATTCCGAGGAGCAGGCGATCATTGGTGAGCGTTGGATCGTAAACACCATCGAGATCCACCAACACGGCGCTAACCATTCCACATAGGGTCGATCAGATGATGCCAGTCACGACCGTTGCGCGCTAATCGCGATGCCTCCGCGCAGAATACAGCACCGACTTCGCCGCTACAGACTTCCGCCACCAAGCGCTGAAACCCAGGGCGATCGACCAAACCGGAACCGGTTCGTCCCAGATCGTCGTCTACCACAACGATGTGTTGGAAACCCAGGGTGCGGGCACGATCCGCGAGACTAAGTTGCAGGCGTGTGCTTTCCTGGTTGTGGATTAATTGACTTGGCCTGGACTGGCGAACCATAAATGATGGCTTTCCGAACCAGACGTTCAGGCGTGAGCTTCGGGTTCATCTTCTCCTCCGTTTTCTGGTTGCTCGTGTTTGCTTTCCGCTGCCCCGATTAGTAGTTCCATGAGAGCGACGGTGGGGTCCTCGCGCTGGTCCTCCGGATTTCCCGCTGGCGGCACATTGCCGAGCGGAAGGTTCATCTGCGGGCAAAGCGGCTTTGCCGATCGCTTCATCCACTGCCTCCTTGGGGATTGCTTGCAGGGAAGCTCTATCGCAATCGGCGTGCACAGGCAAACTCGCGAACAGGTCGCGAAGTTCAAAGAGAGCTTCTACAGAAATCAGCGGAGGGCCGAGCGAAAAATTGCGAACACTCCGGACTCAACATCCAAGTCGGAATGGGATAAATTTTGCCGTTTGACTCGCAATAGATGCGGTCGCCGTGAGGGTTCTTACGCCGTGAACGAACCGGGAGCGAAGAATTGAAGAGAGGGTGTCACCGGTAGTAGATCGTTACAGTCGCGAAATCATACGCATTATCTAGCTTGGTCGGTCGTACAGACAGAGGTTCATCATCCCACCGACAGCGGCCTGCTTTGGGATGCGGTGCGCGTGATCACTCGCCTGGTACAACGTCTGGGTGAAATTATCCCAGACGGCGTTTCGACATTTCACAATCGCCGCCGCGCCGCCAAGCGTCGTTATCAACAGATTCAACGCATGACCAGTTCGCAACGGCAAACTCGACTCACCGGAAAATATCGTGAGCTGATCGAGATCACTAAAGAGGTGGTGCAGAGCGCGCACGCCGTACTGGAGAAGACCAAAGATGCAAACGTCCGAGAGGTGCTGCAAGAGGCACTGCTGCGGAAACTTCAACAGGAGATTACGCACTATTGCCAGCTGGGAGAACGCGTCCTCGATCAGACCCGCCGCCGCGTGCTGGAAGGGGAGCAAGTTCCCAACGCGGAGAAAGTGTTTTCCATCTTCGAATCCCACACCGACTTGATCAGGCACGGCAAGCCCCGCACTCCGGAGGAATTTGGCCACAAAGTGTTTCTCGCCGAGAGCGCGCAGGGTCTGATCACTCAATATGAAGTTCTGGACGGAAATCCTGCGGACCAGAATCAGGTGAAGCTTCCCTCCTGCATCACCAGGCCACCTTTGACCGTCCCCCAGATTGCTATGCCGCCGATCGAGGCTTCCAAAGTGTGGACAACGAAAAGACCTGTAAAGAAGAGGGGGTCAAGCAGGTCAGCATTCCCCAACGTGGAGGGCAGAAAACGCCCCGGCGCCAAGCCTACGAGAAGACTCCCGCCTTCAAACAAGGCCAGCGTTTTCGTTCCGGCATCGAAGGGCGCATCTCGGTTCTGTTCCGCGGCCGTGGCATGAAGCGTTGTCGCGCCAAAGGACGAGAGCGCTTTGAGGTATTTGTGGGAGCGGCGGTGTTGGCCAACAATCTCCTGCGCATTGCCGCTCTGCTGGTGGAAAAGAAAAAGAAAACCAAAAAGAAAAACTTCCGCAGGTCGAAGGCAGCCGCCGCCTGAACGAACTTCCTATTTGCTTCCTCGCTCTTCCCTCGAAGACGTGTCTTTTCTGGTCGTTCCTTCCGCGTAAAACCCGCCACTGTAGGCCCTACCCAGCTACACCACTAACCGCTATACTCCCGTTTTAACCCATACAGCACCGCAAGTTTCTAGTCGGAACCCCCTCTTTGTAGCAAAAAATCCATTTTTGCAGCAGAAACTAGACTAGCCAAAACTCGCAGGTTCGTGAAAGTCCTGTCATTATTGGGCAAGCCGCACGGAGGATGGTGGTGTAATGCGTCTACGAGCAGTATCAATTGTGCTCTTGCCCGCTGTTCTCGGGATAGGCCTCACAAGTTGCGGCGGTTCGAGCAGCGGAAGCTCCGGCAATCCTGCAGCACCGTCAATCGTCACGCAACCCTCGAACCAGGCGGTGGTGGTAGGCCAACCGGCGACGTTCACGGTCGCGGCCTCGGGTTTCGCTCCATTGGCATATCAGTGGCAGAGGGACAAAACCGCTATCACGGGCGCTGCTTCCGCAACCTATACCACGCCAGCAACTACCCTTGCCGACAGCGGCGATTCCTTCCGTGTGGTGGTCACGAACTCAGCCGGAAACGCCACCAGCAACGCCGCCACACTCACTGTCAACTTGGCAGCCGCAACCGATGTGGTGACCTATCACAATGACGTTGCCAGGACCGGGCAGAACCTCAGCGAGACGATCCTGACGCCCGCCAACATCAACTCGACCAGTTTCGGCAAGATCGGCTTTTATGCTGTGGACGGCAAAGTGGATGCCCAGCCGCTCTACCTCGCCAACATACACATCCCTGGCCAAGGCTCGCACAATGTGCTTTATGCGGCGACCGAGCACGACAGCGTTTATGCCTTCGATGCGGACAATGGCACACAGCTCTGGAAGGTTTCAGTGCTGGGTGCGGGTGAGACCACCAGCGATCCCCGCAACTGTAGCCAGGTGATTCCAGAGATCGGCATCACGGCAACGCCTGTGATCGATCGATCGCGAGGTCCCAACGGCGCGATCTATGTGGTTGGCATGTCGAAGAACGCCTCGGGCAGCTATTTCCAGCGGCTTCATGCGCTCGATGTTGCGACGGGTGCAGAACTGTTTGGCGGTCCGACGACCGTGCAAGCCTCCTACCCAGGAACAGGAGACGGCAGCTCCGGCGGCAGCGTCATCTTCGCTCCAGGTCAATATGAAGAACGTGCCAGCCTGCTGTTACTGAATGGCGTGGTCTACACGGGCTGGACGTCTCACTGTGACATTCGTCCATACACCGGCTGGATCATCGGATACGACGCGTCTACGTTACAGCAAAGCAGCATGTTGAACGTCACTCCGAACGGAAGCGAAGGGTCGATATGGATGTCGGGTGCGGGATTGGCGGCGGACGGCCTCGGAAACATCTACTTCTTGGACGCGAACGGCGACTTCGACACGACCTTGAATACCAGCGGATTTCCCAGCAACGGCGATTTCGGCAATGCGTTCATAAAACTCTCAACAACGGGAACACTCGCGGTTGCGGACTATTTCGCCACCTTCGACACCGTGCAGAAGTCTGCTGCCGACCAGGATCTCGGTTCCGGCGGAGCCATCGTGCTGCCCGACCTCACAGACGCAACGGGCCACACCCGGCATTTGGCCGTCGGGGGCGGCAAGGATGGGAACATCTACGTGGTCGACCGCGACTCGATGGGGAAATTCAGCCCCACGGCCAACAACAACTATCAGCAACTTCAGGGAGCGTTGCCGGGCGGGGTCTGGTCCATGCCTGCCTACTTCAACAACGCGATCTACTACGGGCCAGTAGGGACCTCGATCCGAGCATTTTCCATCACGAATGCTCTGCTATCCAATGGTCCAACGAGTCAAACCAGCACCACCTTCGGCTATCCCGGCGCAACGCCAGGCGTCTCCGCTAACGGCACCAGCAACGCGATTCTCTGGGCGGCGGAGAACGGCAACACGGCCGTCTTGCATGCGTACGACGCCACCAACCTCTCGCATGAGCTGTACAACAGCAACCAGGCGGGCATGCGAGATCAATTTGGCGCGGGCAACAAGTTCATCACACCGACCGTCGTCAACGGCAAGGTCTACGTCGGGACGACTAACGGCGTGGCCGTGTTCGGGCTATTGCAATAGTTCGTTGACGTTACGGACAAGCAACCGCCTTCTACCGCCGAATGCCTGCGGCACGCAGGGAGTGATCCACTTCTTCGAGCTGATCCTGAGCTTTTGACAGGTTGGCAGCCCGTCGTTGGATAGGCGGCGGCTATCAATACGGATACGCAGAAGTCTTGGACTTTCCCACGCCGCTCATCGTAGGTTCCTTCGAGAGGACTTTCCGCGAATGCAACGTTCAGAAGTCTCATCCGTCTTCAGCGTATTCACTGAACGAAGTGGCAAGACAAAATCAGATCGGTGGTTCAATCCATAAAGCCACCACTGTCGCTCCCTGTTCGAGGGTATTCTGTTCCCAATTTGTTCCTCGATCTGTTCCCGAAATTGTGACCGACTTCCCTCGTTTTTTTTCCTCTGGGGGCCACCGAAGCCATCGATATCCAATCCAAGCAAGATTTCTAACAGCAGTTGGCACAGTGCTCCCGTGCACAAGCTATGTCTCGCGGAGATTCGATCATCTACGGCGGGGAAGATGCCTGTTTTCGTCGTTCCGCACGAAAGACGGAACGGGTCCCATCCTCAATTGCGAACAGGGTCGTTCGGTGACTGGCTGGGGGCGGCTGATCTTCTATGTTGCGGATATGGATGCGATCTGGGCATACTTGCGGGAAAGGATTTCATCCGGAGAGGCCGCGGGACGCTTCATGGGGCAAGCGATATTTCCATATGCTCGATCCGGATGGGCATGAGTTGTCGTTTGCGCATCCATTACGACGCGAGCCGGGACATTCTGATCAGAGGTGTGAGCTCGTAGCACGCTGTTAGGTCCGTTGCCAACTGTCCGTAATATACGGCTCCGTTTTGCCATCGAACCGCTCCTCAGTCAACGAAGCAGAAGGGAAACCAGCCGCTCTGGATCAGGGCAATACGCGCGCAACCTCGGTGTTTTCACTAGTCGTTTTGATCGGTTCAACTTTCGCCATTTCAGGTCTCTTCTTTTCAGGGGCGGGATTACCCAGCTGCACAATGACCGCCTGCTCTAACTGAGCCATCAGAGCCTTCAAAGTCTCATCTCCCGTGTCCAAGATGCTGCGCAATTCAGTGCTAACCATGATCGCGCGCTGATATGCTTCCCGAGCCTTGGCCAAAGTCGGAACGTGTTCGAGGAATTCGGTAGCGTGCTTTGAGAACTCGTCCACGGATTCCCGGTATGCTGCCATGGCCCCTGGTACGTGGTCCACGCTTACACTACTATCCTTCTTCCACATCTGCTTCTCCTTGGCTTCAACATGGCGCATCGCTTTCGCCAGCGGCTATGCATTATGAACCTGGTGATCGGAACGGTCAATCCTGGAGCGTGTGAACGGTCAACCGAGGAGTCTCGATATTTCTCGAGAGTCTGTGGGCAATTTCTGTCGTCGCTGAGGGACCTCGTGACTTTTCCCACTTTACCCGGCTCTTACACGCGCCGCCGAATTGTTTGGTCATCTTGCACTGGGAAATTGGCCATCGCTCCCACCCGACGACCTGTTGGACGAATCTGCAGATAAGTCCCTAGCGTCGCTGGAAGCTAATCCAGACCGTGCCGGAGATCTCGCGGCTGAAAGGCGAGCGGGAACGGTCATTCGTGTTCACGGAGGCACTTCGCAAGAAATATGACGAACTGGCGCCGGAGCCGCTTAACAGCTTCATCCAGTTCTCATGCGAGATCGGCATCTGCGAGCGCGAAATGATCGACGTGCTCAAACCCGACATTCACATGACGAAGAAAGCTGACGAGTGGGGTCACTACGGCTACGTGCACGTCAGGAATGGCAAAACCGAATTCCGCAAGCGCAGCCTCCTGATCACCGCTCGCGCGAGGGGAATCCTCACGATGTGGATGGTGAAATCGAAGTCCAATCTCGTGTTCACCCGTGAGGACGGTCTCAGTCCGGTTTCATCTTTCACGTTGATCCAACAGCAAGAGCGCATGCGGCAGCTGCTGAACCTGCCCTGGGATGCATGCGTCCACAGCGCCCGTCACACAGCACTGACCAACCTCGGCCTCACGGGAGTAGGTCCGTTCACGCTCCAGCGGGCTGCTGGCCATGCCAACATCGAGACGACTCGCAAGTATGTTCATCCTACGCCGCCGGCGAAGGATGCGTTTAAGAGGAAGGCCCGGAACGGGCGACGCGACCGTCGTGCGACTCGCAAGCAAGTCGCTAGTCTAAGTCTAGGGTCGTGCTGATGCCCTCGATAGGGGAGCGTCAGACGACGGCTGGCGCTGTTCACTGAGATGCTTCGGGACTTTGGTGACAAAGCTTCGGGGATTTTGGGGGACTCAAGGTTACTGAGCGTGACTTTCCGTTACCGGCGGTGCGATGGCCGCTGATGGAAAAAATTCCCGAAGCTGGCCGAAACACTGAGCTTACAAGGGGATAAGGTGGTGAGCGCGGAAGGAATCGAACCTTCAACCTACTGATTTTCGATCAGCAACCCACAAATCAATGGTTTCAACGGTTTCCCAAGCATTTTCGTGAGCACAAATAGGCAGATTTAGGCGAGGTTGTTCCCTAGTTTGTTCCCCTGTTTTGAATGCTGCTTTTTTCTCTCAAGCTATTACATCGTTCCGCTACTTAATCTTCTAGTCCCGAAAAGGAACTCGCGCGCCTAATTCTCGCCAAAGATTGCTGGATGCGGTGACAGCACGTGATTCGGGTCGTATCTGGCTTTCGCGACCACGAAACGGCGCCATACCTCAGGACCGTAGTGGGCCTGCCATTCGGCCGAGGAGATCACCATCGAGTAGGGAGCGTAACGCTTGCCTCCTACGGCGCTCATTTTGGCAAGGAGATCCCGGTTGCTGGCCAACAAGGCGGAAAGCGCAGCCTCGTCGCCCGCCTTCACGCTGCGGAAGAGCGCGAACGCGAATGCCTGTTCCTCGCTCGGCACCTTGAAGAGCGGACGTGTGAAGCGACGGGTATTCAAGGGATAGAAACTGAACTGTGACAGCGCGGCGGCTTCCGGGGACAGCGAGAGAATGTTGCTGAGGTAGTCCTTGGTCGCCGAGGCCGGAATGTACATCGTGATGAACGGGCTGGGACGGCCGGCAGGAATAGCAGCGTTGCGCGCCTCAAAGCGAAACAGATAATCGTGATAAGTCATGCGCGCGGGCGCGGCGGCCGAAGCGAAGCGCAAGTCCCCTTCGAGTGCCCGGATGTTCGGCTCGTTGGGTGGGGTGAAGAATTTGCCGGCCTCGATGACGAATCTCCACTTGCCGCTCTGATCGCGCATTATCGTGCCGTACTGGCCGTCGAGTGAGCCTCCCTCACCAGCCGCAAGTGATCGGCGAGATAGTCGTCGAGGTTGGTGTAGGTCAATTCATGGAGCATGATGTGGCTCGGGGCGGGCATCAGCCGCAGGCGAGCGCGAACGATGACGCCGCACTGGCCCTGTCCGGCAAGCACCATCTCGAACAGCTCACGCTCGCGCTCCGCCGAGCAAGTGACGAGATGGCCATCGCCGGTTACCACATCGAGCTCGGCCACATTGTCCACCTGCGCACCGTAGAGATGGCTCGTAGCACCCATACCGCCCGCGTTCAGCGTGCCGCCGACGGTGATGGCAAGGCACGTCGACGGGAAGACGGGCGGGGTCACACGCTTGGCGAGCGTGGCGTCGGCGACGCTGCTCCAAAACGCACCGGGCTGGGCGTCCGCGCTGTCCGGAGTGCGCACATCCACGGCGTTGAGTGAGCGTGAATCGATGACCAGACCGGCTTCGGCTTGCGTCTGTCCATAGCGCGAATGACCGTCGCCACGGATGGCGACCTTCATTTTGTGCTGGTTGGCGTAACGCACCATCGCCACAATGTCCTCGACGGAGCGCGGCTTGAGGACGGCTACGGGCACGCGATGAAACATGTTGCCCTGATCTGTGGCAATCGCACGGCGGGACTCCTCATCGAGGAGCAGCGCGCCGTCGAGCCTCGGCACGCGATCAAAAGGGCGCGCTGTGTTGTTTGCCTCGGTGACCCAGGAACGCGCGTCGGGATTGAAACCCACAATGGCAGCGCCGATGACGAGCTTAGTGAAGTGGCGGCGAGAGATCTGGTGCTTCATTGTGAGCTCCTCAACGAGAAGCAGAGACCGAAGGCCGGGGCAGCCGGCACTCGGCTCTAACCAGGATCGGGTTTTGGATTTTAACGAGTGGGACGCTCTCCGCGAACAGATAGCAAGCGGCGATGAATACGAAGGCAGCAACCAGGCTTCCCGTTCGGTCATTGAGATAACCGACAGCGTAGGGCGCCGCTTTGTTGATTTTCGCGAACTCCGGCAGGACGCTGTCGAATTTGCCGAAGGTTCGTTGAAAACCGACCTCCAGCGAACCGACATTGACCGCATCGTGGTCAGACGCGCCACCGCCGCAGATGCGCAGGAGGGCGTCCGCGACCTTCGCAGCCGCTCGGCAGTCGTCGATGTTGTATCCAATCAGTTCGTGCTTTTGGTTGTCATCCGCGCCAAGCTCCCAGGCCCGCCGCAGCAGGGGCGCCGCAGCGCCCGAAGCCCGTGACCAAGTCCACTCGAAACCGAGATATCGTCCGACTTCCTTGAGACTGTTCGAAAAAGTCGGGAAATAGATCTTGCCGTAGATGCAGCCGACGAGGTTGACCGACGTTTCAATGAGCCGACCGACGAACTCTAGATCGCCCGGTGCTAAGATGTAGCGCTCTTTCATCCGCTTTAGAAACCGGGTCTCGTAGCCGCCGTAGGTAACGATCTGCACATTCCCGATCGCCTTGAGCGTTTCCAGGCAGTTCTCCCATATTGCGCGTTCGCCATCCAATCCATCGGCCCAGAACGAGCGCTCCACTTGTTCCCCGCCGCATTCGAACCGAAGCCCGATAAGGTAGTAGAAGTCCCTGTCCGGCATCCCCTCCACGTCGAGGAATATAGGGACGCTCTCGAATTTCAGTGCCGGAGCTCCAACGACATGAATCTGGTTCTTTTTGAGCGCCACGGCCCTGAGTTCGTGGTCGTTTTTGACGACAGGGGCGGTACGTTTGGCGGATTTGGTGGAGCCCTCGGCATCAGGCCTGGTTCGCTTGCGCCTCCGTGGGCGGTAGCCATAAGACATCTGCGTTATCGTGAAGATTCCCTTAGCATTGCATTTCGCCCGCTCCTTGCCGGTCGTCGCCGTGAGTAGGCTCAAATCGTCATGTTCGATGGCGAGACCGCGACACCTTGGCTGGAAATCGCAGACGGCGCAATGCTTGTTCAGGACAAGCGGTGGCGGCTCCCGGCTGCTCCGACTAGCTCTGATCGCCTCAATGGCCTGGTGCGTCTGGACGACATGGTCCCCAATCCTCACGCTTCTGTGACGGTAGCCATCGCCGTAGATCAGTGTTCCGGTGTCTGTCAGTGTCCCGATAGCCTGCGACAGCGCGAGCGCACCAAAACAAAGGAGCAGGCTGTCGGAAAAGTCCGGCTTGTCCCAGGGTAAAACGAGGACGGGGACCAAGTTTCCGAATGGCGACGATTTCTGGGGTTGGCGGACTCCATTTCTGTGCTGCGGCAATGCAAAGTCATAGACGACTGTATCGCAGTCGACATAATGAGTGATGGAGTCATAGTCGAGGCTGCACCACAGCTGTCCGAACTCGAGAAGTTCGGTCACTTTGGCCCCGGTGTGTAGCTGCTGCTTTGCCGCCGCCTTGTACATGGACGATATACGCGCCTCAACGTCGACGAAGAAGGCGCCTGGCGCGGGTTCGCCGATCGCCAAGAGATGCGCTTTCGTCGGACACCTAAGGAATGCGGAAAATATCGCGGCAGAGATTTGGGTGCTCGCGCCCATAGTGATCGATCATGCCAGAGTTTCGGCGCACATGATATCAAGCGTTCTCGTATTATGCCGAGCAGCCTCGCGGCATAACGCTCACTGGCTCGCCCAGGCAATTCGGAGAGGTCGGTAGCAGAATATCGACCCGGACATTGTCCACAGGAAGACCTCATCCGATCTAAAGGTTTAATCCGTTCTTGCACTTGATGTCAGCTACAAACTCGTTTCTTGACAAGCGTTAAGCAACAGGCTACAGTCTGTCAGGTGAAAATACGGAACTTCGTCCATAAGGGTCTGAAGAGGCTCTACGCTGAGGATGTCGCGAAAGGCGTGCCGCCCGATACGGTGGACAAGCTCCGTAAGATGCTGGCATTCCTCGACGACATGCAAGACCCTGAGGAATTGCGCGCACTCCCGGCGTGGAAAGTTCACACCCTTACCGGTGACCGTAAGGGAACGTGGAGCCTCAGCGTCACGCGCAACCGCCGCCTGACGTTCCGCGTCGACACAGCAGAGCGAGAAATTATCGATTTGAACTTGGAAGATTACCACTAGGAAAAAGGAGCAAGGCCATGCCCATGAAGAACCCACCTCATCCCGGAGATTTTATTCGGACGGAGATCATCAAGCCCGCGGGCCTCTCCGTCACGGCGGCAGCCGCCGCACTTCGGGTGTCCCGCCCTGCCCTGTCCAGCCTACTTAACGGCAACGCCGACCTTTCTGGAGATATGGCCCTGCGCATTGAGAAGGCATTCGGAGTCAAGATGGACACCCTCATGCGGATGCAGGCCTCTTACGACATTGCCCAAACCCGTAAGCGTGAGAAGCAAATCCACGTGCGCCGGATTCACCAGGCAGCAGCGGTTCACGCATGAAGGATTCGGCACGCGCTGGCTCTTGCATCTCCGCAGTGACTTCATTTGAGCACCGCGTTTTCACTAGCCAAAAGAGCGAACGGGTCAGGTGCTAACGCCGGTAGATAGAGATCATGCGTCAACCGGCAGGAATCGTGATGGACAAGCAGCAGATTTTGGCGAGAGTCGGGAACGCTGCGTTTTATACCTGGCGCTTTTTCCGCGTAATCGACGCGGAAGTCGTGTCTCGTGGGCGCTTGGGCCGATGCTTTCATTCGGCTGGCTGGCGATACCTGCGCGGCGCTGGGGGTATGATACGTGTTGGATGGACGACGCAGATCGAAACACGGCTGAGACAAGCTGCAGCGATGTGATCTTAAGTTTCGGCGCGTCTTGGCTTATCGATTCCCTACTCCGAGTAGCCTTCGTCGTCGTCTCCTTCGTTGTCGTCGTGTTCTTGTTCCTCCTCCTCCTCATCATCTTCATCTTCACATGGCTCTTCACGAAGCCGGACATTAGCAGCGACCGAAGGGCAATCAGATATTTCTGGGACGAGGTTTTCCGAACATATTCTGCCCATACTCAATCGTACGCCCAGTTCCCCCCAGCAGAGAACGCACAGTCCAGCTAGAGGGAAAACACAAAACTGTGATATCGATAGCGTTTTTTGGGTTCTGCTGCTCCCTGCCTACGGTTCGTCGGCGGAACTGGATTACTGCGAACTGGCCGAGAGCGATCAAGCATAGAGAGGACATCGTCGACTCGGAAAGCTCTGTTTCGATTCTGATCATAAAAAGTGTGCAGGCAGAGACTTCCTCAAATGTGCTGTTTGCTGTGGAACTCGACCAGCGTGGCGAGGGCTCCCTCGTGCCCCTTCACCTGCTCCGCTTCACACTTTCCGCTGTTTCTTGACAGGAAGCGAGGCGAGCCGCTCCGTGTTGTTGGCAACGTGATTGAACGCGGAGTTTTCGTTCCTCTACCCCTCAATCGACAGTGAGCGTCAGAGGAAGCACACGGTTGACGAAATGCCTGATTCCTTCTGTTAGGTAGCGGTCAGTTGTCAGTTTCCCGTAATGCGGAACAGGGTCGTTGTCGGTGGTGTCCAAATAGTCATGGGGACTCTTGGGACGACTCGAAAGATGCTGCGCTACCTCCCCGTGTTTGTCACCGTGACACTCGAACTGGCACTTTCGATAGGTTGCTCGAAGCAGCAGTTTGTCCTCGCCAACACCACGCCCTCTGAGTCCACGTTGACTCAGCCGATCACCAACTCCACTCCCATCGAGAAAGCGCTTGATGAACTTCGCGTGCGCTTTCCGAAAGATATCGTGATCGGATTCGAGGAGCTTTTTGACCCACGCCCTGACAGAGAGCCCCAAGTCGATCTCGGCCCCCCGGGCCTTTCACTCAACCAAGTTCTGAACCACGTTCGCAGCATCGATCCGAAATACCACATCGAACTGGTACAGGGAAGGCTGGTCCATGTGTATCCAGCAAGAAAGACTGCGGATCCCGTTGGTTTGCTGGACCTCCGGTTACGTCGATTCTCCATGCCGCAGGACTCGTGCCTCGGTCAAGCAATCGAAAACGTTGGGTTCCGTGGGTATGCTCCTGAACTAACTTAGCTAAGGCTCTCCTCGGCAAGAACCGGCATTCCGCAAAGATTTCCAAAGGGCGGCATCGCCCCGGTTTCGCAGTCGCGGAACCGATCTTTGAATTCTGTTTCGCCAGCGAGAGCAACCGCCTTTGCTCCCGCAGCAGCCTTCAACAGCGAAAGATCGACGTTGTAAGAGGCGGGTAGAACAGCCATAGCGAGCGCATCATCGATTTTCAAAATCACGGTCTTTGCCAGCTCTTTCCCCGATATGTGAGTGAGCGCCGCGATCCCCTGAGCGGTGTAGGCTTTCGAGTGAGAAATGGCCACGTACTTAATGTTTTGACTGTCGAGAAACTCTTTCAGTTTCTGTACTGGCATGGCAGGACTCCTTCACTGAAGTCAAATCATACATCACATAAAAGCCGTGGCCATGTGATCCACCCCCGAGGTTTTTCACACGCTTTCACGAATGCTTGTGGTGTCCTGGAGCTCGAATTTCTCAGAAGATGTGGTTGCGGATTCTTCGTGAGGTTTGGGTCGCGGATTTTGCGTGGTGGTGGATGTTGTGTTTTGCCTTGGGGATGGGGAGAATGGGATTGCGTGCGGTTTAGGTTCTGGTTCTTGGTACGCTGGGGCGTGGTAAGGTTTTGCGTCGACAGGAAATCAGCGATAGGCGGGTTGCGGCAGATACTTTTTGTCCCCCTTCCTCTGTCCCTTCCAGGAGAACACTGCAAACGGCGGGACCGGTCAAATGGGGGAGGGCTATGTACGCAGTCCCGCCGTCCGTCCCGTCCATGCCCCGGGGACGGTAACGATGCGCTAACGGCGGGCGCTGTTCAATATAGAGAATGCTGTATGGACTCGCCGTGCACGCTGGTGCGGTGAATGCCGCTTGACAATTAAGTCTTACGGCGTTAAGACTTTAGCACGCAGTCCTTGACGGCCGTGGAAAGGCGGAAGGGCTATGGGGGCGTGGAGTCCTTGGGAAAATGCGAACTACTGCTGGGTGGTGATCTGCAAGAACAAACGATTTCATCAACACACAAACGTGATGTTCGGGCACAAGATTCCGCTAGGCGAAGCGGATGCGGTTTCACCCCCGCCTGCGCTCACCGGACCATTTCCGGCGCGATGCGATGAGGGCGGGGAGGAGTACGACTACGAGCCTGACGAAGTCTTGAGGGTTGAACTAGAGCTTCCCGCGTCCTTCAAACCCGCACGAGCTGTTCAAATAGATGAAAGCCCCGCTACGTGCCATTAAAGGCCGCACCTATGGGCCATTCTCCGAGTATGCGAGAGCGACTAGCGTTTTCCCTGCTGGCGGTCTTGAGGGGGTGGGAGCCGGATCAAGGTTCCTCGCTTTTGCGCTCGGGGCCGCTCAGCATCACATCTCGCGTCGATTGATGGCCCGCAATCCGGACCCGATCATCATTGAGCATAACCATGTACAAGACTCGCTTCAAAAAAGCCGCCCGTAAGGCGGCACTATCTGTCCCTTGTCCCACTTGCAACGCGAAGCCCGGAGAGCGGTGCGCGCATAAGTCTGGCCTGCCGCGTCGAGACCCGCATCGGGACCGCCGCCGAATCGCGACAGGATTGAGCGAGAACAATGGCTAAACGGCAGACCGCGTAACCTTGCATGTTTCGGCGCAGCGTCCATCCTCGGGGTCATGCTCGGAGCGGAACTCCTGGTAACACCTTCCGCACGACGTCAACATCGGCAAGAGTGGGTCTCGGATACTGCGTGGGTTTGAAGGAAAAGGCGCGGGGGAGAGCGCCTTTGCGCCTTTTGGGTTGTGCACCGGAAAGAAGACGCGAGCCGTTTGTGGCTCGCCGAGGGATCGACTGCGCTTTGGATGGGCGCACACACACGTCGCACCGAGAGCGTCCGCCGGGCCTTGGACTTCGACCACGCCGCAGTAGGCCACGATTGTCTTCCCCTGTTTCGCAGGCCGGGAACTAGACCACAGCGCCTTGAACGGTTGAACTGTGCTCGCAGATTAGCGTCTGGCTTCCTGGTTTTGCGGAGGACTCTGTTCTCGTTGCTTTTTCTCTTCCCACTCGCTGAAAGCTAGCCCCTGTTTCGCGTCCAGGATGTAAGCCAAGAAACGTTCGTTGAGGACTTTGTTCAATTGTCGGGAAACCGCACTATAGCGGGTCCGCTCGCCATCTATCTTGTTGACGCAAGTTCCGAGTTCTTGCTGCCACCCGATCAAATCCCGCGTCGAAATCTTGCCAACGGACGATTTGAACGGGTCGGCACGGCTGTCCGTCATGTTGCCGAAGTGCACGGCTAGCTGCTTGTGGCGATCCTCGAAAGTCTTCCGGCACTTGGCTACGGTCCAATCCTGACCGAATGTAGAACACGTCAGTACGAGCACAGCAACGGCTATTTGTTTCATAAATCCCTCGCTCCCCTAGTGTCACCGAGACTAGAAAACCACGTACATCGCCCGACGGTGGTGTCGGAGCGTTACGTCCGGTCCTGTCCGAACGGCCATTGTTCTCACTTTTAGAGCGTCTCCTGCTGGATCTGAGCTATCGACAAACCAAGCGGATCTGGGTGCTACCGCAAAGGAGGAGCGAAGGCTCTACAGCAGCATGTCCGCTTCTTCGAGACCGAACTCCTCCCGGTTCGGATTGATCTAGATGACTGATGCTCACGCGGACCCCTCAGAGCCGAGTTTCGCGGGTCGCGGGTTTAGCGTGGGTGTTATACCGAAAAGACGCGCAGGGCGCGCCCTTCCTTGGGTATATGATTGTGTCCGTCGGGAGGAGGCTGCCATGCGGACTCCGATGCACTGGAGAACAGAGCGAGGCCGCCATTTCCAGGCGCACCCACTGCACGCAACGTTTTCGCTTGTATCGAGCATGCTGTTGGCCGGGCTGGTTATATTGGCTCTCGTCTTGTCGGCAAGGTGAACGACCATTCCGTCTCCGCGAGAATGGATCGAGATCGTGGCGAGAATGACGCGCTGCCCTCCACAATGCAGCGTGGAGGGGAGTTTACGTCTCTGGAACAGGGGCTTGCTTCCACGCTCTTCACGCGATAGCGTTAACCCATCGGCAGCGGAAGATCTCGGGCAGGAATCTTTGGCAGGAGCGTGGGTCTCGGATTCTGCGTCCTTGGGTCGCGGATTTTTCGTGAGATGTGGGCTCGAATTCTGCGTGGGTTTGAAAGGGAAAAGGGCAGTGCTAGCGCTTTTTCGATGATGCGGTTGCAGAAGCAGAAAAGGTGAGCCGGGCGGCTCACCTTCGGGTCGGAATGAGCTGACGCTAAGCGGCTTTGCCTGCGGCGATTTTGTGAGTGGTTGAGCTATCGACGTTGAAGGTCCGAATGACGGGCTCTGCCTCAAGCAGGTGCCGGACCATCTCTTGGATGGCGGGGTACGCGGTGGTGAAGCGGATGAAGGCGTACGGCGTGCGCAGCTATATTCCGGAGAAGAAACAAAAGGGGCGGCGGAACTGGGCGGGCAAACCGGCCGAACAGCAGGCGGTGTACCAGAATCGGCGGCGCGTGCGTGGCGGCTACGGCAAAAGCTTACTGCGGCGGCGAGGCGAACTGGTGGAACGCAGCTTTGCGCACTGCTACGAGACGGGTGGCATGAGGCGCACGCATCTGCGCGGACACTCGAACATTTTGAAGCGGCAACTGGTCCATGTGGGGGCGTTCAACTTGAGCCTGATCTTGCGCAAAGTGCTGGGTGCGGGCACGCCGCGGCAGTGGAAAGACCTCGCGGGAACGCCTTTTTTGTTGTTTATTTACTACTTACTCGTCGGCAAAATCGCAATCGGCTCTCAGGAAGCCGAATCTCAATACCTTGTACGAAATCGGTCATAGAATCACGAAGCTCGACTCGCAGCTCGGCGCGGCTGGTCGTCCCGAAAATTAGTTACTTACACCCCGGGCTGCTAAGGAACTGGCTGAGCTTCCCGGAAAGTTTCTCTGCGCTGGATCCCTGCGTGGGCGACGGAGCGGCATTTGCTCACCTGCTTCACAATGTAACGGCACATCGCTACGGGATCGAAATTGACGCCTCCCGTGCCGAACAAGCGAGAGCGTCCGGAATCGAGACTTTGCAGGCCAATGCAATGGATGTGCGGTGCCAGACGGAAGCTGTGTCGTTGCTCTACCTGAATCCTCCCTATGATTCGGAATCCGGAGAGAGCAACAACCAGAGACTGGAGTTGGTCTTTCTCGAACACACTTATCGTTGGCTCAGAGCGGGCGGTGTGCTGTTATTCGTGATTCCTCAGTTACGATTGGCGAAATGCGCGAGGGTGCTGAGCGAACATTTCACAGATTTGCGCGCGTTCCAACTCACCGAACCGTCCTGCGCGCAATACAGGCAGATCGTAGTCCTGGCGACGCGCCGCAAACGACACTCCAAAGTTTCCGACGCAGTCCTGTTGGATAGAGTGCGCCACCTCGAAGCGCTGGCAACGAAAGCCAAACTTAAGACTGAGGACGCCCCCAAGAAACCTTCTTTTGTCTGCTCTCTCTATAACTATGCGAGGCGAACCACAACCATGGCTTTCGGTGCGGCTCAATGGGACGAAGAAAAGTGACAACGTTCGAAACGTCTCTGTTTATCGCCTCTCTTACCACCGCGCGGGTGCTGAATCGGAATGCAAATTGTTTTTTGCAATCCATCCACCGGACAGCACGGACTCATGAAATCAGGAGCTAAGAAATGCGGAAGGCAATGCGTACGTTGTGGATGTCTGGAAGAAAAGCCAGCAGAGGGGCCTCGTCGTGCTCCTGTGCAAGCTTACAAACCATCGCTACCCTCAGCGTCCTTTGTGTCAGTGGTTTCTTCACTCATACTGCCGCCGCACAAGGTTCCCCTCAACCAGTGGCGGCACGGGCTCAGGTTAAGCCTACCCTCTCACCAGAAATCATGGCCATTCACGCGTACGCCAAGCGTTCGTAGCCCCGGCGACGCCGAGCCTGGAGTTGGCTGCTGCGACGGCACTGGCCTCGACCACTTTCAATTCCGATCAGGGGCCTGGTCCCGGCCCGATCGGTCCCGGCCCACGGTGCAATCTATTTCGTGCGCCGCCTTTCGTAGGTGCGACCGTCCCTCTCTCGTACTTTGGGCCATGTCGCCGTCATTGCAGATGACGGTGCGGGAGCAGGTATGTATGTGAATCCGACAAAGACTTCCCAGCGCGTGGAAGTATCAAGCCGCCATCGAACACAAGATTGCTTCGCGCTGCGTAGCTCAGAGCCCACAGGTTGCCAACCGCGTTGGCACTCAAGAAGGGCTGATTGAAGTGCCATATCTCGCCAGAAATCGTCAGCTTCCTATTTGCGGGATGTGAAATTGTGAGGCTCTGACCGAACTGTGCTCGGTGGGTGGCTCCGTTGATGACTTCGTTCAGCATGGCATTGGCGTCATAGTGGAAACCTTTGACATCTGCGCTGACAAGCAGAAGCGAAGCGTTTCGCGGGCTTCCGAAATCGAGTTCGGGCACGCCCCCGTCGTACGTCCGTCGAAAGTAGCTCAATGCGATAGTCGGTTCAGCTCCTTCTCCGTGATGCACGACACCTTGGAGTCCAAGGAAGACCTCTCCCGTGCCATTGGCACTTTGGTTGTTGGCGCGGTAGTGGACGAACGGCTCCACTGCTGTGAAAAACTCAAATCGGTGCGACACTGAAAACTTCACTACCTCGTTGACCCCTTCCCGAGTCGTGAACTCCGAAGAACGGCTTGCCCCCAAAAGGCCTGTTTCAAATTGCAAGTAGCCAACTGGAGTGATGGTTGCCGGCGTGGAGACAGTCGGCCGTCCCGGATTCGCCACAGGATCTTCCGTTTTCTCTTCCTGGGCCACTCCGACTTGGGCTAGGACGAAAAGTGCGAACAAGAGTACTGCAACAGAGTTCATTCGGCTTTCTCAGGGGCATCCTGATGACTTCAATTGTTGACGACACCGCGAGATGATTCCCTCTGGATGGATAAGCGGCGGTCTCGAGCAGAGCCAAAAACTCGGCTTTAGTGCGTCCCCGTCCTCCGTTCATCACGAACTTGTTCAAGCCCAGAAGCTTACATGTTGTGCGCGCTTCCACTAAGAGTGCGGTCTTGAGATCGAAAGGATTTACCATTTCTCCGCCTAAGTTTGCGGGGAGGTTACCCCTGGGCTAAGGGACGGAGGGCACGCACCCGACGGCCGCGCCATTGCCGTGGTTGTTCCAGTCGCTGGAGCAGTTGGTCGAGGGTCGTCGTGTCGCCATGAATCGGGTTGAGCTGGCGAGATCCATTAAGCGCTGAGCTTTGGTCCAGTTGGCAATGTAAGGGAAGCAGTTATCATGCTGCAGGTACTCCAGACCGGCGGCTTGCATCTGTCGCGCCAGCCATTCCCGTCCGTTGAGGCAGATCTGAATGGAGAACGGGAACCAAGTTTGGATGCGGGCATTGAGAAAGCCGAAGACAGGATGTACCTGGTAGTGGTAGAGGAACAGGCATTTGCCAGGGCGTAGCTTCAACTCTAGCTTTTTCGTCATTCGATTGCGATGGATCTCGAACTTCCAACAGGGTTCGAGACAGCTGAGCACGCACACCAGGCCAGCGCGGACGCCATCTTGAGCCAGGATGTCGCGGGCGATAGTCTCTTTGTTGAGCTGACTGGAATTGAGATACTTCACCGGGCGTCGGCAAGCCTTGGCCGCAGCCAGGGAAGCTTCCTTGACCCGCTCGGTGACCTTCTCCACGTGGTCGCCAAAGTTCTTGAGGAAGACTTGGTTGGTCCAGAGATAGCTCATCATCCCCTGCGGAGTGCCAATGGAGCGCAGGTGTCCACGAAATACTATTATAAGCGGTCAAATCCTGACAGTGTGCCGGCGATCTTGTCCTGGTGTTTGGCGATAAACTCATGCATGGGCGTTTTCCTCGGTATCGTTGTTGGTCTTGGAACAACCTGTAATGATACGCAGACGGGGAACGCCCGTAACGCAAGCGGTCAGCAAGCGCTAGTAGGATTTAAGGGATTACAACGAAGGGTTTGTGCATCGGCTAAAGCTGATTGCTCACTGCTGACAGCTTGAAAGCTTACGACAGTGTTTGGTTGCGGCTACGCCGCGCTGTGAAGAAGAACGTCTTATCCTTCTTGATCGGCCCACCGAATGAAGCTGTCCACTGGTTGGCATTAACGAATGGCCGGGGCGCGCCATTCTTGTTGTTGAAGTAGCTGTTTGCATTGAGGGTCCGTCCGTTCCACCAATAAAGCGCATTCCCATGGAAGTTGTTAGAACCTGACTTGGTCACATAGTTGACGTTGGCTCCCGCCAGTGTCCCGTACTGCCCCGAGTAGCCGTTGGTCACCACCGTCGCCTCGCAGACATCGTTATTCCCAAGGAGCAGATTCGTCGCACCAGAATTGTTCAAATTGAGGAATGGATCATTTTCGTTTTGTCCGTTCAGGGTGAATAGGTTCGAAGTGGCCGGAAGTCCGTAAGCGGAGAAATTACCGCTGCCGCCTTGCGTGTTTTGCACTACTCCCGGGGCCGTCTGCGCGATGTAGCTCAGGTCATTGCCTGGGTTGGGCGTCAGGGAGATCTGGGCTTCGCTGAAACTAGTAGAAACGTCGGCGTTTTCGGTTTGCAGCAACGGAGCGGCAGAAGTCACCTCTATCGTCGAAATGGCCTGGCCAAGGTCCAGAGAAATGTTGACGGTAGCGGCTTGACCGATAGTCACCACGGCTGTTGCATTGGCTTGCCGAAAGCCGGCGCCAGTAACGAAAACTGTATAACGTCCTGGCGGCAACAGCGAGAACCGATAGAGACCTCGAGAGTTGCGTGCTTCCATTCTCCAGGCTTTTCAGGGTTACGTTGGCGTTGGTCAGAATCGCTCCCGAAGGATCCGTAACGACACCCACAATGTCACCAGATGTGACAGATTGAGCCCCGAGTTGTGCTGGGGTGCCCGCAAGAGCTGTGAGGATTAACATTACGACCCAAACTCTCAACGAAGGCGACAAAAAAGCGGGCCCTCTCTGCTGATCACGACCTCTCGTCCGTAGTTCCGTTACTCGACTGAACTTCACAATGATTCGCCTCATTTGATATCCGGCGTGATGAACAACTTCCGTGCGAACACATTTACAGCCATCAAAGCGTGCGATGAGCTGCGCCTTGTGAGACATAAACGCTCCGTCAACGACCGCGAAGATCGAGAAGTACTGAATGTTGCCTTCACCCCAAGTATCTCGGAATACATCTCAATGGATGCTCTCCAGTTTGTCCTCAACATTTGTTGGCCAGCCACAAACCGGAGCAGAGCTGCGTAAACGTCTGCTGGAGCTCTTGGATCCACTATCGCGTTCGGAAGTCCGGGTACCCCGGAGATGTGCCAGCGCTTGGCGCATCCGCAGTCGAGCTCGCCGCAGTCGGGTTTTGACGTTGCTTTCCGAAATGTCGAGGGTTCTGGCCGTCTCTGAGATGCTGAGCAGCTGCACGTCCCGAAGGATGAACACCTGTCTATTGCGTGAAGACAACAGACTTAGAGCTTTGAGGATCGCGCTTCGAACCTGCGTTCTTTCCCAAACTTGGAAAGGATTCTCTCGAGGGTCCACAATCTCCGTCCGGAGTGTTTGGCCGTCGCCATCCTCATGGTCGAGAGATTCGTGCTTAAATTTGCGGTTGGCCCTTAACCACATCCGGGCTTCATTGATGGTTATGCTAATCAGCCAGGTTCGGAACTGTGAATCGTGTCGAAACTGGGAGAGTTTGTTGAAAGCCTTAAGGACGGCGTTCTGTGCTATGCTACCTCTTCTGCATCAGGTTCACTACGTACGATGGACAGCGCCTTGAGATAGAGACCTCGTCGGTGCGGTGTCACGAGGTCACAAAACGCGTCGACATTGCCATCCAGGATAAGCCGGATCTGGGTAGCTTCCGATAGTTCTGACTGCGCTTCCGGTGAAATCATAAAAACGTGCTAACTCGGTTCGTTTGCGGTCAATTACTTAAACCGGGCTCACGCGCTTTTATTCCCGGCGGAGATACGCTCAGCTGACGCTTTATTGGGATAGTCCGAGGATTGTGCTGGCAGAACCAGCCTCGCCTGCAATGAGTGATAGTTTTTTGGATTAGAAGGCAAGTTCTTTTCCCTGGTATGCCAGGAGGAGGGAGGGAGTCGCTTTTTGTTGTCTCAGACTGAACCTGGAATAGCTTCGATCACGCTCTGGGGCGCCATGGTCGGAACGATTCTTGTGAGCTTGTAGTCCGCAGCGTTGAACAGGGCGCAGAATTCCGATTTGGTTCGTTCTCGGCCTCCGGTCATCACAAGCATGTTGAGATCGAGAAGCTTGCTGAAACAATTCGCACCGGTTTCCGGCACAACCGTTTCCACTAACAAGAGTCTCCCACTGTCGTTCATCGCGCTGCGGCAATTTTTCAGGATTCTGACACAGTGCTCATCGTCCCAATCGTGAATGACACCACAGAGGATATAAGCATGAGCTCCCTCCGGAACCGACTCGAAGAAATCTCCGGCAACCGTTGAGTATCGTCCGGTGCACGGGTTGGAACCGAAGCCCTGTTTCGCCACCTCAATAGCGGGTTCCAGATCGAACACTGTGCCTTTGATCTCCGGATTAATCTGAATGATGCTTCGCAGCAATTTCCCCTGCCCACCCCCGATGTCGACGATAGAAGGGATTCGGGAGAAGTCGTACGCCATCAGAACGGCGTAAGCCAACATCGACGAAACGTCGGTCATCCCTCCGTTGAATGTGTCCGCGGCGTCTGCATTTCGCTGGAGGTATTCAAACAAGCCTGCTCCGAACACATGGTTGAACGCTGGAGAACCGGTTTGAATACTGTGAAGAAGATCTCCCCAGGCTTGGTAATGAATTTCACCGAGGGTCATCACAAGCGTCCTTAAGGAACCTGGCACACTGCTTTGGAGTCTGTCTCCGGCGCTTGACAGCGAAAAGGAGTCGTTCTGCACGTGAGCAAACACACCGGCAGTCGACAGCGCACGCATGAGGCGAAACAGAGATTGCCTGTCGGCTCCGGTTGCCGCGGCCATTGCGGAACACGACTTGGGGGCGTCCTTCAATAGGTCGGCCAACCCGAGCTTGGCAGCGACGTAGATTGCCTGTGATAGCCAGTAGCCCGTCGCCATCTGGAACAGAGCGGGCGGCTGTGGGTTGATACTGCTGACGACGGTTTCTCTCATCGTCTGAACAGCGCTTCGATTGCGAGAATACAGCGTCGGAAATAGTCGAGGGTTCAGGAGTAGTTTCAGTTCTGCCCACAGCGCAGTTCGTCGAGCGCGCCCAAGAATCCGGAGCAGTGGCCAAAGAGGCAACAAGCGACCACTTACCATCTTAGTAAGGCTACTTCGGCCGCCATGCCCGGACCCAACGCCACCATAATTCCCCAGTCACCGGGACGAGGGTCGCCAGTGCGCACCACTTCGTCCAAAACGAACATTACGGTTGGAGAGGACATGTTTCCATAGTTCCGCAGCGCAGTGCGTGAAAATCGAATCTGGGCGTCCGTGAGACCCAGATGCCGTTGCACGTCATCCATCACCTTCCGCCCACCGGGATGGATGACCCAGAAACGGATGCCAGGCCTGGAAAGTCCGTGTCTCTGCAGCAGGCGCTGAAGGGCCTTTTCGATCATGGGGCCGGCGAGTTTATGAATCGAATCGCCAAGTACTATGCGCAGCTTGCCGTCGCGATGCAGTAGTCCAACCTCCTCGATTTGCTCGGGGGCGAGGAATGTTTCGAAATCCACGATTTCTGGAAAGCGGAGGGCGGCTGCTTGTTCCGCTGCCAATAGGAAAGCAGCGGCGCCGTCGGCGCAGATGGCGTTCCCCACTACGGTTTCAAGCGTATGGTCGACGTAGTAGCAGGCCGAGCAGATCTCGACGGCTACCATCAATGCCACGCGCCGAGGGTGCGCGCGAACAAAATCAACCGCACGCTGCAGCGTGGGGACCGCGCCTGCACAGCCGAGACCTACGATGGAGGCTCGCTGAACATTGTCCCTGAACCCCATATGGGCGATCAACCGGCTGCCCAAATCCGGACATACGTAGCCGGTGCAGGTGCAGACCGCCAGAAAGTCCACGTCCTGAACCGTTTTTTCAGCGGTCGCCAAGCAATCTACAATCGCGCCGCAACCGGTTTTCATAGCACCGCGCAGATACCGCTGATTCAGTTGATCCGAGCTCTCGTCGCGATTGAGGTCCCCTTCGAGATAAAAATGGCGGTAATCAATGTCACCATTCAGGAAAATCTTACGGATGCGATCGCTTTGGTAACCGATCGCGTGAAAGCTTTGCTCCTGCGTGAGCCTAAGCACGGGATTTGCTGCTCCGATACCGATGATTCGAGGATGATTCATTTATAATTCTTCTGTTTACGCAATGAGCACTGGCCCTCGAGGATGTCGTTCTCCGTTCACTCTATCCTCTTTCGGGTCCAGTGTGGTTGGTGATTGTTTGATCGGCACTGTTGCAATCGGAGTTCGCAAGGCTCGCAAGAGATCTGTAGATTGGGTGGATCGTATTTTCTTCTCGGAAAACGATCCAGAATATGATGACTAGCACACATCCCAGGAGGGCGAGCATCCCCAGAAAGATGTTGAACACGGCCTCGTAGTTCATCGACGCTCCTCTCTATCGGTCGTCTTAACAATCCTCTTCTTGCTTCTTGTCAGATGCGATTCTCCTCCGCGGTTCTCCGCATTACAGCCTTCCTCGCTACCACTCCCTCCACTTTCGGCCACGGATCATCCTCGCTGGCAAAGGCAAATAGGACGTGCTCACGACCAAGGTGCGATATACCAGACGTAGTAGGTCGACAGGCCGCTGAACAGAACTGTCCACCAAAGCACAAGTTCCGCACGCATCCACAACTTCCAACGCTTGAAACACAGCTGCTGGGGGAGAATGTTCGTACCGGCCACCATAACGATGTAGAGCCCCAGAAGTTCAGCTGCCATCCCCAAGGCCGCGTGAATTGCGGCTACGACGAAATAACGTTTGTGGAACACTCTCGGGAATACCGGCCCGACCTGTTGGTGGAAGGAGGGCCACATGACCAATGCGATCATCAACAAATTCAGTAGCAGTACGGTCGTCTGACAGACCCCATGAGCTGCGTAGCGCTTTTGTTTGGCCAGAAGACCCCCCACAAGTAGTGCTACTCCCATGGCGAGTTGCACGACCAGGTTCAGGTCCGCCGCGAATGTCGCGCCCGTGCCGAGAAATCCCTTCATTTGAAGAAAAGGCGGCATTGGCTGATCAGCGGCTCCCATACTCTTGTGACCCTCAGTAGCCTGCAAACTCTTCGGTCCGGATATCGTCTTGATTCACGCCAGCCTGAGATAGCGTTCGGCAGGCGCCGGCGACCATTGTCGGCGGCCCCGCAAGGTAGTAGATCGGGCCTCGCAGGCTGCCTACGTGCGTCGAGAGCATTTCCGGGCTAAAGTGTCCGGTTTCTCCCTTCCACCCCCGGTAATTGTTGGGCAAGCGGGTGAAGGTTGGAACAAAGCGGAACCTTGGGTTTGCTTTTCCCAACTTCCAGAGCGCATCCATGAATGCAGCATCTTCGAGGTAGCGGTTCGCGTAGAAAAGAAAGATAGGATGGCGAAGTTTCTCCGCCGCGGCATAAGAAAGAATGCTGAGGAATGGTGCGATTCCGATCCCGCCAGCCAATAGGACAGCTGGCCTGGCTGTGTTGTTGTGAAGGGTAAAAGACCCCATTGGGCCTTCGACGCTCACCTCTGTCCCGATCGGCAGGGCGGACAAGCTGCGCTTGAACTTTGTATTCCGCATGCGGGTCGTGACCACAAGCTCTTCAGCGAACGGAGAGCTTGCAATGGAGAAAGTATGAGCCAGTCCGTCCGAGCTCCCGGGTTGGGAACCTAACAAGGTTAGGTCGATGTACTGCCCCGGTTTGAATGCGAAGCCACGTGGCTTTTCAAAGTGAAACGACATCGTGCCTTCAGCAACTTCCGTTCGACCCAGCAGCGTGCTTTGGTAGGCAATCACCGAGCATCCCCTTTCTTGTGCGAACCTCGGTCCTCAAGACCGTCTCTATGTCAAGTCACTGGCATACGTTAAAGTGGGAATCTTTGCTTTGTTTGCCCCGGGGCCTGAAACGATAGGAACGCAAATACCAAGACCGGGTCCGACATCCGCGCGACAGGCCTCAGAGTTTCGCGAGTTTGGCATCCGTGCACACAGGGATTTCTTTCATTGCAGACCTGAATCCGCGGATGCCTTCACTCCTTGCTGTGAAATCGTTCAGATAGTCGACACTATTCTTTTACAAAGCTCCACTTACTGACCACCAGCACTCTGATCACTAACTCCCTGGCCTTTCTCCAAGTTTCTCTCTTGGACTCCTGGACGGAGTTCGTGTCCGTTTTCGTCCCCCGACAACCAGACCGGGGAGAGAAAATACTGGTCGCCGTCGTGATGAAAGAGCAGGCGTTCATGATCCCCGGTCCGGTTGGTTTCGATTGGCACGGTAAAGGTTATTTGAACGTCTCCGTCCTCACTACGGAATCGCAGGGCGTTGTCGGCGAGCAAAGACTCAATGACGTAGTCGCCGGCCTTAAGTGTCTTATTCCCGACTACAAAATTGAATGGGATGGTCGTTTTGATCTTGGCCCCATCTTGCGCATGGCCCAGCACTGCCGAGAAGGCGAGAATCAGTCCGAGAACAACTCCTAGGTATTGTGTTGAATGTTTCATAATTGTCCTTTCCTAATAAAACTAACCTCACCTTCGATAACTGAGGGGGCACAGCTTTATTCCTACTTCGTGTTCGAACGGCACGCGTCAAGTCGCTCAATGAGGCGTGGATATCCCTTGGAAGAAGATCGGCCATCGAGGTAGCGACTGTTCTTGTCTCGATGAGTCGCCTGCCTGGACCTCGGGGATCCATGAAGCCGGGAACTGTGGGGCAGTTAATCTTCAGGGAGGCGCACAGGTCGTCAACTCGGTTCGATTCCGCTCGAGAATCGTTGTCCCTCGATGACGCCCTGTCCGAAGGGGAGGGCTGACCTGGAACCTTCTACTCGACGACAACAGTTCCCGTCATCTTGGGGTGCAGCCTGCAGTAGTAAGGAAACTTACCGGGGTCCTTGAATGCATACTGGAACTTCTGATTAGTATCGAGCACAGAGGAGGCGAAAATGTGGTCATTGTGATCCACCGTGTGTGGAATGTCGTCGTGGTTCGTCCAAGCGACGCCTGTGCCCTTCTTAATCGTCAAGGTCTGCGGGGTGAATGCAAAATTGTCGATACTTATCTGAACGACTTCACTGGATGATGAGTCGCCACTCGCAGGGGCCGATTGAGCCTGCGGCGTCTGGTTGTTCGTCGGCGGCTGAGACGATGCCTTTGACGCTGCTGTAGCAGCAGCATCCTTGAGAATCGCTATAGATTCCTCGGCCGGTGTGCCGGCGAGCGTGGCGTCAACCACCGCCAGATGATGGCCACCCGCCATGTAGTTGACATTTGTAATGCCCAAAACGCGTCTCAACTCGTCCGCGGGGACAAGCAGCGGGCCTGCAGACTTGGCCGTCCCGGGGACGGGCTGCGGGAATGCAGTAGCCATGGCTGTGTGGAAACTGACGTTTCCTTCCACCTTCTGCATGATCTGATGAATATGCCCGTTCAGCACGGTTACCGAGCCGAAGCGGTTCAAGTATGTGAGAGCCTGTGCGCTGTCTTGCGTTCCCCAGCCCCATTCCGGGTAGACCGTCCAGAGAGGGATATGGGCGAACACAACGATCGGCGTGCTTGCTGACAACCCTTTTACATCGTCCTCCAACCATTGAAGTTGGTCCGCACCGAGTGACCCCATGCCACCGGCCTTCAGATTCGCCACATTGTTAAGGCCGATAAAGTGAACACCTTTGTGATCGAAGCTTTGCCACCCTGCTCCTTGTGTGCCTTTCCCATAGCGCTCGAGAAACTGCTGACCGTTATCGGTTGCAAAATCGTGCTCGCCCGGGACGTAGAAGACTTGCTTCGCCTTAGCTCCTTTCAGCACCTGGTCGACGGTGTCGAACTCGCCGGGCTTTGAGATCTGGCTCAGATCCCCGGTATGTATGATTAGATCTGGAACAGCCGGAAGTGAATTGATCTTGTCGATGGCGGCTTGCAAGGTGGCGGTTACGTCCGGATTCGCTCCCTTGTTGAAGCCGATGTGGCTGTCGCTGATTTGCACAAAGCTGAATCCGGCATCATGGTGCCCTTCATGGCCTGTTGCTCCAAACAGTCGAGATGTCGGGATGCCCCCGGACAGTGTCCATACCAATCCGGTGCCGGCCCAAGCCATGCACTTTAGAAAACCTCTGCGGTCCACACCGTCCTGGCCAGGACCACCTTCGATCGAGTCGCGCTTGCGGCTTTCGTCTGCCATTGTTCTCCTCTAAGTTTGCTCGCTTCTTGCGGCATTGACAGCAGTATGCGACGCAACAGGCTGCAATGCTGGTCGCCACAAGGACGTTATCTTTCCGTCGACATTGATAACGAACAAGTCCGACTTTTATTCCATGGAGCTGACATGCTTCTCTCCTCATGACCCAGATCGGACATCTTTTTCGCAAAATAAGCTCCCCACTCCAAATGAGACCCGGCTTCCAGTCTGCGATACCTTTCGAAGCGGGGGAGGTTGAGTCCTTCGACGGGGAAGGTCTGTAGTGAACTTGAGGGCCTTAAGGCCTAAAGTTGCTGGTCTCCGCACACCCGTATTTTCTGGCATCAAAACGCGGTGAGGCACAGAAATGTTCTGTGCCCCACCAGAAACACCTCGACAACTACAGGGAGTTGAGAAAGGTAAGAAGTTGCTGCTGCTCTTTGGGAGTCAACTTGCGAAAGCGCTCGGAAACCTCTCCGGCCTCTCCTCGGTGCCGCAGGATAGCATTCTCCAGCGTTAGAGACCTGAGATCATGCATGTAACGGGATTTCGTACGCAGGCCCCAGAGCGGGCTGGTGCGCAATTTGTTCGCGGTGTCCGGAGGACCGCCCTGGACGATGCCGTCGCCGGTCCCCACGTCATGCAGTAGGAAATCGCTGAACGGGTGAATGACTTTGTTCCCTAAAGCCTCGGGGATTGTGAAGGTCCCGCCATCCACCGCCGTTCCAGCGGGAGCGGTAGAAATGGATTCAACGTGGCAAGTGCTGCACCGAATTCCCTCGAAGAGGTGCTGACCCTTCTGAGCATCGGGGGTTGCCGCCAGAGTAGCATCACGCGGTGGGACCTTGGTGCCACGAACGAACTGAGCAAAATGGTCGATATCCGCTAACCCCAAGTTATCTGGTTGATCCTCGGGATCGGTGGTGGTCTTGCAGACTGTCGTAGTATCGTGGGGCCGCAGCCGGCTGGTTATGCCCATTTCATTCAGGTAAGCGTCACTGATGAAGGAGAGCAGGCTGCCGTGCTGATCCTTCCAACCAAACCGGCCGACCCGGGTTTGTCCGGGAGCTTCAAAGAGAGGAACTTGAACGGCTTCACCTTGAATCTTGCCATCGCTGAGCGCGGGTTGCTGGTTGGCGATGGCAATCAACGTGTTGTCGTCTATTGCCTCAACAAAGCCTTCCCCTAGCGTATTGTTCACCGCTCGCAAAGTACGGATGGTCTCGGTCACAGGCACATGTTCCTGGGCCTGTGGGCAAATGGCGCGGTCATTGACAATCGACCGGCCGGCAATCGTGTTCTGACCGTCGTTGATCAGCACGGTCGGGTTCACAAAATTGCCCTCAGCGTCCCTATGCCCAACCCTCATCTCGGTAATCTGGCTGGGTCCCCCGGTCACGGGATTCTGATGACAATCGACGCATGAGGTCGCGTTGAATACCGGACCTAGGCCGGCGTGAATGTCTTTCCTTTGTTCAAAGATCTGCTGATCGAGGGTAAACGTGTCACCGGCAGGTTCCGGCATTCCATTGCTGATGCTCTGAGCGGGGGTGAAAGTTGGAGTATCAAAGCCCGCTGGAGCTTCGGTGGCGGATTGCTGTGCGATTCCGGCAATCCCAATCGCCAGCAGCGCAAACAGGCACAGGAGAAGGTGGGGCATTCTGTGTGTCATAGAAGCAATTTCCTCTACTCTTTAGGCTGAACATCCCGGCGCAAGGATGTGAATTGTTCCATGGCTGTGCCGTGCCCAGTGTTCTCGGGAACGGCGCGGTTGCGGAGCGAGAAAGTTTTCGGTAGCTCCTACGGATACAGAACTGTGCTAGGCGAGCCTTATTCCCTCGATGGAAAATAGTCTGATGAAAACGAATGTCCGCGTCGCCAGAAACAAGGAGCCAGTGCGGGTCTTTAGAAGTTATTCAGCAGGTCAGGGAGTGAGCGACGCAAGCGACCCCCGGACTCAATACGTTTGGAGACCTCAGGTGGTAGCCGTAATGCAAACCAGCAAGGAGGTTGTGCTCCGGGGCAGCAGATGCCCCACTCAAGCGGTGAAGTAACGCAGAGCCCGGAAGAAGCGAATTGCGCAGTTGAGGGAAGAAATCTCATGGGCTTCACGCGTTCAGATGCTCGAGCTGAGATATCTTTCTCCATCGCCAGAACACGCCTTTGGAATAAAAACTGATCGGGTTGGTTAGCACTGGCAGACGCGTTAGCGATTTCAGATAAGGGGTGCAAGCCATGGCCGATTTTGCTCGCAAGGGCTTGGACAACTGGGTGCTCACTGTCAACGGTAGCTTGCAGCAACACCAGGAGATGATTCGGGCGACGGTCGCGAAACGAGCCCACGAGCTGTTCGAATTGAGGGGGCGCGAACACGGTCTCGATCTAGAGGATTGGATAATCGCCGAGCAAGAGCTTGTTCATCAAAATCTGAACGGGAATGGCTCCGAATTCTGTATCCTGGTCGACTGTCCACGAGACCCTGACATAATCACAATTCTCAGCGTCACCAGTCGCAGCCTCTTGGTATTTCAAAGCCGGGCCGCGGCTACACACAATCCCGAACTAATAGCTGTTCATCTCTTGCCGGAAGACATCCACTCCGCACAGGCGGCAGTGGACGCGGTTGATGGAGCTCTGCAAGTGCATTTGCCAAAACAGCGCAAAAACCGTAGGAAATAGTTCGCGTCACACTCAAAGAGAATACCAAGTTCCCTAGTCATTCTACCAACAGTGTTCCGTCATCTTTATGTGGCCTAAGCCGCAGAAGTCTGAGCAGCGAAATTGGTAAGTACCGGCTTTATCAGGCCGGAATTCAATTATGGCCGTCGTCCCTCTCTTGATCTTCTGATTGATGTGTAATTCGTCCAGCTTGAACCCGTGGTCGTGGTCGAGCGGCGCGATGATAATAGCCTGATCTCCTCGCCTTTCTTAACACGAATCAACCGGGGAGTGAATTCGTATCTTTGCCATCACCTGAATTTCGTGTACGACAGCAGTCTGCGTCGCTGCGCCACTAGCGTTCGAGGGCCTCCATCGAAGGGAAATAAACCTCAGCGATGCGATGGAAGGGAGGTTCGCCCGCCGGAGAACCGAGTACCCTGAGTTCGCGACAATCTTGGTTTTGCCAGCAAGTTTCTCGACTGCCATGGGTACATGGTCCCGGTTGTAAACTGTTTCGAAGGCTTCGACATCCTTTCGGCGCGGATAAATCACCACTAACTTTACTGCCATCTCGTTCTCCTTAAGAAGTTACCTAGACCATAACGGAAGATTGTGAAGGTCATGTCGTGCTATCAGGTAGGGAAGCGGAGCGAGCGGTTGGAATCCGCCGCCCCGCTGCTGTGAAAGTGGCGCTCCGCCCGTTTCGTTAGTTAAGCCGAGCGGCCACACCGCACACGATTACGGGGCCGAAACTGCCGTACGGCGCACCATTGGGTCCAGTGATGTATCCGTCTCTCGCCATTTTCAGAATGCGGAACTCCTCGGTCAGGAGACCGCGATACCCCTTTCTGATGGCTTCATCGGTCCACTCGTAGACGTTAGCGTCCCAGACCGGGCTGTAATCAGTCGCAGTCGTGGGAATGCCACCAAACGTGTTGTTTGGCCGATGCCCATCCAGAAGCGCGGCGCCCAGACCCTGACGCTGTGGATTTTTGCAGCCGCCTTCTGACGCGCCGTTCGTCGCGATGAAGATCCGCTCGACAGCGCTACGATCGATGTCGTCGACCCCGGTCTCGATTTTGCGCAAACGGGGAGCGAAAGTGTTCCCCTCGATCGCAGACACAGTGGGATCGCTTGACTCAGTCGAGATGTAGAAGACCGGCTTGCCAAAGCTATAGCCGTTAATCAGGGAGAGCGTGACTGTCCGACTCGCCGGATCAATGGCGACCACCTGATCATGTACGAGGCTGTAGTTCGGGTTTCCGTTTGGGAAGTTGATATATGCATCTTCCACCGCAGCGGCGATGACGGGCGCGTCGTAAATGATGCCGCCGACGTTTACCAGCGGGCTGTAATCGGCATCGCCGATCGAGCCCGGCTGCGCGATGCTGGGGGGGAACGGTCGTTCCCTAGAGCCGGCCTGGACCTGCCTGTTTGGACTGAAGTCTACGAGGCCGGATTCAAAGAGGAACGTCCCGTCGGCGCGAAGCGTGGCGGGCCGTGCGGCATCGCCAGCGTTATGCAGTTTCTTGGAGAAGTTCACGCCAAGGCGCTCCGCTTCGGCTTGGTCGCCTGCATCGAGGATGATGTACCATACGGGCTTCAGACCAAAAGGAGTGTTCACCGCACCCTTGAACAGGGGCAGCGTGATCGTTCCTCTGGGGGTACCGGCGGGAACATTCACCTTCGTCAGCTCTTCGATCGGTGTGTCGAACTTACCTGATTTCAGCAGCTGGACAGGCCCTGCCAAATCCGGATTCGTGAGCGAGTCGGCCGGAGGAAACTGTGAAATGTCGACTTTCGTTCCAATCGAGGCCAAGGGCGGAATGATGTTGCATCCGGGACCCGGTCCATTCGCTGCAGGCCCGGGACCATTCCCTGCACGTAAGAGTCCGCCCTCCTCTTGCGCTGCCGCAAATGTCGCAGCCGAAAAGTACATGATTGCTGCTGCGGTTGCGGCGATCAGTACTGGGCTTGCCCGTTTCGACCATCTCCTCATGCTTACGCTCTTCCCTCCGTTTTTACGGTTGTCGATTGCAAATCCGCCACCGGTGGACATGTTTCCGCCAGAGCGTCCCTGGCGTTCATCTCGCTGCGTTACCTGCATCATTTACTTCTCCTTTGATAGTTGTGTGGTCTGAGGCTCTGAGCCTCGGGTTTCGTTTTGGTTTGGTTTGGGTTGCGGTCAGGTAGGCCAAAGCGCCATTTGAGCTCAGTGCTGCATCTCGTCTTTCTGCATACTGTCGTTCTGCTTCATGTTGTCGCGGTGCTTCATCTACTCGTTGCCCATTGCGCCCTTCTTGCTCTCCTTCTTGGACTTGTGGGCTTTTTTCTGTTTCTTGTCTTCTGTCATCTGATCGTGCTTCATGTTGTCGTTCCCCATGGGATCTTGTTTCATCTCGTCCTTGCCCATGGAGTCCTGCTTCATCTCGTTTTGTCTTGTTTCCTCTTTTTGCATGCCGTCTTGCTTCGCGGCGTCCTGAGCGAAAGCCGTGATTGAGCTCACCAAAACCCACGAAGCCAGCATCATCATCAGTTTCCTGTGCATTCGATCTCTCTTTGCGTAGCGATTCGCCCACTGCGGGCGTGACGGAATGATTCAGGACATGGGAAAAAGTTTCCGGGTACTCGTGCTGTCGCGATCTGTAACTAACCGGCCCGATCAGCATCTTCCAGTTGTGCGTGACCTTGTTTACGAGGTGTGCTGTTGATTCAACATGTACTAATGTTGATGTTGTGGATGTGCTGTCTTAGCTTTGCTCAAGAAAAGAAGAATGAGCTGGGCGTACTGCTCGGCGCAGAATTCATCCCGCGAGCCGTAACCACTTCTAACCAGAAGCTGAATGTGGGTAGAAGCGTCGCGTATTCTGTTGACTATGCGCGCCGTCTCTCCAGCGGAAACATCGCTTTGCTCCTGGAGTTCCCGTTCGTTGCCGCGCCGAGTCATAGGGTGGAGAGCGCGCAACTCAACGCCATTACCAGTCTCGCAACGTGATTTGTGACGCCTTCGCTGCGAGCCCAGTTTGTGCGGCACGCCCGTATCGCCATGGCTCTCCGGTGGCTTCGGATATGGACTTTACGAAGGAAGTAGCGCATTGCAAAACGGAGTTGCTAACACGCAGATACACCAGAGCGTGGCGACAGTGCAATTCGGCGGGGGAATCGACGTCCGCACCCGGCTCAAACTGCTGTTTCCGATCGGCCTCAGAGGCGAGGTTCGGGACTTCTACACCTTAGGGACCCCCGGTTTCGGCGTTCCGGTTCAGCGCTCCGAACAGCATAATGTCGTCGTCTTGGGAGGATTGGTTGCCCACTTTTAGCCTTTTAGTCAGCTCCGGCGAGGACGTCCGCTGCCGAATATGGAAGATCGGGTGCTCGAACGCCTCGCCGACCACGAGCGCCAGTGTCAGGACGGAAGCCAAGAGGGCAAAGGCAAAGCTGAATCTTTCGGGCAACGTCCTTGGCCGCTTTCGCCAGCGAGCGGCAGACCGGTTCCGGGCACGCCAGGAGTTCCATAAGACCCAGAGCGTAATCAATGCGGCGGCGGCCGAAACGAGTAGGACTGGGATACGCACGATATCGGCGTGCAAGCGCGATGCCTTTACCGCGCCCGCTACAGCCCCGAGGCCGACGAACAGCTTGGCTGAGGCACTGGCGACAAGGATCGCACACGCTCCTTCTACGAGGCTGCCTACAAAAGCTGCACTCGAGAGCAGCAGAGAGGGAGAGGATGATTTCTGAGTTTCTTCGACAGGTGAAATGACATCAGTCTCGGTAGCAGGCACACCCCACCTCGCACTTGAATCTGATGCCACAGCATTCGATAAGTTACGGTCGTTTCAGAAATCTGCACCGGTGTCCTGCGCGTCGGAAACCTGAAACTTTCCGGCAGGTCGTGAATCCTACCAGCGGACTCGACTCTGACGTGCCCACCAGCGGTGGGACTCCGCGGCTGTGTGCGAATGCAGAACACCCTGGTAAGGAAATCCGAAAATGATCGTGCCCTTGAGGGGGAGCGAGAGCTCATCGCTGAGATCCTGGCTGGAAATCAGGAAAGGTATTACGAACTGATTGCACCGATCGAACGCCGGGTGTACTACACGGCCTATGCGATTTTGCGGACCGAGGCCGATGCCGAAGAAGTCTCGCAAGAGGCCATTCTGAAGGCGTTCAGGGCCTTGCGCACATTCCGTGGGGAGGCAAAGTTCTCTAGCTGGTTACTGAGCATCGTGGGGAACGAGGCCCGCATGCGCCTACGAAAAAGACGCGAGGTGTCTCTGGAGCTTCTAAAGTCCCCCGACAACGAGGATGAATACACTCCGATTGAACTCGCTGAGTGGCGAGAGATTCCCGTCGAGGCCCTCGCACAAAAGGAACTTGCGGCGCGTCTTGAAGAAGCACTGGCGGCACTTCCGGAGATATACCGGGAGGTGCTGATTCTGCGTGACATCGACGAGCTGAACATTGCCGAAACCTCGGCTGCGCTGGAAATAAGCGTGCCGGCGGTAAAGACTCGACTGTTGCGCGCCCGACTCATGGTTCGTGATTACTTTGTTTCGCGCTCATGGGCCAGGCACCTGGGGTTCGGAAAGGCATAGCCATGATCACCCTGAGTTGCGAAGAGGTTCGCCGGGAGATCTCGAATTATCTCGATGACGACATGTCTCCACGCATGCGGCGCTTGCTGGAGGTCCACCTGGAGCAGTGCCGCAAGTGTGCGGTGTTGCTGGACAGCACCCACAATGTGCTTGTTTTGCTTGCCGACGAAAAAAGATTCGAATTGCCGGCCGGATTCAGCCGCCGTGTCCAGGAGATGCTGGCGATAGAATTCAAGAAAGGAAAAAGCTGATGTCGCAGCCCACCTATGTTTATGAAGGGATAATCGAGCGCAGGTCAGGCGCCATTCGCTTGGCACAGCTTCCTGCCGAGTCCGCTCCGGTGCAGTTCGGCGTCCACGGCGCCATCGCCAAGCATTACGGCTTGGACCCGGCCGCGATTAAGGAGCCGCATGCGGCGACACTCGACTATGTGATTGCTGCTACTGGTGCCTGACTACAGGGCACATTTGCTACCGCGCTGGCAGCGCGGAACGTGAAGACGGGTCGAGGGGCACTCCTGAGTGAGCTGCGTGGCGAGGTGGAGACCGAGCACGGCGTGCTTGTGATCCGGCGTATCTTGGTCCACCATCGGCTGATTGCTCAAGAGGAAGTTCGTGGCGTAGTCGAAGCAGTGCACAACGACTATCCCCTGCATTGTCCGCTTTACCGAACGTTGCACCGGTGCATCGATATTAAAACGTCCTGGGAGCTTGCGCCCGGTCCCCGTTTGCAATAGAGCGGGTAAAGAGCAAATATGCTCTGCCCAACCACAACTGCCCTGCGAAATCCGCGAGGGGCAGTTCATCTCAAGCTATCTCAAGCTATTGGCCTCAAGCGGAATTGGACTTCTCCAATATTGACTATTGGGCGGCGTGGGACTCCCATGACCGCGTGTATAAACTGATTGAGGCATCGAGATTCGAACATTGGAAATCGGTGACGCAACAAGAGAAAGCACTCCGCAACAACAAGGCAGAATCAAAATGAAGCAGGAACAAGGCTGCGAGTTTCCTGTTGCCAGTCAGTCACGCAGCCCTGATGATGCTGTGTTTTGAGTTTTGCCCCAGTGAGCTTTGGCACCCGTGGGGCGGATGACCTTCCCAGATCAACAGCAAAACTCCTAGACGCAGCGGAGCACAGAATATCAAACACGTGTGACGGCACCGTTAAAACCGACTCGCGTTCCGAGCATCCGGTTCCGCTCCCGGGTCGATGGCACTGTGCTTGGCGGTCGCTCGTTTGTGGAACAAACGGCAATCACTTGCGAAGCCATGCCGGTTGAGACAACCTGACTTGAACTCGCTCCTGTTTGCGCTCGCACGCACATCATAAGGACAAACTCGTGGCACATCTTCTTGTACAATCCTAGCCGCTGACATCCGAAAGGTTGGCCGATTTGAACTGGAAATTGATATTTCTACTGTCGGGCTTCGGGCTGGTAATGGGAATTGCGACAGTGTTCCTCATCCCGTCGAAGATTGAGCCGATGTTTTGGCTTGCCATCTTTATCGTGTGTGCTTACTTCATTTCCAAACAGACGGAAAAGCCCTTTTCCCACGGTCTGCTTCTTGGCCTGGCAAACTCTGTGTGGATCACAGCTTCGCACATACTGTTTTTCAATCAGTACATTGCCAACCACCCGCGGGAAGCGGCGATGATGAGTTCGATGCCGTTGCCGGATTCTCCGAGAGTGATGATGGCCCTGATAGGGCCGGTTGTGGGTCTCGTCTCCGGTGTGGTCATGGGTCTATTCGCATTGGCTGCCCGCAAGCTCTTAAAACACCCCGGCCGTGACACTATCTAGCTCGAAATGAGTGATGCCGCGGCGGTCGCCCCCAACAGATGATGCAGGTTTTGATTGCTTCTATTCTTTTTGACTTGCTGACTAGCTGTCTTATTTGCTTTCTGTCTTGATGGCTTGTTGTAGTGGTGCCTTACAATAATTCTGACTCGCAAGCTGGCGGTGAGAAGGTGAGAATCCGCAGTCTATTCCGCGACGCTCCTAATGAGTGGTGACAAGTGGTGACAAGTAATCTTGATGTCTAGCTGACATGTTGGTGCGCCGTGTAAGGCGCTGGTCCACTGCGGGTGAAATTCCCGCCCGGGAACTGGTTCGCTCCACCCGGTAGCAATCGGAGCGGTGGCGGAGGTGACGAAGCTGCCGGAGCCTCTGATGAAGAGGGTCGCTTCA
>WNFR01000436.1_pt1 | contig 41994 bp, 48 predicted proteins | sample 5400221 | NCBI WGS metagenome assembly WNFR01 (sample SAMN13153357, study PRJNA577476) | soil metagenome | isolation source: 40 cm soil under Madrone tree | place: USA:California | collected 2016-06-14 | reverse complement strand
TGCGCAATTCTAGGCCCAGGCGTTCGGAGATACGGATAGTCTTCTGCAATACCATGTCCCAGTTGTTGATCCCGGGGCCGCGGAATCGGTTGCGGCCAAGGTTTCCCCCGCGGCCGAACGGCGGGTCGGAGAAAAAAACCAAGTTCGGTCCGGTCTGCGTGCGTGGGTTGCTGACCGGCAATGGCACGGCGGTCGGATTGAAGTCAGGGCGTTGGATTTCGCCCACATGCGCGGTGTCCAGATCGGTGAAAATATCAAACGGAAGACCGCCGGAGAAAGTCGTGATACCCGCCAGCTGCCAGCCCTCAAGAATCTTGCCGGCAAGCCCGTCGGCTAGATGCCTACTCCCTTGGCCCACCGGAATCTCCCACGTGTAGTTGAAGACTAGCCGCCGCCTCACGTCGAAGTCGGAATTCCCTCGCTCGGCGGCCAAGTCAAAAGAGTTTCGCGGAAACTCTTGGTTGCCGGCAGTCGGCACCAGCGGGTCAGAGGAATTGTCTATCGCATGCGACCAAGTGTAGGCGGCCTGGATCGCTAAGCCATGCGAGAGCCGCTTCGTGATGTTCACCTGCAGGGCGTGATAGATCGAGGAGGCCGCCCCCGTGAAGAAAGCCGTGTGGAGGAAGGCGTTGTTGTTGACCGCATCGAACGGCAGCACCCCCGATTCGGCACCGAAATAGAGATTGTTTAATTGAAGAGTTCTTTGATCGCACTGGCCAGAAGGAAACGAGTTTGCCGGATTTGTCGGCACGCAGAAAGCCTCCAGCTGCGCGACGAGATTCGGCTGGGGCGGATTGCCGTCGATAACCCGGAGCAAGCGGATGCCTTTCGACCCTACGTAATCTACTTCGATAAGCAAGCTGGGGAACGGTGACTCTTGGACTCCCAAGTTCCAGTTCTGGCTGTAGGGCATGCGGAGGTGCGGGTCGACCAGGAATGGAAAATTGCCCGCTCCATTGTTTACAACAGCAGTCGCGCTGAGGGTTGGCGGAAGCGGGAGCGTGGAGACCGCAGGTCCACCAGCCATCGGATTGAAAGTGGGAGCAAAAAAGATCTGCTGGAAGGGCGGATTGCCGCGCGTAAGCCCGAGCAACTGGCCGAACACCCGGTCGTGAAAAATGCCGTAGCCCGCGCGGACGGAAGTTTTGCCCTGCTGAAACGGATCCCAAGCCAATCCGATGCGCGGCTCGAAGTCGTGCCAGTCGTTGTTGTAAAGCGGAGGCAACCCGTGCTCCCGATCCCCTGCGATTGTGAACGTGAAGGGCGCTGATCCACTGGGATTCGTGAAAAGCGTCGAAAGCAGATTGTTCACCTCATAAGGAACACCGTTGAACTGATAGCGCAAGCCGTAACTCAGGGTGAGGTTTGGAAGAATCTTGTAGGAGTCTTGCACGAACGCACCGAACTCCGGTTGGCGGAAGCCGCGGGGATCTTCGGGCGTGCGGTTGCCGCCCTTGTCAAAAAACTGTGCCTGAGTTTGAGAGCCGACCGCGCCAAAGAGAGACCAGACCATGTTTTCGAGCGACGTATTCGCATTAACCGTCGAATTGCCTGTTTGCAAAACAGGTACTCCGAAATTGGAGAAATTGTTGAAGTCAACGGTAGTCCGTGAGAGGAATTCGTTGGTGCTGTTCGAATATACCTTGCGAAATTCGGAGCCGAACTTCCATGTATGGTGCCCCCTCACCCAAGTGAGGTTGTCGCCGACGGTATGGGTACCGCTGAATCGCCTGGATCCATCTCGGTCTACTTGAAGCAGGCAGCCAAAGCCGGAGAGACCAGGCAAAGGGAAATCCTGTCCTCGGCCAAAGAGATCGGTGGGGCCGAAGCTGTTGAAGACGTTCAGGCCTTGGCAAGTCAGAGGGAAATTGATGCGGTTCACTCCGAACCGGAAGTCATTTACAAATCGCTGACTCAGCACGGATGTCAAGTGGAGAGAGGCATCCTGTCTGCGCTGCAGCGTGCCGGTGCCTCCCAAACCAGGAAGGAAATCTGTGTGGGCGAAGTTGGGGTCCTCGAACCGGTTGAACGTATAGCGGACCATGAGAGTTTCTCTCGGTGTGAAGCTGTGATCTACCCGAGCAGTCACGCTGTCCCCAGTCGTGTCGGTTTTGCTGGGAAAGTAAAGCAGACTTCGAACATCATCCACTTTGGGCCCATTCGGAGCCGGGTACAGCGTCAAGATCTTCTGAATAAGCGGATCCACGGACAGACCAAAAATGTTGTTGGCCAAGCCTGGGGTGCTGACATCTACGAGCTCCCCACCGAAGGTGAATTTGCCAGTCTTGAAGTCCTGAGTGGGCACGGTGCTGGTGTTTCTCAGCGTGGTGACGAAACGCATGCACGGGACTCGGAAGTCCCGATGGCGCGGCGCTGGTAACGGCGCTGGGCGGGACATAATTGACAGTTGCGTCGTATATGCAAAGTGCTTATCCCGGCGCGGATATTCTCCCGGTTTCTACATCCTTTTTCGCAATCGCCTGGTCATAGGCCCAAGCGCCTTCCGCACGGAATTCTTCTCCCCTCTCGCCGATGCGAGCAGTGGAAGTGCTGCGGTCAGAAGAAAGGCTCGAAACATTTGTTTCATGGAATTTCTCTTCTCCTGATTCACAAAAACTCAACTTCGAGCTGGCCGCCTGGCGGAGAAGCGAAAGGCACGCTTCTCCGTTTCAACGCTTACATCTTCGAACCCGGCTCGCCTCAGCCTTGCTTCAAGTTGCGCCGGATCTACGGGAACGAGAGTGTCGCCCCAGTGCATGAGTCGGAGGCTCCAGGTGTCGACGACATCCATGCCGACAAAGACGGCACCGGGCCTCAGAACTCGATGAACTTCTCGAAAGAGCTGGTCCTGCAGCAACGGTGTCGGAACGTGATGAAGCATGGTTAGCGAAACGGCAGAGGTGAACTCGGCATCGTCGAAGGGCATATTCGTGGCGTCGCCGTCGACGACGGTGACATTTGTGTTTTGCATGCGCCGGCGCAGCGGCGCTGCGAAGACTGGATCGAGCTCCAAGCAGGTCAGTCGCTCGCAGCGCGCGCGGAGCAGTTCCGTCGTCAATCCCGGACCGGGTCCGATTTCCAATACGTTCTTACCGAGATCGACGTCATCGAGAACGCGAGGAAATACTTCGTTCACCAGCGTCCGTTTCCAGCGATTCGAAGAGCAGATCAAGTGGTGTATGCGGTTCATTGGTTTCCTTTCGGCCGGCCGTCTTCATTGCTGGGGACTTGGGCCCGTCTGGAGCGGCATGTTGACCTCACGCACTGGCTTGTCGATGCCGCCTGGCTGCGCAGGAGATTCGAGTCCGTCAGTGAGCAAGTAGGACTGCAAAGAAAGTGAGCTCGTTGCGAAATTCTCCAGTGCATTCATGTAGGAGACCTCCAACTGCATCAGTGTTCTCTGCGCGATGAGGACTTGCGGGTAAGCCGCAGCCATCTCTTGGTATTTCTTGATGTACATCTCGTACGCCTTTTGCGCTCTGGGTATCATCTGGTTTTTGTAACGGTCGACCGCAGTTTGCGAGAATGTGTAGTTCTGGACGACGCTCGCTGCCCGTTCCCGCAAAAGGAGCTTCACGCGCTCCACCTCACGCTTCGCCCTCTCTTCATCAGCCTTAGCCGTGGCAATGTTTCCCTGGTTGCGATTGAAAATGGGAATTCTCACCCCTACGTCGGCGAAACCTTGCAGTCCGACAGCTCTCCCGTTAGGCGCGGACAACAACTCGCCATTCTGCTGCATGCCGCCGCGGAGCTGCAGGTCGGGGATGGGTTCCCGCCTTTCGCGAACTAAGGCTGCTTCGGCGCGTCTGACGCCAAGTTCGGCGATTTTCACAGCCGGACTTTCGTTGACTATTTTCTCCACGAGTTCCTCCGCATTGACTGGCGGAGCGTCTTCGAGCTTTCCTTCGAGTCTCATCAAGGGAAGTCCCGGATTCCCCACAACGGCGGCGAGCGCTTTCCAAACCCGCTGCTGGTTCTGTTCGGCCATGGTCACCGCGAGTTGTGCCTGCTGCGATTCTACTTCCGACTCGAGCACGTCGGGAGCGTCCGCTTGGCCGACATTCGCGAGCTGATGGGAGGTCGCGACGGCGTCATCGGCAAGTTTGCTGAGGTTTTGCCGCAGCTCCAGCGTCTGCTGGGCAGCCAGTCCCTGGATGTAGGACATCCGCACGTTTGTGACGACGCGCAGTTTTTGTTCTTCGGCCTCTGTTTCTGCCTGTTTGAGCTCCTGATCAAAGATCTTTCGATTGAGGCCCAGCTTTCCACCCAGCACGATGTCCTGCTGAACGAAAAACCCTTCCTCGCCGCCGTGAAACGACCCGCCTCGGATCTGTTCGCCCTGGTAGCCGACGGTTGGGTTCGGGTAGAGTCCCGACTGCTTCTTCCTGCCTTCCGCCGCTTGGATGTTGGCGGCCGATTGCGCGAACGTCGGGTTGTTCTGTAAGGCCATCTGTTGTAGTTCTTCGAGTGTGATCGTCTTCTGCCCGGAGGCGGGAGTTTGCGCTCGGCTCGAAAGGACAATCAGGAACAAGGTCCAGGAAAAACAGAATAAAATTCGGGTTATATAACGGAGTGGCAGCACTACTTCGACCCTCACTTCGATAAACTTCGCGAGGATAGTCAGGCTATTCATGTTTGTGCTCCATTCCCGGCATGTCCATCTTCATCGGCTTTTTTCCTTCCTGTTTTTTGCGAAGCTCCATGATTTGGTCATACTTGTCTGGAGGCAGGACCCGGACGAACGTCATCATTCCCGCCATGAAACCACTCCAGCCGGGACGCAGGCCGAAGTTTTCCGGTTTGTCGACCATTTGATCCATCGCCATCATCGGACCTTCCATGAAGGCATCCTGCGGAAAGCCCGGCACAGAATTCGCATCCTTGCTGACTTCTGGTTTGCCTATTTGCATTCCTTGGTGCTGCATCGGACTTTCGGCTTTCAGCGCCGAGTTCGATATCCGCTGTTCGAAAGTCGAACCGACACCCATTCCCCGGCCCAGGCTGGGACCGTTTTCCTCGGAAATGGCGCTGCCTTGGCGCAGCATCCCCATACCGCGTTCCATGTCGAGACCGCCGGGCGTTCCATTTCGCCGAGTCATCGGACCGACATTGGAGGACATCTGGTTCATCATGTGGTGGGGAAGATGGCAGTGCAGCATCCAGTCGCCGGGATTCTTTGCGACAAACTCGATATCGCGTGATTGCGCGACACCCACGAGCACCGTGTTTCCCGGACCCCAAGTCGACTCTGGTTGTCGCCCTCCTTCCGTCCCAGTGATCACAAATTGGTGCCCATGGAGGTGGATCGGGTGGTGGTCCATGCCGAGGTTGATCAGACGAATGCGCACGCGCTCCCCGTGCCGCACGATCAAGGGAGTCGTTGCGGGTCCCACTTTGCCGTTGAACGTCAGCCAGTTGAACTCCATGTTCATGGAGTTGGGGATCTTTATATTGGGCAAGATCGCGTACTCTTGCAGAATGATCAAGAAATCTCGGTCGACCTGCGGTTTGTAAGCTTCCTTTGGATGCATCACGAACGCACCGATCATTCCCATCATTTCCTGCATGGCCATGTGGGAGTGATAGAAGTACGTTCCTTCCTGATGGAGCGTGAATTCGTAGACGAATCGCCCACCCGGCGGAATTGGATCCTGACTTGATCCTGGCGCACCATCCATGTCATTCGGAACCTCGAAGCCGTGCCAGTGCATCGAGGTGGCTTCCGGAAGGTGGTTGTCCACGATGATGCGCACGCGATCCTCTTGGTTCACTTGAATCGTGGGGCCGGGCGCGCTTCCGTTATAACCCCACAGGTCTACGATTCGGCCGGGCACAATTTCCAGCTTCACCGGCTCGGCGATCAGATGGAATTCCTTCACGTTCCCGTCCATGCGCCAGGGGAGGGTGGCCACATCCGGAGTCTCCACAAGAAGCGGCGCACCGTGGGATTGTTTTTTCCCCTTCATCTTCATTCCTGGCATGCCCTGCATGTCGTCCGTCTTTTGCTGAGGCAAGCCGGACGCCTCGCGCACGGCTACCAGCCCCGCTCCGACGACGGCCGCGCCCTGAATAAAAGTTCTTCTTCCTTTGTTCATTTCCATTTCTCCTGAGTCACAATCTTTTTTCCCTTCCGCGCTCTTACAGCTAAACGGTTTTGACTTGCGTGACCGAAAGCTCCTCGGCTAGCGATTCGATTCATCCTGCGAGAGCAATTCGTCGCCTTCGCATCTATGACGAACGCCGGTCCGAGGCCTTCCGATCAAATCTTTCGTAGAGTTCGATGAGTTGGCGAAATTTGTGCTCGCATTTGCTTAAGGAACGCGAGCGCCTGCGACACCGAGTCGCAGTGGCCGCACTAATGCTCAACGGTTTGAAAACGAATGGTCGGCGAGAGGTGAACTAGATACGAAGGACAGAAATTTGCTGATGTAGAGGAAGGTTCGATGCGAAGGGAGGAGCGAGGTCCGATGTACGGGTTGCGGTACTCAGCCTCAAGTCGTGTCCCGTACCAAGGGCCGTGGCTGAAAGCTGCAAGTGCCCCACGATGCTCAACTGGAATTGGGAAACATTGCCGGACCTCGCCACAAATACACCTGGGTGTGCGTGTTTAGAACAATCCGGACTCTCCGGCGCCTCATGCCCTGGTTGACCCGAATGATGCGAAGATGATTGTTCGCAATCGTGGCCGGCTGTCTGCTGGACTTCGTTGGGGCAAACTCCAATCGCACACGTTGTCGTGCAAACCGAAGTGTAAAACATGGCCATCGTAAAAATGGCCAGTACCATTCTGGCCCCGTTAGTTTTGCTTCTCATCAGTCCCAACGGTATCACTCTGCCCGGCGAATTCACAGTGGAGCTGTTTGTCGGCGGGCGTTTGGCGATCGATGAGACGCAGGAACTTCAGCCATTCTTGATGACGCTGACGCTCCATGCAGGTGGCCATCACACTGCCGTCGAGGGTGTTGAGAGCGGCAAACAACGTGGTGGTTCCATGCCGCTTGTAATCATGCGTCATCGTATGGGCACGGCCCTTTTTCATGGGCAGACCGGGCTGGGTACGGTCAAGAGCTTGGATCTGGCTCTTCTCGTCCAATGACAGCTCGCACTACATAGTATCCAAAGGTGGAAGCCCTCCGCAGCGGCGTGGCGTTCCTCCCGACGTAATAATCTGGTGCCCATTCGGAGTTGGATTTGGAAGATTTCTTGGAGGAAGAACCATGCCCAAACGGAAGAGCGTAAACACTTTGAGCGCGACGAAACTCGCGCAGTTTCGAAGCCTTCTCGGGCCGCGCATTCACGCCGAGAAACTGGAGGACATCGTCGTCTAGAATCCGATTCGTTTCAGAGCGACCGAAGGAGTTCATCAGCAAGCCCGCAAACAACCCCGTCACCGAGCACAAGAATGCCGGCATGGACATGAGTCTCATGATTCACGACGGTGGCTTCTTGGCCTGGCATCAACATTTTGTCGCGGAATTGGAGACATGGTTGGTGAATAACGGAGGTTCGCAGTTCGTGCCGGTACCCTATTGGGACCCGTCAAGACCGATCCCGGCACAGTTGGATAAGAACAACAACAGCGTAAACATGCCACTCCCGCAGAATCTGCGTCCCGCGGCGCTGAAGAAGATCAGTAGCTACACCGTCTTGGAGCACCGGATAGTGCCCTACCACGGCTCCGTTCACGACGCACTCGGAGGGCAGATGCCCAATCCGGACACCTCGCCGTCCGATCCCATCTTCTGGCCGTTCCATGCGTTTCTGGTTTCGGTCTACGAACGCTGGCGGAACAGCTGAGCGCCGGCCGAAATTCGTGCTTGCTGTACAGTTCCGATTCACGAAGGCTCAAGCAAAGGTCGGAGGCAAGCGCATCACAAGCACTAAACAACGCCTGCTGCCACTATCCAAGAACTGCATGTACCGTCGGAAGCACCAGCGAGCGAAATACTTCGTCGATTTGTGCCGGCGTTAACCGGCTTCGGCGGTCCATCCACCACATCAGAACAGCGAAGAAAGCTGCAGTGAGATAGTGAATAAATAAATCAACGGGAACCTCCGACTTCGCTGTTTTCAGTTTCGCAATTTCGGCCTTGCATTCTCGTTGTATCAACTCCTCCAGAATCCCCTGGAGGCTCCGTCGAACAATCGGCCACGCCCGCGTATTCAAGAGGGCGAAGTAGACGTTGCGGTATCCATAGGCGTGCTCGAACATGGCACGGCTGAACGCAATCACGCACTCGTGACGTTTCGCGGATTTTCTTTGCTGCTCTAGCGCTGAACTCAGAATGCCGCGAAGTTCCTGAGGGCCTGAGATGAGCACTTCATCCATGCTCTGGAAATGCGTATAAAAGGTCGAGCGGCCAACATCTGCTCGATCGAGAACTTCCTGGACCGTAATCGAGTCGTAGTTCTTCTCCAAGGCCAGAGAAATCAGTGCTTTGTGCAGGGATGTATGCGTGCGTCGAACCCGCCGGTCTACCTTATCCATCCTTACCCACCTGCGATTTCCGGACAAAAGTAAGCAAATTGTCCCGAACCGAACAGAAATGCTTGGCCTGTTCTTGCCATCGAGCCACTCCAATCTTACTCTTGTAACCGCACATCTGTCCATTAGCGAATTAATGTTCGGCTAGAGACCGTTAGCAAACAGCCGATTCCGGTTACGATCAAGCGTTCGTACTTGACACATATTGGAGGGCAAATGAAAGAAGTGGTCATCGCAACGGAATTAAAAAGAACCTATCTTCCGGCGGCGGGACGAGACAGTCTTCTGCCTTTCTACGACATCATGACAAAGCTGATGGGTGCCGACCAAGCCCGGACAGCGCTGCTCGATCAAGCGCGGATTCTTCCTAGCCACCGCGTTCTCGAGGTCGGCTGCGGAACTGGCAGCTTAATCATTCAGCTAAAACGGCACTATCCCGACGCCGATGTCAACGGACTTGATCCGGACCCGAAAGCGCTTGCCCGAGCGAAACGCAAGGCGGCGCGTGCAGCACTCTCAATCCAGCTCGACCGGGGGTTTGGCGATCAGCTTCCTTATCCCGCGGCCTCATTCGACCGTGTGTTGTCCTCCCTCATGTTCCACCACGTGCCCACAAACGAGAAAGCGAATACCGTCCGCGAGATCCGGCGTGTTCTCAAGCCTGGCGGCGAGCATCACATGCTCGACTTCGAAGGACCAGAAAAGAGCGCTCATCGATTTTTGAGCCACTTCGTTCACTCAAGTGAGCGCTTGAAAGACAATTCTGAGACCCGAGTTCTCAGCTTCATGACCGAGGCCGGTTTTGCAGACGCTAAGAAAGTCAGCCACCGATCGATGCTCTTCGGAAACATTGCGTACTACCGGGCAGTCGCCTAGCCAATAGGGTTAAACGAAGGACTCTACAAATGGATGAGTTTTGGGAATTCACGATGCAACACAAAAACGATCACAGTGTTCACGGCGCGTGTCTTCGCATTCTCAAAGGCAAAAGACATGTTGTGCTTGTTGCGGTCGTGTTGATGATACTTGCGCTCGTCGTTCTGCATGCCGTGGCCGCCAATTCAATATACAAAACGGTTGGATTAAGCCTTAAAAATCCCCTTTCCTACTTGATGATTGCTGGTTTCCTTGTCCTTCTTGCTGTAAAGGTCACGTTTTTGTGGCGTTTCAGAAACAGCATCGCAAAACATTTCAAGAAATAATCAGTCGTTCGACTTTTTCATGAGTTGAGCGCACACCTTCCTTGCGAGACTCTCCGTCAAAGGTAAATCTGCCCTTCCCGGCCAAACCCTGCGCCTGTTCCGCCCGCTGTAAAGGGTCTGCGCTTCGCTCCGATGAACGCCACAACCCGGCGCCCTTGACAGCGCGGGCGGACAGCCGCTTTCCCCCGCCATGAAGGGCATTTGCTTTTTTGTGCACTGCTCCGCGTTGCCTGCAAAGCAAAACTCAAGACCCTTCGAGGTAACCCAATAAACGCACTCATGGCAGTGAACGCAACGAAAGATGAAAGTACTGGTCGCAGAAGCATCTGTGTATCCAGGACAAATCCGCGCAGCGAATTGGATGTGAGGCGAGTTCCCAAGATCTCGTATATGCGAATGCACGCAGGGCGAATCTGCCCATAGCACTGCGCACACCCGAAGGTGAAAAGCCCTTTCCCGGCGTGAACTGGATATTTCCGCCCACGCTGGTTCACCCGGAAGAGATCACGGGATGATGGCGAGCATGAGCCGTCCGGGAAATCCGTACGACAATGCCGCACAAAGAATGCACAACACAACTTGGGCACAATGGGTTGACAGCACGGAAGTTGTGGCGGTTTCCACAGATGCGCAGGGCTCATCATCACAACAAGGGGGAAAATTTTTTTTGAAAGGGCAATGTGAAGAGTAAGAACAAATCTCTCGTTGTTGCAGTTGTAGCTGTGGATTTCTGCTTGGTGCTGGCTTGTCGGAACGGCGGAAGGTTTGTGCGAATGACTACTATGACTTGGGACATCTGCTTGAGAGCGTTGGAACCTTCATCGAACGCTACTACAATCGGTGCCGTTTACACTCGGCGCTCGTTTACCGTTCACCTGAAGAATTCGAAAAGGAGTTCGGATCTCGAAATGTCGAAACAAGTATTGCAGGACCAGCGCTGTGCTTTTTCAACGGTTAAGGACACCAATTAAAGGAACACCTGGGTTCTCGAACGTGGTGAGTGGATAGTGCTAATCCGCGAATGAAGGGCGAGTGTGCCAAACCAGAATGTCTCAGCGAGGGGTTCACAGCGAGAACTACTTTAAGCTGATGTGCCAAAGTTTGCGGGATGGAGCATCTGCATCAATTCCGTCTTCCCCTCAACTCGGGAACGGAGCGACTTTTGACCAGACAGACTAGTTTTTGGTGTCCAAGAGGCGTGCCATCAGTTGTGGGTCGGCGGTCGCTAGCTTGCAAATGTAGTTTTCGCAAACGTATGCCGTGGCGCGTTCTTTTATACGATGCGCTCCCGCTACAAATGGCAACCAGCGAGCAAGTTGCTGTTGTCCGGTACCACCATCGGCGAGAAGAAGAATTTTGTTTGGGAGGAACCTAGTATTGACCTGCCGTAACAATTCATGGGTGTCCTGAGACGCAGGATCACCCGCGATGAGGATTTGTTTCGTTTGTCCGAGCCGGAAATCCAGAGCGGACGCCAGAGCCGGAACTGCTTCCGGGTCTGACTGCAGTCGAGCGGCGAACGCCGATAACGTTTTTTGGGCCTTATCGCTCCACTCGGCCCGATCTGTGAATTGGGCGAGGCGAAGAAGATTCATCGCGGCAGTCGAATTGGGGGAAGGCTCGGCACCGTCGTAAGCTTCACGAGTGCGGCTCAGAAGCGAAGGATCCGAAGAGCCCGTGTCAAAATAACCGCCCGCCTCTTCATCGCCGAATAGCTGGTTCTGTTTTTCTTGCAGTGAAACGGCCCATTGCAGCCAGTGAACATCGAAGTCAGTCTGGTAAAGGTCCAAGAGACCGCCGATGAGATCTGTGTAGTCGTCCAGAAATCCGTCCACACTGGGCCCACCCGCGCGATAGCTGCGCCAAAGCTTGCCGGTCCTTGAACGATAGAGATGGGTTTCGAGGAACTTTACCGTGGCTTGCGCGCGTTCCAGATAACGTGGTTCATCGAGCGCCTGGCTGGCGCGCGAAAGAGCCGAGATCATCATTCCGTTCCACGCCGTGATAATTTTGTCGTCTAAAGGGGGCCGCGGGCGGCTAGCGCGCGCTTCGAATAGGGCTCTGCGTCCTGCCGTCAGCTTCACTCTGGTTTGTTCAACAGTCAGACCGAATTTCTTTGCGGTTTCCTCTGTTGAGTGAGCCTCATAGAAAACGTTCTTGCCTTTCAGTTCTCCACGGACGTCTTGATGCGCGGGGACATTGCCACCGGGCTCAACTCCGTATGCATATTCGAAGATTGCGGCGTCGAGCTTGCTCAGGACGCTCTCAATTTCTGTCACGCTCCAGATATAAAAGGCTCCTTCACTCGTTTCCTGCTTTCCAGAACTGATTGGGCTGTCGGCGTCTTCGGCGGAGGCAAAACTGCTGCGAGGTTGCTGCATCTCACGGAGGACAAAATCGAGAATGTTTCGTGTGGTGTCGGCATAGAAGCGGTCGTGCGTGATTTGGTAGGCCTCTGTGTAAACGATGGCAAGTTGCGCCTGGTCGTACAGCATCTTCTCGAAATGAGGGACGAGCCAGCTTGCACCTGTCGAATAGCGGTGGAAACCGCCACCGAGCTGATCGTGGATGCCGCCGCGCTCCATTGCACGGAGGGTCTTAAGCGTCATTTCGAGCCCGTCACGCTGACCGGTGCGAGCGTAATAGCGAAGCAAGAAACACAGCGCGACCGGCCTCGGAAATTTCGGTGCTCCGCCAAAGCCGCCGTTCGTGGAGTCGTAGGTCGACGCAATGTGCTTGTAGGTTTGGTCAAGGATGGCGGGTTGCAAATCGCCAGCGCCCGCCGGCTGTTTGCTGACAATCTCAATAAGTTCCTGTGCGGCGCGCCCCGCGGTTTGAGTGATTGAATCGTGTTGTTTGCTCCAAACGTCGGCCACCCTTTGTAAGAGCGATTTGAGCTGGTCCGGCGGAAAGTAGGTGCCGCCGAAAAAAGGCTTGCGGTCGGGCGTGAGCAGCACGTTGAGAGGCCAACCTGCGCTCCCAGTAGTGGCTTCGACGTACGCGATGTACAGGCGGTCGATGTCGGGCCGTTCTTCGCGGTCGACTTTGACGGAGACAAAATATTGATTCAGAATCGCAGCAACGCTCGGATCGGAATACGATTCTTTCTCCATGACGTGGCACCAATGGCAGGTAAAGTAGCCAATGGAGAGAAAGATTGGTTTGTTTTCCTTGCGGGCTTTTTCGAAGGCCTCATCGCCCCACGCGTACCAATCCACTGGATTGTGGGCGTGCAAGAGAAGGTAGGGACTCTTCGCGTGAATGAGCCTGTTGGTGTGGGGATATTGTCGCGTTCCCTCGCGAGACTCAGACGACTGCCTATTCTGGGATTGTGCGGAGACCTTGGCGGCGTCAGAAGCCTGTCCGGCAGCTTTCATCGCAGACGCGAGGACGAGGAGCGCTACGCAGCCACGAAGCAGTTTCGACGGTTCATGCTGTTTGCGCAATCTCGAGCCCCCCTCTCAACGATCATTTTCCAAGTCCAAAGCGACAGGCCGCTACTCGTAGAAACTCCTCAGAGCAAATCGTACCCGCTCACTTCAATCGAGCCGGCCCTCCGAAAGATGCGGCCATGGATTTTCACTCTTCGCCCTAACAGCTTGGAATTGTGAATGAGTTCCTGAGAGGCGTTCCCTTCGAGGATACCCCAGAGCCGCCCGTCGCTCGTTTGAAGCCAACCGTGATGTCCAGTCAGTGGACACATGGCATGGTAACCGTATTGCTTTTCCAGTTGACAGTCCCGGCAAATCAGCTTTCCTTCCAGATCAACCTGACGGGTGTCGTCGAGCTTTAAGGATAAGAAATCCAGTGCGGTGGCTGCCGCGCCGCGAACGCTCGGAACGAAAAACGTCAATACCCCCGCGAGAACCAAAGTAGCCGCAATTGCCTGAATGGCCGCGGCCCGATGCCATCTGGGTGAAACCGAGCTCTGGACACGCTCCATAAGTTCCACCGACGCTTCTGGTTTTCCAGCTGCGGTCCTGACCGCTTCGCCGAGTCTGGCCAGACTTTCAACGGCGCGACGGCAGGTGTTGCACTCGGCGATATGCGCTTCAGCCTGCGCGCTGGCGTCCACCGATAGTTCGCGATCCACGTATGCATCCAGCACTTCTCGCAGCTTTTTGCAGTCCATCATAGTTTTCTCCGCGTGGTCTGGTCCTGTTGAGGAGCAGTATTTTCCGCAATCCCTTCTTGACGCTGGGCTCGAATCAGCCGAACCAGCATTCGGCGGGCGCGATTCAGACGCGACATCACTGTACCGATCGGGCACTCCATGATGCGTGCGATCTCGTCGTAGCTGAACTCTTCAACATCGGCGAGGAGGACGGCCATCCGGTAGTCTGCCGGCAAGTTCGACAACGCATACTGCACGCCCGCCGAGAGTTCGTCTTTGAGCAACTGCTCTTCCCAGTCGTAATAAGGCTCGATCGTTTCGGCCGCCGTCTCGGTCAGGGGAAGCTCCAATCGGGTCTTTCGCCAGCGGGAAATCCAGGTATTTCTCAAAATGCGGAAGAGCCACGCCCTGCAATTGGTCTCCGAATCAAATGTTTCGAAATATTTCCACGCACGCAGGAACGTCTCTTGCACGATGTCATCGGCTCCGTCTGGGCCGACCAATTGGCGTGCCATTCGATAGAGCGCTCCCAGATGAGGTATCGCCTCCATCTCAAAGCGCTTGGACCGAGTTGTCCAGCTTAGGGGCAAGTAGGGGCTCTCTTATGATTCAACTCATCCGAACGGCTAATTTATTCCTTTTGAGCTAGGGAATAAAACGCGCCTTACCCGGCGTTTTAATAACCAGAGGGCTCAGAATCACGTGCAGCTTGGGTTTCTTGGCTCCAGTTTGCTCTCTCTTGCTGTGGCCGGGTGCCATCCCTCTGAGCCCTTCTGACATTTCAAATCTCGATTCCCGTTAACGGAGATGGAGGAAATGATGAAGAGACGAATTGCGGTTTCGTTCATATTCCTGTTCGTTCTGGCTCTCGTTGCCTACGCCGATCAGTACGCCGGTCAGACAACCAAGACTACAACCCTGAAAGGCTGGGTGAGTGATTCGGAGTGTGCTGCTAAGGGTGATAAGAAGTGCTCCAACAAACAGCATGTCGCCAACGGGGCGAAACTGGTCATCGTGACAGACGGCGACAACAAGATCTGGACGGTTTCGAATCCATCGACTGTGGCAGACCACCAAGGACACTATATCCAAGTGAAGGGCACAACCGATCCAGAGAAGTCCTCAATCGCAGTCCAGGAAGTGAAGATGTTGAAAGAAGGTAGCTAAAACAAATCGGTTACGGACCTCTATGGGTGCAGGGGACGCGCAAGTGCTCGTCCCTTGCTTCCGCCTCGCGGCTCCACAATGATTTTTGCGCAGGGCCAGCGCTTGATAGACGAGGTCGCCAAGAATCTTTTCTCGGCGCAACCCGGTCAAACGGATGTCGCACTCCTTCGGCAAGATTCGCACACGTTTATGGAGGTTCAATGACTGACGTTTCGGCCAGTTCCTGAGTTTCTATAGGCGCTTCCGAAGTTATCTGCATGCAGTTGAGGTCTTCAGTGGCGGGCTTCTCTTGTTCGTCGGTGGGCTGATTTTCATGAACAAGTTGACGTGGCTTTCGGGAAAGCTGTGGTTTCTGAATCGATTCTCACTCTAGAACGAGTCCAGAGCAGTGAGGAGTCTTACGTGAAACGAATTGGATTGATCTTTGCGACGCTGATAGGAATTGCAGCTTTCGCTTTGTTGGCGAATCGAGCCACGCGCATTCCTCCGACCCGCGCGGAAAAGACAAATGTGGACAAGCCCACCGCCTCCCCAGACTTTACTTTGAAGGACCTCGAAGACCACGACGTTTCCCTCAGCCAGTTAAAAGGCAAGGTTGTCTTGGTGAATTTTTGGGCCACGTGGTGCCTCCCTTGCAGGCTCGAGATACCCTGGCTCATACAGCTGCAAGATAAATACGGTGCCAGGGGGTTCACTGTGCTGGGTGTGGCTATGGACGAAGAAGGGAAAAGTGTTGTCACTCCTTTCGTCCAGAACGAGCGGTTCGAGCTCGGTAAAGAGCGCCGAAACATGAACTACCCCGTTTTGATCGGCAACGACGCAACCACCCAAAAATTCGGTGGACTTATCGGGTTCCCGACTTCCATATTGATTTCGGCGGATGGGCGAATCGTCCGGCGTTTCGATGGTTTGTTGAGCTAGGACGAGACCAACATTTGTATCCGGTCGCAGCTTGAAGCAAATGAGAGCCAGGCGCGCTGAACGAGATTCGTTCAGGTTTCGCCGTTGCGTAGGGGGAGATCCCAACGTAGCTTGCCGGATTGCACGGCGATCATAACAGCGTCCTGCACCAGTGATCAGCCCCCAAACACCGTCGCAAATCGACGAGGTATTTCGTTCCTTGGTACTCCCCACGGTACACGCCGTTCTCGGATAGGGCGTAATCACGCGGAAACCGAAAGCAGTGTCGGCACAACCTAAGTGTTTGTTTGGCCTTCATCGGTGTTGTGGTGGGAATAAATTCGACTTCATGTCCGCAAACGCTTTCTAAAAGTCTGAATCCCGGACGACGGTGCGGAGTCAAGCTGTTTTTAGGCGAAAAGAACCGCTTGACTCTGGACTATGCTCCAGGGTGTAGCTTATTCGAGAGGAGCCAAACTATGCAGATCGGCACAGTTGGGAAGAGGTTCGGTCTCAGCGTTGATGCGATTCGCCTCTACGAGCGCAACGCACTGCTCCCGCCACCACCCAGAACACCGGGCGGTTTCCGTCAATACAGCGAAAACGATGTGGAGACACTGAACTTCATTGGACGCGTGCAAAACCTGGGGTTCACGCTGAAAGAAGTTCGCGAGCTCTTGGAGTTGCGACGGAGCCGCTTGCAACCTTGTGCTCCCGTGCGCCGGCGTCTGGAAGAAAAACTGGCGGATGTCCAGCAGAAGGTTTCCGATCTCCACAAACTGGAGCATGAGCTGCGTTTAGCTTTGCGGAGTTGCAATAAGGAACTCCGTAAGCGATCTGCTCATTGCCCAATTCTGAGAGAAAAGAGCAACAGCAGGCCGGGGAGCGCTAAGTGAGAGCTGAAACTGACAAGAACGCACCAAACCGGACTGGCTCAGGCGCACTGGTTGCCGGAGGTTTGGCCGCCATCCTAGCTTCGACTTGCTGCCTGGGGCCCCTGCTTCTGGTTGCCCTGGGTTTGAGTGGCGCATGGATCGGAAATCTCACGTTGCTCGAACCGTATCGGCCGTTTTTCATCGCTAGCGCTCTCGTGGCTCTATTCTTTGCGGGACGGCGGATTTTTCGGTCAGCGCAGACCTGCCAGCCAGGTGAGGTGTGCGCCGTACCAGCGACTGGCCGCCTTTACAAAATCGTATTTGGCATTGTTTCAGCGCTCGTTCTTGTCGCGCTGGTATTTCCGTACGTAGCCCAGTTTTTCTACTAAATCTCGACCCGAGGAAGAGTTGTTATGAAGAACGTCAAATCCTTGCTGGCTGGCGCTATTGCCGCGCTCATATTGGCCGCTCCAGCTTGGGCTTCACCCAAAACCATAACCTTGAATGTCTCCGGCATGACTTGCGCAGCGTGTCCCATTACGGTGAAGAAAGCGCTCGAAAGAGTTGGTGGCGTTTCAAAGGTGGAGGTGCGATTCGAAAGGAAGCAGGTTCTGGTGACCTTCGACGATTCAAAAACCAACACGGATGCGCTCGTGAAAACCACAACAGATGCGGGCTATCCGTCGCAACCCGAGAAGGTCGCAAAGTGAGCAGTGTGCGATACGCGCAATAACGCGGGATGAGACGAGGATACAGGTATGTCTGACTGTTGTTCTGTAAATACGAAAACTGGTACCGCGCCATTGGTGATGGTATGTCCAGTGAACGGCGCGCGCTCCAAACAGGTTGACATGCTGACAGTCAAGAGTCTTGTACGCAAGCTGCCGCTGGGAATGCCGAACACGCAGTACTACTTTTGCGGCACATCGGACTGCGATGTTGTCTACTTCGGCTTAGAAGTAGATGCACCAAGGTTCCGCCGCGAAGACTTGGTCGTGCGCGTCGGCGCTAAAGAAACGACGGAACCCATTCCGGTTTGTTACTGCTTTGGGTTCACACGAAAGGACATCGAGAACGAAATCGCTGAGACAGGCCGTTCAACTGTCGCAGATCGGATTAAGACGGAAGTGAACGCGGGCAACTGCGCTTGCGAGGTGAAGAATCCATCCGCCAAATGCTGTCTCGGCGATGTCACGCGGACCGTTAGGGACAGACTGAGTCAGAAAGGAAAGTCCAAGTTATGACAGAGCACAAGGAAACGTGCTGTACGTCCCCAGCCGCGGCGTGCTACTGGTTCACAGTCTCCCTTGTGGCGTGGGGAGTGCTGAGCTTGGTAGGAATTTATTGGCGTCCTCTCCATGCGTTGTCGGCCGCCACGATCCTTTACGGCATGGCAATCGGCTGCTTTGCCAACTGGCTTAGGAATCGCACTCTTCATTGCGCTATTACAGGACCACTATTCTTGATTGCGGCCGTCGTGTTCCTGCAGTCAAACCTGACTGGGACTCACCTGAACAGTTCCTTGGTTTGGCCATTCGTTGTTATCGGAGTCGGCATCGCGTTTCTACTCGAATGGCGCTATGCAAGCGTTGTGCGTCGCACCTCCTAAGCAGGAGGGAACGAACATCCGATGAATACTGAAGCGATTAGGAAGGCCGGAAAACCCTCTTCGAAGGGGGCGCTAGCCGCAGCGCTCTCAGCGGTTGGTAGTGTCCTGGCGGCTTTGACCTGTTGCCTGCCGGTACTTCCCTTTGTACTGGCTGCTGGAACGGCAAGCAGCACCGCGTTTCTCTCTTCCTACATCAGCGCCCTTCGACCGTATCTTTTGGAGGTTTCCGTTTTCTTCATTGCTCTCGGGTTTTATCAAAGCAGACGCGCCAGCCAATGCAGTTTCAAACCGAGTGTTCTCAGCCAAGTAGTGCTGTGGCTGTCGGCCCTGATCGTCGCCATCGCAATTCTGCTCCCGCAGGCATTCGCAGATCTCGTAGAGAGGCTGCTATGAAGCGCAGGAGCGTTGGCCTGGGCCTCGCCGCACTCGCCATTTTTGCCGGCCTGTTTTATTTGTATGGTGGGCACCAGACTCCTACCGGTCAACCGCCTCTTGCCGATCTAAATGCGATGAACCTGAATGAACTCAAGAATGAGTTCAACGGCAGCCAAGCAAACGTGCGCATGCTGGTGCTTCTTTCGCCGACTTGATCGGTCTGCGTGCGGGGGGCCTCCGCACTCGAAGCATTACTGGAATCACAGTCGGACTCGCATCTGCGCGTGTTCGTGATTTGGGAACCGGTGCTGGCCACCGACTTGAGCGCACCTTCGACCATGGCGCTTCGGCGCATTCACGATCCGCGGGTCAAGCAATACTGGGACCGAAACCGGGTTCTCTCCCATGCGATGGGAGAGCATGATCGTCCGAGCGTGGTCTGGGACTACATCGCGGTTTATAAGCCAGAACAGATCTGGACAGACGCGCCGCAGCAGCCCGAATTCATGGGCCGCCCGGTGGTGCGTTTCATCGAGGGTACGCGGAAGGTATTGGAGACTATGCATTCAGAGCAAAGAAACTGAATTGATGGGCGTAGATGAATGTCGTAAGAAAATGGAGCGGCCTCATCTAGGGCTTACGGAAAACGAAAAGATTGTAGGAGACGCAAAGCGGGCGCAAGCAACCACTCGGGAGGAATTCGATGAGCAAAAATATTGTCGTTTATAGTCAACCGGCTTGAATGTTCTGTGGCAAGGTGAAAGAGTTTCTTTCACAGAACAAAATTGAGTTCGTGGATCGAAACGTTGCCGCCGATGAAGTGGCGTTGAACGAGTTGGAGAAGCTGGGTTACATGACGACACCGGTCACCGTGATTGACGGCCAGATTGTGGTGGGCTTTGACCGCGACAAGCTGCAGAAGCTCCTGAACACAGGGTCGTAAGGTTCCTAGTCTGGCAGCGACTCTAAAATATCTTGTGACCAGCGTGTGATTCGGTCTTGCGCTTGTCGTCGTGCTCCGACATGTGGCCTAAAACCGCAGTTCCTTGTTGCTGTTTGGGTCGAGGAGAGTGGGCACAATCTAAATTAAATTAGAGAATCTTCATTCCGAATGAGAATAAGGCATACGGCCCAAGCGGTGAAAGAGCGCAGGTTCAACCGACAGGCTGCCACTTTCCGCTCAACTGTTATTTCGCAGGTACCTGAAACTCTGACCAGATAAACGGTTTGATCCCTTCTTCGCCTGTCAGCCGAAGCCAGAGCAGCTTGCCCTCACGTTCGAGGTCAATGTGAAAATCAAAAAAGGGGCAACACTTGCCCTCAGCCACTACCCAGTCGGCCAGCTCCGCGAGAGAGACATTCGATGGACTGTACTGAAATTCGTAACCCTTCTCTGTCTCCACGATCTCTTTCCGTCCCGCGATCAGCTTTTCGGTCACCTGCTTGTGTCGAATGCGCTCGGCCGCATTCAGGGCTTTGATGTTGCAGTAGAATTTGCTCGCCGTCGTCATCGTCTTCTTCTCCGCGTTCGCAGTCGCCGTTCCACTTTGCCCCTGCAGTCGGGCTATTCCACTCCCGGTCAGCAACAGCGCGAGCGCCATTCCCGCAGCCCTCCCCTTGTTGCCTCTTGCGAATCTTTCATTTTCGAGGTCCATGGTCCTCCTCCACACGAACTTGCCGCGTCTCATCTAACGATGCTAAAAGTTAAAGGCGACTTTAAGTCAAGGTACTTTGTGAAGTGGAGTTGGGGGAGCAAGAAAATGAAGATTGGAGAACTCGCCCGTCGCGTTGGCCTGAATGCTTCCGCGATCCGCTACTACGAAAGACTTGGCCAGCTCGCTACTCCACACCGCACCGGTGGCCAACGGCGCTATTCTGACGATGCGCTCGACCGAGCGCTCCTGATCCGCTTCGCGAGTGATATGGGCTTTACTCTGAGTGAGATCAAACTCTTTCTTAATGGCCTGCGGGACAATACTCCGGTTGGCCCCCGGTGGAAACAATTGGCGTATCGAAAGATTCAGGAAGTCGAGGAGAACATCCGGCGCTCGCGACGCTTGAAATCGCTCCTCGAACACCTTCTGCATTGCCGGTGTGTTTCACTTCAGGTCTGTGTCGCACGCCTCAGTCTCAGTCCCAACCTGCGGCTGATACGTCGCACCGCCAAGCCTTTCAATTCATCCAAAGGGTGAGTCGCAGTAACCTTCGAAAGATCACGGAGTTGCACCGCGTCGCCGTTAAATGGGATTAGAGACGCCGCTCGACGTAACACTCAGGGGGTCTCAAAGGACGCGACGACGCGGCCGGAATCACCAACCCCCTCCGTTTCTTGACACAAAACGAAATAAGATGTATATACACACTATTATGAGCGCACGGCTTCCTGACGGCGATCGAGCGAACGGCCTCTTTCCGTTCACATGTGCTTGTCAGAACCTTCGTCGCCTCACACGACTGGTCACTCGCATTTACGACCAGGAACTCAGAAAGGCCGACATCGAAATTACCCAGTTTGGTCTGCTGACCGCCCTCGGCATCGTCGGCGAGGCGAATCAGAAGACGCTGAGTGCAGGCTTTGCCATGGACAGTACAACGCTTACTCGGACTTTGGCCCTGTTGCGCAAGCAGGGTTGGATCCACGTCAGGCCGGGGAAGGACAGGCGAGAACGCGTCTTTCGTTTGACGGAGGCAGGAAAGCGTCAAATCACAGCCGCCGAGCCACGTTGGGAGGCGGCGGAGCGTCGCTTCCGGAAGACGCTAGGGCGTTCGGGTTGGAGCCGGATGCAGGACACTCTGGCCCAAGCCACGAATGCGGCGGCAGAAACGTAATTTTTGTAACCAAATAAGTGTATATACATCTATCGTGAATGAAGGAATCAGTTCTCGGAAAGGATTTCTCCATGCGAAAGCTCATCTTTCTGTTCGCCGTGCTGGTGCTCGGCGCGGGACTTCTGGCTTGCTTCGGAAAAAGCAGGACGGTCAGAGTCAGCGCGGATCAGATTCAAGGCGGCTCTTCACGCCCGGAGCTTGAATACCTGAAAGCGGTCAACAGTGCGGCGCCTCCAAAGGATCCGCAATTGCTGTTCCTTCTCATGGGGGCTTACGCCAATGCCAACCTGCAGGTGGAAGGCGCCGAATTTCTCTCTGCGCGCCTGGACGAGTTCGGGCCTCGCCTTAGCGATCCGCAGAAGGCTCTTTACCTGAGCGCCATCGGTTTGCTGCGCGCCCAACATGCCTCCTCGGTCTCCATGCTCCACCGCATCGGCTATGTGAAAGACACCATTGCAAAGCTAGACCAAGCCAAGCGGCTCTCGGGAGGTCAAATCTTTGTGGTGAACTGGATTTCCGGTGTCGTTCGCGCACAACTCCCGGGTTTCCTCCACCAGAAGCAGGCCGCGCAGAACGATCTGACGTGGTGCGCCGCGAACATCGCCAAAGCGCCCGACATCGGCTGGCTGCGGGAAGTGGATTTTCGTTTGGGAACGCTTGCTCTCGCTGATGGCGACCAGGCGAAAGCGCAGGATTATCTCCGCCAGAGCGGCTACAAAAGTTTCGAAAAGCCGGTTGTGCTTACCACGCCATTTTCAGAAGACACGTTGTCGGGCCACGTTTTTGTTTCACGCCGGGTCGCTGAGATTGTTCCCAGTCGGGTCTATGCTCTCTCGGGTTTTGAGTTCACGGAATACTATTTCGTCGTTTCCGACGACCGGCGAGAGTTGATCGGAATAGACGCGGGAACCCGCGCCGATTCCGCAAAGACGGCCTACGAAGCATTGCGCGCCTATGCTCCCAATCTGCCTGAGCTCACCACCATCTTTATCACCCATTCCCACTGGGACCACATCGGCGGACAAGCCTATTTTCGCGGCCTGAACCCGAAACCCCGTTTCTACGTCCGAAGCAACTATCAGGAAGAGATCGCCGGCGAGACCAACGGGCCCGAGTCCATTGCCAAACACTTTTTCGGTGAGCGCTTCAATCTCGACGATGTGCGCAGCTTCAAGCCGGACGCAACCATTGACCGTCCGACCGAGCTAAAAATTGGAGGAACGCGCGTTGACTTGATTCCCGTTCACGGCGGAGAAACACACGACGCCATGTTCATCCATCTGCCCGATCTAGGCGTTCTGTTCGTCGGCGATTTCATCATGCCCTACCTCGGTGCGCCGTTTGTTGTGGAAGGCGACTTTCAGGGCCTGCTCGACGCAATCGACATTGTCGTACAGAAAAATCCTCGCTATATGCTGCATGGACATGAACCTTTGACGCGGAACTTCTCCTCTCCCGATATGCTGGCCCAGTTGAAAACCGACCTTAGCTGGCTGCGCGACCAGGTGCTGACGGCGATCCGCCGTGGTGGCACTCGCGCTGCGATCCATCAGGCGAATCTCATTCCGCCTTGCCTTCTCACCGGACGCGCCGACGCGCTCCTGCCTTACCTGATCCTGCGCGAACACGTGATCGACCGGCTTTATCACCAAAATGTGGGATATTGGCAGGCGGACCTCGAAGGCCTCGATCATCTGAGTGATTCCGACCGCGCGGAACTCTTGGTGGATTATCTTGGCCTCTCAGAAAAACAGCTTGTGAGGGCGGTGGAAAACATCGCCGCCGATGGCAAATACGAACTTGCCGCGTCGCTCCTCGAATCGGCCAGCGCCAGATTCGGCCGCACCGAGTCCATCGCCAAAGCCGAGCGGCTCGTCTTACCTCAAACTGATGGAAAAATATCAGAACACCGACCCGTTCAAATACATTCTTTACTCGGCGAAAATTGGCGCGCAAACCCCAGCCATGGCCGCAAGCAAGTGAAAAGGCAAGGCGGCCACCGGGCAGTCAAAGCTCGAGTTTGGTGTAGGCATCCATGTCCGCTTCGATACCGAGGCGCTTGATTATTTCGATAGGATTGAAACCTATTTTCTTGTAGCGCTCCTGGACGATCGATTTGGCCGATGAGAAAGCCTGTTCATTTTCCCAGACTGCGATTGTGACGATTTTTGAATCTCCCGAGGCGTCCAGTTGTTGGAGAAGACAATCTTCGACGAAGCCGGGGATGGCACGAAGAATTTCGTTTGATGTGCGGACGCGAGCCAGAAACTGTTCTCGGGCCGCGGCGGGAACCTTAAATTTGTCCAAGCGATAGATGTGATTTGAGCTCTTGAGATTGCGTTCCATTGCGTTTTCTCCTTAGAAAGATGACGAATGATTTTCCCCATGACGTCCGGGAGACGCCGTTCGTTAACGATCTCTGACTAATTGCCCGTACCCGAACTTGCAGCGGACGACACAGATTCTCCGCTTGGGATGAGGAAGGCTGCAACCAATCCAAGAACCAAGGCCGCACCGACGATGCTGAGCGATTCACGCCATTGCGGTTTTGCATTCATAAGCAGGACGGCCGCGAACATGAGCGCAATTCGCACACTGAGAGAAATCCCTAGGGTGGGATCCTCTCCACGTCTAAAGAACTCGGACTGGTCAGGAGCAGAGACTCGTTGTAGCGCACGCATTCGCCTGCTGCTAACTCCGCCGAGAACGCCTATCAGAATCAACGCCGCAAGAGCCACTTTTGGCCAAGCCAGCGTCCATGCGGACATTCGGTGGGTCAGGTATCCTCCTGAAAGGAGCAGGACGAGACCCGAACCGCCAGCTATCCCGGGAACGCCTTGCCAAAGATCCAGCCAAGACTTCGTCACACTGGGAACTGCGGCACGCCGCAATTGAAACAGTATCAGGGCGTCAATACTTAGGGCTGAGGCGAGAACCAGAGCAGCCCCGACATGCAAGAACAAAACGAGCGAATAAACCGTCATGTTTCCTCACTCCAATTAGCTGCAGACCCCTACGACCTTGCCAATTAGCGAGCGGTTCTCAACGGCTTTGATCATGAAATCGGCCGCATCCGCGTGCGAAATACTGAAACCGAAAGGAGGCAAGTGCCCCTCCCTCACCCGATATTTCCCCGTGTAGGGCTTGGGGGTCAGTTTGGGTGGACGCGCTAGTGTCCAGTCGAGCCCGCTCTCTTCGAACACTTTCTCCATCGCGGACGCGTCCGCCACGACTCCCGGGAAGAACAATCTGCCAAGGAGGTACGCCGGCGGGATAATGGCGTCTTTAAACAGGAACGCGACGGACTCGACGACGACGCGTCTAACTCCGGCGCGTGGCATGGCTCTCGTCAGCGCAACAGCGAACTGCCGTAGAAGGTTTGCGTCCGCTTTCGCTATCGGCACCCGCGGCCCGAATGCCGACAAAATCGCGTCTTGACCTCTAACAGCCTGTTCAAGTTCGCCAGCGTCGAGCAGATTTCCTTGCTTGACGGTGACGCGGCCGCGAAACGGTTTGAGCCGCTCCGGCGAGCGAACGAATGCCGTCACCGAATGACCGTGCTCTACCGCCTGCCGAACGATCTCCAGTCCCGTGCTCCCTGTGGCTCCCAGCACGACCAGCTTCATATGGCCTCGCTTTCCAGAAAACCCAGCGCTCTCCGACGGGTGCTGATGTCGTCTTGCATATTCGCTTTAGATGACTATACTCAATAGAGGTTACTTGCCAGTTTTAGCCGCCAAGAATGAGAAAACGTTCTTACAAATCGCCGCTTCGCCAGCGTCAGGCGAGTGATACCCGTCGACGGATCGTCCAAGCCACTCTGCAGCTTTTGCGGAGCGAGGGCTATGATGGAATGACCATCGAAGCGATCGCGCAGCGGGCGGAGGTGTCCGCGCAAAGCGTCTATGCACTCTTCAAGTCGAAGGCGGGAATTCTCACGGAACTTCTCGATCAGTCCACATTCGGAGAGAAGTACGAGGATGCCGTACGCCAGGCGATGAGCGCGAGCGATCCCGAAACTCGTTTGCGGCTCGCGGCCCGCATTGCCAGGGAAATCCATGAGCCGCTGACTGCCACGTTCGATCTGCTGCGAGGTGCTGGCGTCGTCGCGCCCGAACTGGCGAAACTGGAACAACAGCGAGAACGCTTGCGCTATGAGAGGCAGGAGAGAATGATCATTTCCCTACGCGACGCAAAAAGGCTTCGACGAGGACTTAATCATCGGACCGCCAGGGATATCTTCTGGATGCTTACTGGGAGGGATGTGTACCGGATGCTGGTGCGGGAGCGTGGGTGGTCTCCTCAGCAATACCAGGAATGGCTGGCCGATACTCTCGAGCATTCCCTGTTGAGTCCGGCAAAACCGAGTCCAGTTCGACTCCGGTGCGGCGAGTAGAGTTATACGGAATGCCGCAAAGCATTTCGACTGATCTTGCAACGGCAAAAATATTCCGCTATTTCCTGACTCTTTGCTCGGCAATCTCAAAAGAAAGCCGGAGGAGTTCGATGGCGCGGTCTACATCAGTTGCTTGCTTCAGATAAATACTGACCCAGCCACTCTCGGGAAGGACGTGGTGCGGTTCGGCGCGACCGGCCGTGACCAAGTCATTGCGGACTTCCTTCGGAAAGGGGATGTCCACCAGGCTGTCGCCATGTATGTGGCCGATTTCCCGTCTTCCTAGGCAGTATTCCGTACCTCCAAAGCGATGCGGTCGCGATGTGATCCCTGGCCAATCCTGCAAGGCGGCATGGATTTTTTCTTTCGCTCCAGAAATGGCCATTCATGCTTCTCCCAACCATCTCATTTGATGTTTGTGGGCGGGCGTCAGTTATTCAGAGAGAAGATGATGTCGATTCCGCGGGAGGCGGATTGCTACATCCAGGAATGGCGGCTCATCATGAAGATTACTTTGCCGATCCGCCGATTCGTCCTCCATCGTCGTGCGGATTCCCTTGCCTGCGGACATTTCGAGATCGGCAAACCGAAATCGTCTCTGTCGCACCATTTCCGAGTCTTGCGGGAATCCGGCGTCATTGCGACCCGCCGGGAGGGAACAGCGCTTCTGAACAGTCTGCGGCGTCAGGATCTCGATTCGAGATTCCCGGGTCTATTGAAAGCCGTGCTGGGACGCGGCTCCAAACAGGGCCGGAACACACGTTCCTAGATAGCAGCGGGAATCTGTCTGCCAACTGGCAAGGATTGGTCGATCACGAATGCGGCAAACTTGAGAACCTCAATGTTAGAGGGAAAAGGCAACCGGTCGGTGATCGCAAGTTTGGCGATACCGTGGACCATAGTCCAGGCCAGGAGCGCCATTTGACGTAACTCCCCGGACGGCAGCCGGCCCGCGTCCTGACAACCCTTAACGAAACTCATCAACGTGCCAAAGGCTTTTTCTGCAGCCGCGGCGGAATCCGGATGCTTGCGCTTCGATATCGGGGCGTCAAACATAACTGTGAAGTGTTCGGGTCTGCGCAGAGCAAAGCTTACGTAACCTAATCCGGCATGCTTGAGCCGATCGAGAGCGTCCGTTCGCTGTCCGGCCGCCTCCACCATCGCTTCCGTCAATTCCCGGAACCCCTGGGCGGCGACGGCCGCCATCAAATCGTCTCGGTCTCGGAAATGCCGATAGGGCGCGTTATGGGAGACGCCCGCCCGGCGCGCCACTTCGCGCAGCGTAAAGGCGGTCGGCCCGACCTCGGCGATCAACCGAATCGCAGCCTCGAGCAACTCTTCCCTTAAGTTTCCGTGGTGATAAGGCTTTGGGCGACGCATCTTCCTCCTTCGCATTATATCCAGAGTGTTGACATCGGCAACATGAGCTTTGACGGACTTTCGTCTGCGAGCAATCGCTCCGAGCCGTACCCCAAAAATAAGATGCAACGATGTTGACACGGACAACATCGTAAGTGCAGCATGTTGGCAGTGCCCACATCCAGCGGCCTTTCGCACCAGCCGAGTGCCGCCTAAGTGGACCACGAGTTTTCGCAAGGGAGATGTGCAATGCATACGGAAAGTCGGATCGAACCCGGTCGCAGTTTTTTCCGAGGGACCTCCGTTTTTAAGGCAAGACCAGCCCTTGTTGCGGCAACCTTGATAGCTGCCACCCTTCTTTGTTTTATTGCCGTCGAGCAAAGCTCAGGCCGCGGCGGCGAACGGGCCTTCCCAGCTCAAGATGATCACGGCACCGGGATCAGCCGTGCGGCGATCGAGAAATTCTGGACGATCTACCACGGTAATGACTACGCCGCCATTCCGGAAGCGCAAGAAGAACTACAAAAGGCGATCCAGTCCGATCCCAACAACCCAACGCTCTATGCGCTGCTCGGTGCCACTCACTTCTGGCATGTTGGCGAGCTGACGCGGGATCCGAACTGGAAGGCCCACCAGAACGTGCTGGCGCAGGACATGCCGACCGCAGCCAGCCTATTCCAAAAGGCGCTGGACCTCGACTACTACACTCAGCACCCCATCGGACACATCAACGACGACCACCTGCCGGGATATTTGGGAATAACGACAGTCCACACGGGACAACAGTTTCAAAATCCCAATCTCATCGCCAAAGGTGACGGCGTGCTCGACTTTGCCGCCTATCAATTCCCGGAATTCAACAATTTCAATCGTTGGGCGGCCCACCTTGACGATGCGAGGGACAGCCAGGCCTACAACAAAGCGCTGGACTCACTCTGGCAGTCGATCGATGCGTGCATCGGAACACAGATCGATCGCACAAATCCCGACATGAAGCCTTATCTCCAGCTCGTGACTTCGGTTGGCCGAAAAAAGGCTTGCTGGTGGGAAGGCGATATCGCCCCATACGGCTTTGAAGGATTGGTTTTGAATCTGGGCAATGGTTTGGTGAAAGCAGGACAGGTCGATGCCGCCAGAGTGATGTACGCGAACGCAAGGTATGCCAGAAATTATGACACTTGGCCGTATCGCGATGTCTTGGAGACGATAGCCGCCTCAGACCTCAATGCGCGCGCGGCTCTGTATGCTCCCGGTGCGAACTCCAAGAACGCTCCACCACTGAACGTCCCCAATCGCAGCTGCGTATATTGCCACGCGACCGTCCCGGAACCAGGGGCTCGCTAGTAGGTCAACTCCAGGAAATTATTGCGCCTCGCGCGCAGTTGGCTTCGTTCGGAATTCAAATTTTCGGAAAAGGAGAATGCAAATGAAAGTTAAGTTTTCGATCCTAAGTTTTGCTGTTTTGCTGTTCCCGATCCATTCGTGGGCCCAGAATGCAGCGGGCACGACGCAAGCCTTCGGCAGCAATGCCCAATCGTCCGGCCTCAATGGTAAGTTCAGTTACTACGTCAACGAGACCTATCTGAATCCGAGCGTCTTCACGGCTCCGGCATTTCGTGCAGGGATTCGCATTGCGAATCCTCCGGGCAAAGGGGCTACGCAGTATCCCCCGGAATGGAGACAGGGCGCTGAGGCTTTCGGGCGGAACTACGGCGATGCCTTAGCACAGCGCGTCACGTTCCAGACGGCACGTTTGATTACGGGAGTCATTACTCACGAAGACCCCCGCTATATCCCATCCTCGAGCCGCAACGTACTCGCAAGAAGCTTTCACGCGCTGACGTTCACCTTCGTCGACCGATCCGATTCCGGGCGGGCGATGCCCGCCTTCTCAAACTTCTTGGGTGCGACAGCCGCGGGGTTCGTTGGGAATGCATATCTTCCGTCCGGCTTCAACAACGCTACACATGCGGGTCAGCGGGCGACTCTTCAGTTCGGGTTCACCGCCGCGGGAAATCTGTTCCGCGAATTCGCGCCGCAAATGCCCAGACCTGTACGTACGGTGTTCCAGTTAATTGCTCGGTGATAGCGTTTCGAGTTTTAGGGAGGCGAACATGACTCTACTCTTCAGGCTAAGCAACTTGCTGGTCTTGCCCTTCTGGGTCTTGATGATTCTGCTGCCCCGATGGCGCTGGACAGGGCGCATCATGCGTTCACCATTTGTGAGCGCTGCGCCCGCGTTTCTCTACGCTGCACTGGTGCTCCCGCGACTGGGTACGATCTGGCCGGCAATCGCGAGACCGACGCTCACCGGGGTCGCGACGCTACTCGGCTCGCCCGAGGGCGCCACCATAGCCTGGGATCACTTCCTGGCCTTTGATCTCTTCATCGGCCGCTGGATTTTTCTCGACACCCAGGAGCGGCGCCTCAGTCCGCTCCTGACCGCGCCGGTTCTCTTTCTCACGCTCATGCTCGGCCCGTTGGGATTCCTGATCTACCTTGTGCTTCGCGCGGTTGCGAGTTCGCGCGAAGCAGACAAAAGCGGCACGCAGATTTCCGCTATCAGAGTGAACAGGAACGAGCCCTCGATCGACGGCACGCAACTTGGACTACGAACGGGAGATCCAGGCAAGACCCTTCTGCAGCGCGCATGGCACACCAACTGGCCATTGACGATGCTCGGCGTGGCGATGATTCTCGTTTTTCTGGCAGCTCTCGCGGGAGTCTTGATCGATCATCGCGTCATTACAGGTGCAGCGGCATGGCTGAAACCGGCCAAGTTCGCCATCTCCGTCAGTGTCTACTGCTTCACTTTTGTTTGGCTGCTCGGGTTTGTCGAGAGCCGCCTGCGGCTGGCCCGTTTCGCGGCCAACGTGACCGCCGTCAGCTTCATCGTGGAAATGACGGTGATTCTCACACAAGCGGCCCGTGGCACAACCAGTCATTTCAATGTGACGACCCCGCTCAATACCTTCCTGTGGCTAACGATGGGAGCGTTCATCGTCGTTGTGTGGACGATGAATCTGTTGCTCGCCATCCTTCTCCACTTCGAACGGATTCCGAACCGCCCGTTCGCGTGGTCACTGCGACTTGGCCTGCTGGTTTCGCTCGTTGGCATGGGCTCGGGGTTTTTAATGGTTCGGCCTACGCACGAACAGCTGGTGGCTATGGCCGCAAACCACGGCCCACGCATCGTCGGCGCGCACAGCGTCGGAGTTGCCGACGGCGGTCCCGGATTACCCGTCGTCGGTTGGAGCACGGCTGGCGGCGATTTTCGGGTTGGCCATTTCTTGGGCATACACGCGATGCAGGTCCTGCCCTTCTTCGGGTGGCTCGTCGCGCGCCGCAGAAACTGGTTCGTGTACTTCCAAGAAATCCACCGACTGGCGCTCGTATGCACGGGTGGATTCGCTTATCTCGGGCTCGTCCTGCTGCTGGTATGGCAAGCTTTGCGAGGACAATCGCTAATTCATCCCGACGTTCAGACACTTGCTGCCGCCGCTGCTCTGCTCGCACTGACGGGACTCTCTGGATGGGCGATCGCCGCACATGCGAAACGTATGGACACCGATTCAAGTGGATTCGATGCAAGGACTGTCTCCAGCAATGCCAAGCATGCACTCGAAGGATGAGCATGGGCCGGCGTAGATACGAGAGCGAATTTATGAATCGAGAGCTAACGAAATCCTTTCCAGAGAGAAGCGACAGCAAGATGGCCGCCGGTCGCTGCTGGGAATGACCGCTGCGGGCTTGGCCGGATCACTCGTCGCTTGTGCCACGGCTCCGCAGGTACGAGACACCTCCGCAACATCGCGCGCGCCACGGCGCAGATTCGAGGGCAAGGTCGTACTCATTACGGGTGCAACTTCGGGCATCGGGCGAGCCGCCGCACTGCAATTTGCCTCCGAAGGCGGCCAGGTTAGTTTTTGCGGGCGCCGGGAAAAACTCGGGCAGGGAGTTGAGAACGAAATCCGATCCCGTGGCGGCGAAGCCACTTATGTTCGAGCGGATGTACGCAAGGAAAGCGATGTAAAAGCCTTCGTCGACAAAACAGTTCAAAAGTATGGCCCGCTGAACGTCGTGTTTAACAACGCGGGCATCACCATCGAGAAGCCGGTTCATGAATACAGTTCCGAGGAGTGGGACGATGTGGTCAATACCAATCTTCGGGGTGTCTTCCTCGCGCTGAAGTACGAGATCCCGCACAAGCTCGCGAGCGACGGCGGCAACATCGTTGTCACATCCTCATCGAACGCAATCGCAACCACGGAAAGGCGTTCTGCCTACACCGCCAGCAAGCGCGGACTCGTAGGGCTCGTCCAGTCTGCGGCGCAAGACTACGCGGCGAAGGGGATTCGCATGAACGCGCTCATTCCCGGCACTACCGACACCGAGCTCGTCCGCAGGGCTGCCGGCATGGAGCACGTCCCGGGCGCAATCTGGGAGGCGCTTGCCAAGCAGTGGGCAAAGTCCCACGTCCCCGGCCTCGAGAGAATGGCCAAAGCAGAGGAGATCGCCGCATTCGCACTCGTCCTGGCTTCCGACAACCACATGACCGGCGCGCAAATGGTGATTGACGGAGGGAAGACCGCCCATGCCGGTTAAAGCTCTTCCCATCACATTTCAAAAATAGAAAGGAAAGGATCAATGCATAGAAGAACCACCAAAATCAGTCAGGTTACGGCCGTTATTTTCTCGCTTTTGCTGTGGGCGCCATTCCCATCGCTCACTGCACAAACGAAAGATACGACAACACTCACGGTTCGCGTCACCGGCGCGAGAAACACCAAAGGCAAGATCGGCGTAACCCTGTTTCAGGACGCCCAGGGTTTTCCCGATGACACGTCGAAGGCCATCCGGCAGCAAAGTGTCGACATCGATCCCAACACCATGAGCGCCCGGGTAACGTTCAGCGATCTTCCTCAAGGCACCTTCGCCGTCTCGGTCCTTCACGACGAAAACGGCAACGGAAAAATGGACAAGAACTTTGTGGGAATGCCCAAGGAGGGATACGGCGCTTCCAACAACCCCAAGAAGAAAAAGCGCGCGCCCACGTTCGACGAGACGAAATTCTCTTTGAACAGTTCGGAACAGGCAATCGAGATCACGCTGATCTACTAACAGGCGGCACGAGTGGGTCTTGTGGACGGCTATATATAAAGGATACGGGAGGTAAAAACATGAGTCAGGAAAAAGTAGCTCTGGTTACCGGAGTTTCATCGGGAATTGGTCGAGCCATCGCCGGTCTCCTTTCCCGCCACGGTTTCCGAGTCTTCGGGACTGCGAGGGCGAATGGCGGAGCCAACAGAGCTCTGGAGAATGTCGAGCTGGTCCACGTCGACGTTCGCAACGAGGAGTCGGTCGATTCTTGTGTGCGAACGGTTCTTGACCGGGCCGGACGAATCGACGCCCTGGTCAACAATGCTGGGTATACCCTCATCGGCTCGCTCGAAGAGACGACAATCGAAGAAGCGAAGCAGCTTTTTGATACCAACTTTTTCGGAGTCTTGCGAATGACCCAAGCCGTGCTCCGCTTTATGCGAGACCGGCGATCAGGTCGCATCGTGAACATCGGATCGCTTGTGGGTTTCGTTCCGGCGCCGTACCAGGGAATCTACTGCGCGAGCAAACACGCGTTGGAAGGCTACTCCGAATCCTTAGACCATGAAGTGCGCCAGTTTGGCATCCACGTATCGATCATTGAGCCGGGGTTTACACGCACGAACATCGCACAGAACAGCCAAATTGCTGGCGATCCATTGGACGTTTATACAGAAGGCCGCAACCGCGTCCTCCAAGCGGTCGCACAAAACATTGCGAAAGGTGCCACGCCTGTGCGAGTGGCAGAGATCGTGTTGAAAGCTCTGACTAGCGAGTCGCCACGATCACGATATCCGGTCGGACGGGAGGTCAAGTTCGTCAGCCGCCTGCGAAAATTCGCCCCTTCAAGTCTCTTCGACAGGGGCCTTCGAAAACAGTTTCGACTGGACGCTGCCTGACCACAGGAGAGCCGAGTTTCTTTAAAACATCAGTTCAGAAAAAAGGGAGGCTTACTATCGGGGATGCGACGGAGTTCAGTGCGCTAGGTCAGGCTCATCTTTCACCCGGGTATCTGTCGCGATCCAGTTCACTTCCCAAGTCTTGCCTCCATCATCCGAGAATGACTGCTCAAAGTGTGCCGAATTCGGAGTGATGTCTGAGATAACAAATCGAACAAGAATGGCGCGGCCATTCAGTGTTTCCTGGTCGCAAAACTCGCCGCGGCCATCTTTGAATCCACCAATCGTGGGTCGGCTCAGAGTACCGCCATTGCTGTTAGCAAAATTGAGACTCCACTGATGGGATTGAGAATTGTACAGACGCAGGGATAGAGCTTCTATGTGACCTTTGGGGCCATCGACTTCGAGCTTCAGGAGATTGGCGCGGCCACTCCAAATCTTGCGGACGACGGTAGTGCCTTCATATTCGACCCAGGTAGTGGAGCCGGTTAAGGGATATAGGAGGCGCCTTAGGTGAGTTTTCCAAGCCCCAATCTCGAAGTCAAAATAGTGTTGCCCATCCCGTTCCGCGGGAGTGTGTTGAACGCTTGTGCTCGATCGGTCTGGATTCTGCGGTGCGAGCGCCTGAACGGGCTGAGAGACCACCATCAAGGTGGACGCCGTGAGGAAGGTCCGAATGGATTTAAGGCCGTTCATTATTGTCTCCTTATTCCCCCCGATCCCAGATTTGTTCCTTCGTCAGGCAGCCAGCGTAAACGCGAACGGTGAGTCGGATCGAGAATAACTAACTCTGGCGCGGCTCTGAGCAAGCCTGTCGCAGAAAGGGATGGTAAGGAACGCTCGGCGACCGGAGCGAATTCGTTTTCTAACATCTGGTTGTCCCTGAGGATTGCTAGCCATACGAGGTAAGGGCCGTCGGTTCGGATTGGAAGTTGCGGAAAGTTATTGGTCACGTCCAACGTAACTAAGACACCGGATTCGCGCGCGCCTGCGGCTCGATAGCTGGCAAACGTCGTCTCCGCTTCTTTCGCAAACGCTTCGACACTGTTGGTTTTTACCGCAAATATTTGAGCGACCACGATGCCCTGAGCTCCATTCGCTTCCGTAACTGGATCAACAGCCGGCAGAATAGGGACACCTCGTTCAGGCGTGAGCGGACGAAGCAACATCACATTGTCGGAGTCAGTCATGAGATCGTTCAGTGTTTTCTTATGCTCGTGCCAAACGGACCCGTAATAGAACGCTGCGTTCGCCACGGCACGATCTTCAATCGTGTGGAAACCTCTAATCCAGGTGAATCCGAGTTGATTCCTGCGCTCGAAGAAAGAACCGGCTGCGATTGCCCCGAGTTGCTGAAAAGCTTCGGGAAAGTAGCTTTCAAAGTATTGAGCGAAATGTTCGCGCTCTCCCGCTTTGATGGAGTATCGGCGGAATTCAAAAACTTGAAAGTCGCTCATATCCTGGTTGCCCCATGGGGACGCCGTCCGAGTCGGACGGTTAGTCTGAGCGAGTATGAGGTTGCAAAGTGCACTGACCGTTAGAAGTCCGGTTAAGAATCGCATTACTACCGCTCTGTCCTTTTGTTTGGCAGCTCTAGCGAGCCATTGCACGAATGGCCAACTCCGCCATAGAGCCGGGCGTACTCCATCGCGGATACGACGGAGTTCAGCGCGTTTTTCCGGATTCATCGTTTACCCGTGTCTGGTCCGTGATCCAGTTTACTTCCCAGGTTTTGCCACCATCCTCCGAGAACGACTGTTCGAAGTGAGGCGAATTCGTGTTGGTCTTCGACCAAATGAATCGAACCAGGATGGCTCTGCCATTTGGGCCAGACGGTTCCGTGTCGTAAAACTCGCCGCGTCCATCCTTGAATTCGCCGATCGTGGGCACGCCCATGGTTCCGCTCTTGCTGGTCGCCCAATAGAGGCTCCACTGGTGGGTTTGGGGATCGTAGAGACGCAGGGTCAGGCCTTCGATGTGGCAGCCAGCAGGGCTGTCGGTTTCGAACTCCTCCAGTTGAGCGCGACCATCCCAAACCTTCCGGGTAACGGAAGTACCCTCAAACTCGACCCAGGTTGTGGAGCCAGTCAAAGGATGAACGAGCCGGTTCAAATGAATCTTCCAGGTACCGAGCTCGAAATCAAAATCGTGTTGCCCCTCGCGTTCCGCGGAAGTGTGCTGAACGCTGTTTTTCGCTGCGTCTGAATTCTGCTGCGCAAGTCCCTGGAACGGCTGCAAGGCGGCAACCAAGCTGCACACCAAGAGATAGGCCCGGATATTCTTGACCGCATCCATTACCGCCCCCTTTGTTTTGTCCGTCATCCTGTTAAGCGGGCTGCTTCTCCATCCTTCGCGGTGCCTGAGATCTGGCGTCACAATGTCGACCGCTGTTTCGAGCATTCCGCTTTGAACTACGCCGAACCGTTCGTCATCACGCAGGAAAACTAACCCGACGAGTGGTCTGTCACAATAGCCACTTTGATGTGATACGATATGCCACTTTGAATTCATTCCGCATGAGAAGGACTCCGGCCAGCTACCTTCCACCGATTACGCTTCAAGGTCGCGAGGAAATTCCGCTATACCAGCAGTTGTGTGACTGGTTCCGGCGAGCAATCACCGACGGCCAATTGCGGCCGGGACAACGAGTGCCGTCAACCAGAAACCTCGCCGCCGAATTGAAGATTTCCCGCATGCCCGTGCTGGGTGCTTTCGAACAATTGCTTGCCGAAGGTTACTTGGAGACTTTTGTTGGAGCTGGCACGTGTGTGGCTAGATCCATCCCGGATGACACGTTGAGTCGCTCGGCGGTGCAAGCGCGGAACGGGCTGCAAGAAATAACGGAGAAGCGAGGCCCACGCCGACTGTCACGCCGTGGGGTCGCCCTGACGCACCTAGCGACGCAATCCTGGTTGGACAACCTCGGCGCATTTCGAGTAAGCCTGCCGGCCCTCGACCACTTTCCAATCGGCGTCTGGTCGAAGCTGGTAGCACGGCATTCTCGAAAGCCGCCAAAGGGCATCATGGCTTATGGCGATGCCAAGGGATATCTGCCATTTCGCGAGGCCATCGCGGAGTATCTGGGTGCAGTTCGCGGGGTGCGATGCGAGCCGTCGCAGATTCTAGTGACGACAGGCTCACAACAGGCTTTGCAGATTTCCGCGCAGGTTTTGTTGGATCCGAAAGACTGGATTTACGTCGAAGAACCGGGGTATCCCGGCGCGCGCCAGGCTTTCCTCACCGTCGGGGCTCAATTGATTCCGATTCGTGTGGATCAAGACGGCATGAACGTAGCAGAGATCATCCGTCGACGTCGCCATGCGCGCGCTGTGTATGTCACGCCATCGCACCAATATCCAATGGGCATGGCGATGAGTGCCGCTCGCCGCATGCTTCTTCTCAATTGGGCAGCCCGCTCCTGTGCCTGGATCATTGAAGACGATTACGACAGCGAGTATAGGTTTGCAAGCCGCCCAATCGCGTCGCTACAAGGATTGGACACGGATGGCAGGGTCATTTATATAGGGACCTTCAGCAAGGTCATGTTTCCCGCTTTGCGCCTGGGCTATGTCGTTGTTCCCAAAGATTTGATATCCGCTTTCTCCGCCGCTCGGGATGCCGCCGACGTCTTTTCCTCGACTCTCTACCAGGCAGTCTTGACCGATTTCATTCGAGAGGGACACTTCGCTCGCCATATACGTCGGATGCGAATGCTCTACATGGAGCGGCGAAGAGCGTTGATAAGAGCGATCCACATCCATATGGGAGATATGCTCGAGGTCATTGGTGCCGAAGCAGGGATGCATCTGGTGGCACTTCTGCCGCGTGCCACCAACGATGTGGCGGCTTCGAAGAAGGCTGCCCAAAAGGGCATTTCTGCAATTCCCCTGTCCACATGCTACTTGGAACCTCCGACGAGGGGCGGCCTAATCCTCGGCTACGGGGGCGCCAACGCACATCAGATTCACGAAGGGATTCGCAAACTCAGGATGAGCGTATTCGGCCAGATCGCATAACACGCTTGGGTAATTTCCGGTTGCCGACAAATCGGAAGTTAACCCGACGCGGCCCCGCAATCTCTCAAGAATTTGGGCTCGTATGGCGGCCACAGGATGACGGCGGTCCTTCAGCCCCATTCTACGGGCCGACGCTGACCAGCTCCCATATTCGCGCGAGATGATGATCGTCGTGTTCTGCGACAAAATACAAATGGTCCACAAGTCGCATTAGCGTCTTCAAACGAGGGTGAGGAATGGCATGAGCAAATAGTGATGGACTCAATTCGCCCACTCGCTTCAGCAGTCTTTCTCTTGCAGCGCGGAAGTCAGCCAGAATCTGTTCCAACTGGTGCGTGTTGTGGTTCGCTTCGTCGGTTTTTCGATTCTTCAAGTCTGCCGCGGTGAGTTGGTCCCTGGCCGCCACGTAATCGCCAACTCGCGCCAGCCACAACGGTTCGAGGTCAAGCAAGTGACCGGCGTGTTCCTGAGCCGACCACTTTTCTCGCGTTTTCTTGATCAGGATTTTGTGAGAACGGCCGCGCACCGTTTCTTCGAGTCTGGCCGGAGAGCCACGCAGACGTGCGCTCAGATTCGGATGAAGTTCCACTGGAAACGAAAACTCAAACTTGCGTTCAAACCAGATTGGCACCGGACTCAAGGATTTCTCCCTTTGGGCGATGCGGTGCAGCGGCGATCGGCAATGCACATCCCCGTCCGTTTTCCGTTCACGGCAAATTCGAAAGTAATCCCAGGAGACCCGATCGAGCAATTACCTTCCTTCCGGGTTAGCCGCGATATGGGATCGATCGCGGTATGGATCGAATCGAACTGTGGAGTGCGACCACCGGTTTGAAGACCACTGCATAGGTTGCAGACTCGCAATTCATTTCAATGGTGATGCCCATGGTGGTGGGTCTGCCAAGGGCCGACGGCCTTTCCGATGATGATGGTGTCCTTGTGCCCGAAACTCATCTCATCTGTGGCATACAAATTCGGATGGTCCTATTAAAAGGAATGTCAAGAGAAATACTTCCCCCTCGGGCCAGATGCCAACACTTTTTTGTCTTGGCATTCGAGCCCCGCCAAATGTTCGAACGGACATTTGATCCGTGAGCGTTGGTTCTGGTTCCCGGCCTCCCTTCGTCGGAACGGAAGCTACGACACTCTGCTGCTTTCCATGACGGGTCTCCATGTTTCTGTTGTTGTAACGGCGCGCATTCGGTTTCTTGAAACTGACAAGCAGTCGCTGTTATCCACCCTTTAAGTGGTAACGCATGGTCCTATCGGAGACTCGTGGCCTATGGCTTTGTTCGATTGTCCAGATGTGAAGTTATTAGGAATGTGGAGTTAGCACGTGAAGGCCCCGCAAATCGCAGTCTGTGGTATTTCCAACTTCACATTTCTACGTAGCATCGGAATGGCCGCCATCCGGTGGCCTAATCCACATTTGCGAGGTACCGATGCTACATCCTCTATTCCCCCAGGTTCATTGCAGGTTTCTATCCCTGCCATTGTTGGGTCCTGTCGCCGATGGCTTTGACGATTGGCTTGCCGCCAATGGCTACACCCGAGTCTCACGCACAAAGTCGATCCGCATGCTGCCACATGTGGATGCCGAACTTCGACGCCGTCAAGTTAAGAAGGTTGCCAACCTGACCCAGCCGGTTCTCAGCGCTTGTTGGGGGACTCTCCGCAAGGCCTGTCCCTCTGCAGCAAGAACCGTGCGGACATTAGAACGATATCTGGTCGCGAACGGCTTGATCGCTGATGGTCAACCAGCAACAGGAACTTCCCCCGCCTCGATGCTGATCGAAGAGTATGCGAACTACCTGCGTGAAGTACACGGATTCGCTGCATCTACCGTTTCGAATCACCGCTATACGGTGCAGTGTTTTCTGCAGCACTTAGACGGAGAAGAGATCGCGCTGAAGAAGATCCGGGCTCCGCAGATCGAATCCTATATCACCAAAGCCAGCAAACGCCTGAACCGGCCAAGTCTGCAACACGACATCGGCGCGCTGAGAGGGTTCCTCCGATTCCTGGCCATTGAAAACAGGGTTCCCGCCGGACTGGCCAGCCAGATTGATACGCCGCGCCTTTACCAGCTCGAGAAGTTGCCACGCGCTCTCCCCTGGGAGACGGTCCGCGCCCTCCTGCGCTCCATCGACAGAACCTCGGCAATGGGACTGCGCGACTACGCGATGATCTTGCTGATTGCTACATACGGATTGCGTGTCAGTGAGGTGGTGGCCGTTACGCTCGATGATATTCGCTGGAGACAAGGCTGCCTGCGAATCCGCCAGCGCAAGATTTCCTCGCCCTTGGAACTGCCGCTGACCAACGAGGTTTCCACCGCGCTGGTAAAGCATCTGAAGCGAACGCCACCCCCAGTGCCGTATCGCCGAGTCTTTCTGAGAATGCGCGCTCCCATCGGTGTGTTGAAGCGTACGGTGATTAGGGGAGTTTTTTCCCGCTTGGTTCGGAAGAGCGACCTCGGTATCCCCTTCCAAGGTGCACATTGTCTGCGTCACTCGCTAGCGGTTTATCTCCTAAAGAGCGGAATGCCTCTCAAGATCATCGGCGATGTCCTCGGCCATCGTTCCGCAGTGAGCACGTCGACCTATCTGCGACTGGCCACCGGGGACTTGCGTGAAGTTTCTCTTCCGGTTCCAGGAAGAAAGCACGATGGAAAGGAGGGCCAGTGATGACTAAAGCAGTCGCTGTGTTTTCGTCTCGGCTTGCGCACGTCTTGAAACGGTACGTGGATCTGAAGCGGGCCTTGGGTCGGCGTTTCGACGAACCGGTCCGCACTCTGCAGTTGCTCGATAGTTTCCTCCAGAACCAGGCTGCCAAGTACTCCGACCTGAATGCCGCAGCATTTCAGGCCTGGTGTCAGACCCAAGAGCATCTCGCGTGCGGCGTCCGACGTGGCCGAATGAGGGAGGTGTACAACTTCTGCCTCTATCGCCGCCGGACCGAGCCCCGATGCTTCGTTCCTGATCCCGCCCTATTTCCGAAGCCTCATCAAAGGCTCCAGTCGTACATCTTTTCTCAACAAGAGGCAGCAAGGCTTTTGCGAGCTGCCTCAGGGTTGAAGCGAGGGCCATCTTCACCGCTTCGTCCTGAGGTGATTCGACTAGCGATCGTGCTGTTGTTTACGACCGGAATCAGGCGTGGGGAACTACTACGTTTGACTTTGGGCGACTACGACTCCGGGAATGCGACCCTGCTGATTCGAGAGTCGAAGTTTCACAAGTCACGCCTGCTTCCTCTCAACAGCGGGATTGCCGCGGAGATAGATCGCTATCTGCGCGCCCGGGCCTTGAGAAGGCTCCCCCTCTCCGCAGATACAGCCCTCATCTGGAATGCCACCAAGGGAGGACGGGGTTACAGCGGCCCGGGCCTGCAACTCTGTCTGCAACCCCTCCTTCAAAAATGCTCCATCTTCACCCCCAAGGGAAAACTGCCGCGGATCCATGATGCTCGTCACAGCTTTGCCGTCAATGCCCTAATGCGCTGGTACCGGGAGGGCGCCGACGTCGGGGCCAAACTTCCTTTGTTGGCCACCTATATGGGACACGTCTCCGTGGTGTCCACCCACTATTACTTGCAATGGATCGAGGGGCTCCGAACAGCTACCAGTAAAAGATTTGCCAGCCACTACGGCGAGCTGGTTGTGCCTGTACCGGGCGGAAAGGAGGACAAGAATGAAGAAGCAACTTCCCAACCTGCTTGGCGCCATCGTGCGCGACTACTTCACCGATCACCTGCCGCGTGTTCGCGGAACCAGTCCGCACACCATCCATGGTTACCGCGATAGCCTCGTACTGCTTCTCCGATTTCTCTCTGCGCGTCACGAGCGGCCCATAGCGGTGCTCGATTTGAAGGATCTCGAGCCAGTCAGGATCCTGGCGTTTCTCTCCTACCTCGAGAAGGAACGGAAGAACGGTGTGGCGACCCGAAACGTCCGGCTCACCGCTATTCATGCCCTGTTTCGTTTCGTGGCTTCGCGGAATCCCGAACACCTGGGCCTGGCCCAGCAGGTTCTCAGCATCCCATTCAAGCACGCGCCAGAGCGGGCTATCGACTACTTAGAGCGGGAGGAAATCGACGCGATTCTCAAAGCGATAGATCGCACCACCCCGCAAGGAACCCGTGACTATGCTCTCCTGGCCACGATGTTCAATACGGGAGCCCGTGTGCAGGAGATCGCCGATCTGCGAGCCAGCGACCTTCAACTGACTAGGCCCTTCCAAGTGCGATTGTTCGGTAAGGGCAGGAAGGAGCGCTACTGTCCGCTGTGGCCGCAAACCGCAGCGGTCTTGCGCGCTTTCTCGAAGGAACAGAATCTCGATTTACGGTCGGAGGCTCGCGTGTTTCTGAATCACCGTGGCGGGCCCCTGACGCGGTTCGGAATCCGCTACATCCTCGCCCGGTGTCTTACCCGTGCTTCCAGGGATGTTCCGAATCTCCGCAAGAAGCGGCTTCACCCACACAGCATGAGGCACAGTACCGCCGTAGCGCTCCTGAAGTCGGGAGCCGACCTGTCGACGATCAGCCACTATCTGGGTCATGCCAACCTGAACACGACGAATCGGTACGCGAAGTTGGATCTAGAAATGAAACGCAAGGCGATTGCAAGGGTCAAAGCGGTTCCGCGTCAGTCGCGCACACCGTGGAGCAAAG
>WNFR01002076.1_pt1 | contig 41995 bp, 27 predicted proteins | sample 5400221 | NCBI WGS metagenome assembly WNFR01 (sample SAMN13153357, study PRJNA577476) | soil metagenome | isolation source: 40 cm soil under Madrone tree | place: USA:California | collected 2016-06-14 | reverse complement strand
CCCACGGCCCGCAACGTGGCACTTGTTGCAAGAACGTATGAAGTTGAACCTATATCAGTCGGCACTGTATTGATTGGCAAAGAGTTGTATAAAGTGCCTTCGCTCTGATTCGATCTTCCGGCAATTAAGGCTGATCGCAACGAGGGGTAGCCTGCCGAGTTTTCAATTTGCTGTGAACCGGTTTGACCAAGAACACCTGATGGGAATGTGTCACCAAAAGCTGTGGGGCCATAGTCGACGTCAATAACGACGGTGATGGGTGTCTGAAGACGTGCTTGCCAGTTCGCCGCAGCCCTGATGAACGCCGCCTTGGCTTGTGGAGCACTCTCAAGCTGCGTCGTACCACGCAGGATGATGTTGAGTCCGGGTGTCTGAATTCCACTGGATGCTGCCTGGGCCGAATTCACATCAGTAAGTCTATGTAAACCAACCTTCTGAGCTCGCCGGGACACTCGCTGGAACATTTGAGTCGCTTCATCGGCCGATGCGATGCGACACACGCTGTGTCCGTTCTCGTAGCGGACGACGAAGCCCTCTCTGAGTGTCGTCCCCCTTGCCTGGTTGACTCCCGCCGCATGGGTGGTTGACGGAGGGTGAATAACAAATGCGCCTAAGGTTAGAATCAGCCCGACAGTAACCACTTTGGCCGTCAGTGCGATTCCGACAGACTTTCTTGATGACATTTTGGAACCTCAACTATAGGAAAGGACTGTGACGCTTAGCCGCGTGTGACGCGGTCGAATAATGACAGGTTGCTCACTGCACATTCAGACATCGAGAATGACAAAAGTACGTTGTCGCCCGAGAATGCAGCGATTCAATAGATGTCTCGTGCTGGACATCTCGATAAAGAAACATGATGTCAATTGGCAATCAAAGCTGCCGAGGATGTCGATGCTGCCGCCGCACCTCTTCAGGCAAGTGTGTTGCCCAGGACCTGGCCTGAGTGTTCCGCGACAGCGTTAAGATTCAAGGGAGTCAATTTTCGTCGGACCCGGGATAGGTGCCGCATGAAACGAGCAAGCTGGAGTCTATATCAGGGAACAGAAATTTGGAAATGTCGCGTGGGATTTTAGGCAAACCCAGCCTTTCCAGTACGGGCACACACAAAATTTCCCACCAAACCCAGTTACGCATCTATGCGAAACCTTACTAACCTGCTAATCTTCTTCAGAACATCACACCGATAATCCTATCAGAATCCGAAAGATATTGTTTCGAGCAAAGAGAGGCTTGGAAGAATGAATCAAAGAAATGTGCAGCAACGGCAATCACCTGACTGCGTCCATCGTAACGCAAGACTTATTGAAACTTTGGTAACACGCCGCCGTGGTCCAGGCAATGCCAGTTGCACTTCCTCGAGCGCGTTTGCCGAGTTTCGAAACCTGTCGACACTCGCCACAATACTCAGCGCTTTGTTTGTATTCTTTTTGCCTGTGATGGCTCAAACGTCCCAGCAACCGCCTGCGAATCTGCCGAGCGAAACACCCGACAAACTTGAACCGGTGACTGACGGTTTTGACTACATCAGGCGCGACGTAATGATTCCGATGCGTGATGCGGTAAAGCTACATGCGGTAATTCTGATACCTAAGGGCGCCAACAGGACACCGATTCTCCTTACGCGAACGCCTTATGATGCAAGAGCGTTGACAAGCCACACTCAAAGCGCACATCTGGGTCCGATCCTAAACGGCTACGACAACGCAACCGACGTAATTGTCGACGGTGGCTACATCCGCGTGGTAGAAGACGTGCGCGGAAAATACGGCTCCGAAGGCGACTATATAATGAACCGGCCTTTACACGGGCCTCAGAACCCGACGCCGGTGGACCACTCAACCGACACGTATGACACTATCGATTGGCTGGTAAAAAACATCCCGGAAAGCAACGGTAAAGTTGGCATCCTCGGCATTTCCTATGACGGCTTTTTGCCTTTAATGGCGCTTGTTAATCCTCATCCCGCGTTGAAAGTCGCTGTGCCGATGAATCCGATGGTTGACGGCTGGATGGGTGACGATTGGTTTCACAACGGCGCCTTTCGTCAGCAGGGCATGAGTTACGTCTATGAACAGGAGGCAACGCGCTCAAACGAGGCAAAATGGTTTATTAGCCATTTCGATGATTACGATATGTTTATGCAGGCGGGTTCTGCTGGTGAACTCGGACGGCGACGTGGCCTCGAACAGGTAGGTTTCTGGCGTAAAATTCTTGCCCACCCGAGTTATGACGCTTTTTGGCGGGACCAGGCGGTTGATAAACTGCTGGGCGCGCAACCCTTAAAGGTGCCGGTAATGCTTGTACATAGTTTGTGGGACCAGGAGGATATTTATGGAGCAATCGCGGTCTACAAGTCTATAAAACCCAAAGATACAAACAATGATAAGGTTTTTCTGGTCATGGGGCCGTGGCACCATGGACAGGAAATCGGTGATGGAAGCTCGCTCGGTGCTTTGAAATTTGGCAGCGATACTGGGCTATATTTTCGACAGGAGATTCTTCGACCGTTTTTGGATCGTTATCTGAAGGACGACGCGCCGAAAGCCGATATACCACCTGTGTCAGCTTTTGAAACGGGGACAAACCGGTGGCGGCAGCTTCCATCGTGGCCCGCGGGCTGTGCCAGCGGCTGTACCGTTCGTCCAACACCACTTTATCTGGGCGCTGGCCTTCGTTTGAGTTTCAACACCCCAAAAGCCGGTGACCCGGAATTTGACGAATACGTCTCAGATCCCGCCAAGCCGGTTCCGTTTCGCGCGCGCCCGATCCAGCCGATGGGCTATGATAATGGCCTGACATGGCCCCTGTGGCTTGTTGACGATCAGCGCGAGGCATCGGGCCGGCCCGACGTGGTTGTATTCACCTCCGAAGCACTTACAGCACCGCTTAAGATCAGTGGTCAACCTGTTGCAAATATAGTTGCATCAACCAGTGGAACCGATTCTGATTGGGTCGTCAAAGTTATCGATGTTTATCCTGACGAGGTGGCAGGGCAACCCGGACTCGGGGGCTATCAGCTTATGGTTTCTGCCGACATCTTTATCAGCTTATGGTTTCCGCCGACATCTTTCGCGGCCGCTATCGCGAGAGCCTGGAGACACCCAAACCAATTGCGTCAAACGAACCGCTGCTCTACCGGTTTGCGTTACCGACCGCAAATCACGTCTTCCTGCCGGGCCATCGTTTGATGGTGCAGATTCAGTCAAGTTGGTTCCCTCTCTATGACCGGAACCCACAGACCTTTGTGCAAAATATCTTCTGGGCAAAGCCTGATGATTACAAGAAGGCTGTGCAACGAATCTATCATGCAACAGATCACATGAGTTTTGTTGAACTACCAAAAGTGGTAACCCCGTGAGGGTGTCAACGCGAGTTGTCTCGTCGGCGGGTCCTGCCGATGCTTACTTCCTTGCGGACGCCTTTCGAGCCTTAACAAAGGCTCAACCCGGCACCGGCGCTGCTCTTCGATTCTTCACCAGTGCCGGTGACGATTTTCCTTCGATCAGTACCCACGCGGCGATGGCGCTTAACAGCGCCAGGCCTGCCGCAATCAGCATGACCACACGGAAGGCATAAACAAACGATTCGGCGATTGCACCTTCTAACTCCGCCCGTTGTCCCGGATTAAGATCGGCGGGCGCCTTTGCTGCCGCAAGTCTGATACGCTGGGCGTCGAGATCTTGTCGCACGCTCGGCGTGACCTCAATTGACATCAGCCTCCGATTCAATCTCGCGTTGAATGCCTGCAGCATCACGATACCCAGGATAGCAACAGCAAGCAGACCAGCGGTACGCGAAACAGCATTATTAATTCCGGAAGCCACGCCTGCGCGCGCCTGCGTGACCGACCCCATAACCGTTGTCGTGAGTGGCGCAACACTGATCGACATCCCCAAACCAAGCACGACGACCGCTGGGAAAAACGTAGTCCAGTACCTGCCACCGATTCCCGGCAAGGCGAATAACAGGAATCCGATCGAAGCTATTACCGGCCCTATTACAAGGGGAAGTTTCGCTCCGTATCGATTTACAAGGCCTCCTGACCAGCGGGACAGCGAGAACATGATGAGAATAAACGGCAGTGTTGCGGCCCCGGCAGCCGTAGCCGAATAACCCTGCACCTGAATCAAATTTAGTGGAAAAAAGAAGAGTGCGCCGCCAAGCGCCATGTAAAGAAACAACGTTAGCAGGTTTGCGCCAGTAAAATTGACCGAGCGAAAAAGCGACAGCGGTAGCATCGCGTTTTCTTTTCGTGCCTCGACCACAAGGAACGCTACGAACAATCCGCATCCACCAACAAGCGTCAAGAGGACAATCCGGTTTGTGACTCCCAAACGCGACGACTCGATCAGTCCGTATACGATTGCGCCCAGTGCAACTGTTGCAAGTGCCGCACCCAGCGAATCGAGACCGGACTTCTCGTCACCAGCCCGACTCTCAGGAACGTGCAGGATTGAGATCACGATAACTGCCACGGCGATCGGCACGTTGAGAAAAAAGACTGCCCGCCACGAAACGTGCTCGACCAGCCAACCGCCCAGAACCGGACCAAAAGCGGTGGTTATTGCCGTAAAACCCGACCACGTCCCAATAGCCTGACCTCGCCTTTGTTCGTCAAAAGAGGCACTGATGATCGCCAGACTGCCGGGGACAAGCAGTGCGCCACCGATGCCCTGCACCGCACGAGCAAAGATCAGTTGGTTGATAGATGGGGCAAACCCGCACCAGATCGACGACACCGCGAAGATGCCGACTCCGATTACAAAGACCCGGCGTCGTCCGTAGAGGTCGCCGAGCGAGCCTCCGGCCAGCAGAAGCGCAGCCAGCAAAAGCGCGTAGGATTCAACTACCCACTGTACGTCAATCGCTGTTGCGTTTAAGCTGGTTTGAAGCGCCGGCAGCGCGACATTAACGACTGTTCCGTCGATAAATGCCATGCTGGATCCGAGTATTGTCGCAGCCAGTATCCACGTACAAGACGCCCCGTGACAGGGTGAGGCAACCCGGCCGGATTTAATGACCTCTTCGTCGCACGGCGGTTTGCCGACGTTGACCATCCTCGGGCTCTCTCTTTTCCAGGCTTAAGAAGATTACTCCGGTCAGCAATCGACCTGACTATGGAGCAAGCCAGAAGGCGAGGTTACGAACGTAGGTTTTCATATCGCTAAGTTTCTCGGGGTCTCGTTTGATTCCTTCGCCGGGTGATTCTTCCACAAAGCTCGGACATCCCATATCAGTGTTCCAGTTATAGTCGACAAAATGATGAAAGCTTGATTCCGCAACTGCACGACCAGGGGCGTTCCCGTGACTGTCCAGAGGATGTTCAAACGCAACTGCCAGGTTAAACGGACGCCCGGTGACCTTGCTGGTGCCAGTTGCGATGACACGTGCTCTTGGCTCGTTCTCTGGCACTCCGACTCCGCCCTCATGCGGGTGGGCCGGAAAATATTCGATTAACTTAGCCGCGGAGTTCGGATTGACCAACAATTCGTGGATAGGTTCAACTGCTGTGACCTTCTGATAATCCCCGTTGTTGCCGGAGTGGTAGTTTGGCCAGGAGATTGATTTTGTATCCTGATCATCGCGTGTACGATTGGATTCGTCAGGGTCGGGGTGGTGTGAATGAAAGTAGTGTGCAGCGCCGACTCCGCCCAGGCTGCATATTGATGAACCCAGATCCATGTGATCTCGTGTAGCAAGAATGCCACCGCCTCGCTGTCGAAAACGCGTGATGCCTTCACAATCAGCATTCGTTAAGCCGTTGCCCGAATCAACCGCGAACAGCCACAACTCATCGAAATCTGACTCAGCAAGCTGGCTTAACACTGGGTCATCGCCTGCCCCTGGGTCCTCTCTATCTCGTGCAGCTACCGCGAACAAAGGTACGCCGACGTCATCAGTGATTGAACTAAGGCATTGTCGTAAGAGCGAGAACCGCCCGATATGCCAATTATCCTCAACCGTTGGTATGGTCGTTTGCAACAAAATATTTATTGGTCGTTTCATACTGCCTTCCATCCTGGCAAAAACCTGTTGACCGTTGTCCACGCTAACCCCCTGCTTGACGCACGAAAACTGCAGACATCAATCCTACCGAACAAAAACACCCATCCAGTCAAACGGCGAACCTACATCGGAAACACATATTTGCGAAAATGCTCCGGAACCAGTTCAAGATATTCAGTGTGCTTTCGGATGTATGCCGCGACGAATGGGCAAACAGGTACGACACTCAGGTTCTGCAATCGGGCATATTCGAGGGCAGCATTGGCCAGGCGGCTGCCAAGCCTGTTCCCAGCCAAATTTTGGGGCACTTCGGTATGCACGTATACAATCCTGCCCGGCGACCTCTGATAGGTAACGAACGAAATCTGACCACCGATATTAACCTCGAATCTTTGCTCAGCTTCGTTGTTTTCGACTTTCACTTGGTCCACATTTTCACGCAATTTTGATTTTGGTCCTGCATCTCGCTTCCGTAATCGGGTTCAACCAACCAAATGACGGTCGCCAAAATCACTTTCCCTCATCATCTTCTTCTGGCTTCGTAGGTACGTGATGGTTCGTCCCAAGCGTCCAACTCGGAGGGTCGCTTGCCGGAAAGGATTCCTCGATTGTCTCGTCAATCTCGGTCTCAGATATCTCACCCTCGTCCCCGGTATCTACAGAACGATCGGGATTTTCGCCGCCTTCCATCATATCTCTCCCCCCACCAATTTCTCGCCTCTTGAATCCCCGCCAGCCTTTTCCAAATCATATAACAGTTGCGGACAAATTCCCCACCGGCCCCCCCAACATCTGCCTTTCTAACCTCTAACCTCAGCCAACCGCTAACATCTAACATCCAACATCCAACATCTGCCTTTCTGACATCTGCTTTTCTACCCTCTGACCTCTATCCTCTGTTTACCCACATTCCATCCGCTTACGGACAGCACAGGTCTCTTGCCGTCAAGATCCTTCACTCGATAGGTCGCCGTCAGTTCCCGTTTCTCACCGGGCAGCAATTCAATGTAGTTATCTTCCCAGAGCACGGGAACTACTTCATCTCCATTGACGCCACGGTTGATCTGCAAACGCACGGAAAACGCAAGACTGCGCCCAGGGTTTTCAATCATGACCCTTACGGACTCTGTCTCGCCCTTTCGCTCGATGTGACCCTCGGCTTTCAGCTTTACGGGCGCAAGATCCTGGAGTGCAGTGAAATCCGCAAGCGAGCTTGTTGGGGTGTAGTACCATGTTGACTTTGTCCAATCAAGAACATCGTCCTTCGTCGACAACCAGTAAAAGTTTGAACTGACAGTCTTGCCCGCGGCATTCTCCAATGTAAGTTTTATGAAGTAAGTGGGCGAAATTGCTTCGACATTTGGCATCGTAAACGCCCGGACGTTCCCATAATCAGGCGGATTCACCTTTGCTGAATTCGAGTATTTTTCCTGCATGTTCAGATCGAATACCTTCGCCGTTACTTTGATTTCGCCGACAGGCCTGTAAGTATTATTCACCACGACCACCGATCGATCGTCATAGGAATACTGCACGTGTAATGGCTCGCAGGCCTTTTTCGTCCCAAAATATCCCCCGCCCGGCAGCAGGTAATAGTCATACAAATGCCAGATCATCGACGGCCAGGCGTTATTCAACATCCATTGAATAACTCCGCCGGCGGACTCTCTATTTCTGGCATATCCTTCGAACATTGCTCTTTGACCTTCATATGTCATGACCTGCGATTTCAAGGCATAGTCTTCGACGCTCTTTACCTGTCCATAACGCGCATTTATCGCCGCTGTAAACACCCCAAGTGTTTTAAATTGTCCACCTCCTGAGTGATAGAACCAGTAGTCGTCAATGGGCCAAAGATGTTCTTTGGGAATCATCCGCCGAATACTTTCAACCGGCGGCACGGCGGGACCGGGACTTATCTCCTCCGTTCAACGTCCGGCGGGGGCGCATTGTCGCTACCGTTCATCCAGGCCAACAGGCTCGGGTGATTCCTCAGCCTGCGTACCTGATCCTCAAGCGATAATTTTGAGATCGCATAGTCCTCATCATCCCAGACTGGACCTTCTTCAAAGTCCGGGTGATGCGCCCAGTGCTCCCAATGGTCACAGCAACACCAGCCGGCAATAACGAGAATTCCCAGGCGATCGGCCTCATCATAAAAAAAATCCGATTCCAGCTTGCCCTCCAGCCTGATCGTGTTCAAATGCATGTCCCGGACATACTGAAATTCCTGTTGCAACCGTTCCGGTCGAAATCGCAACAACATGTCCGGTGACCATCCGCCACCGCGAATAAGAAGGTTCCTGCCGTTTATCTTAAAGAAGCGATGATTGTCCTTGTCAATTTCCGATGTAATCTCGCGGACTCCAAAACGGCGAGTTTGGCGGTCAGAAACGGCGCCTCCCGTTTCAAATTCCAGCTCGACCTCGTACAGATTTGGTTGTCCCATATCAATGGGCCACCAAAAACGTGGATGCTCAAGATTCAGCGTCGCAACTTTTTCAGGCGTGAACGAGACGTCCTTCGTTTCGTTTGCCTCAAGCGTCACCTCCTGAGCAAACCGAATCCCCTCGATATGGCCGCGCAACGTGCCCTTGACGGCATGGTTCGATCGATTCTCTAACTCAGCGTTAACCGTAAGGCGTGCGGTATCCAGCGATGGCTGATCGAGATGGCTAATCACTTGCGGATATCTGATTGCGACTGATCCCTTGCTCGTGACGTAAACGTCGTGCCAGATTCCCATGTTCTTATCCGGTGGCGCGGGGTTCCAATCTACCCAGGTCAGTGCCAAATCATCCGGCTGCGGCGGAAACACCTCCACCGCGAGCGTGTTAACGCCACCAGGCTTGGCGACATCCGAGATATCAAATTCAAAAATGCGAAAGGTGCCGGCGACATCCTTCGCATCCGCGATTTTGTGCCCATTCAACCAGATATTCGCCCTAAAATTGATACCGTCAAAGTGCAATGACAACTTCTGTCCGCGACTCTTTTCGGCAATCCGGAATTCCGTTCTGTACCACCAGGAACTACGGAAGGGGCTGTCTTCAGGCATTGCTACATTTGAGAAGTTCTGTCCGATTTTATAACTACAGCCCGGAACCGATCTCAGGTTCATTCCAAAATAGATATCTGGATAGAGCTTATTCTCAACCAGCGCGGCCATTACCGTCGACGGCACTCGCGTCGCAAACCAACCTGATGGTTTATAGTTCGCGGTCGAGATTATGTCTCCAGCCTCGTGGACCTTTTCCGAGGATTGAATACTCCAGTTTTCTCTTAGCTGAAGCGCGCCGCTCGAAGCAGTGTCCGGAGCAGGCCCGGTCTTAGCCACAGCGCCGACGCTTGCCAACATGATAAAAACGCACACAATAATGTGTCTCATACAATCTCCGCCATCTCAGATACCACTCACCAGCAGAAACCCGACCGTTAGGGAGGGTGCAAATCAATCCTGGGTTAATAATTCGGGACCCTCTTTCGTAACATCTCTTAAGGCATCGTTTCTGTCGCAAACGGCCACCGGGCTGTATTCCACGACCACACCAGAAATAGTCCTCCACCCACTGCCAACATTCCCAACCCGAATAGAATCACTAACCAGTCTGTCGTTGCAAAGACAAATATCCAGCCGACCAGCGCGACAAAGTTCGGTACCGGGTATAACCACATCTTATACGGACGTGGGGCATCAGGCACGCGTTTCCTTAACAGCATCACGGCAAAGATTTGTCCTATGAACTGAACCAGGATCCTCGTCGTAATCAAAGCATCGATCACCATTCCAAGCGAAAGAAAGCTACAAAGAATAGAAATCCCTCCGATTACAAGCAGCGAGACATAGGGAAACCCCTTTGTCGGATGAAGTCGTCCAAAAACTTTAAAGAAGTATCCGTCGAGGGCTGCCGCGTATGGGATACGAGAATAGCCCAGCAGAAGCGCAAATACCGATCCAAAAGCTGTCCACAAAACCATCGCGGTAAAAACGGTGGCGATCTTTACTCCATAGATTTTCTCCATGAAGATCGATACGACGAAGTCCGAATCCGGCCGAGCGTCAGCTGGGACAAAGTCCCGCCACGATACAACCCCTATCAGCGACAGGTTTATCGCCAGATAGATCAAAGCCACGGCAACGACACTGATAAGAATCGACTTGGGGATCACCCTGCCCGGTTGCTTCACCTCGTCGCCGATATAGCAGATATCGTAATAACCCATGTAATCGTAAACCCCGATCCGAGTCGCGGCTCCAAGGCCAAATAGAAACCCAATCGAGAAATCAAACGCATGAGGCGGAAAATCGAATGCAACCGCCGGGTTGAAATGCAATGCACCGGTAACAATCACCGCCAGTATTGTTACAAGGGTACCGGCCCACAATGCCACCGTGATCTTTCCGATTGATGTAATGCGCCGGTATAACAAAAGCACATTGATGACTCCCACCGCGATCGCCACCATTATGGTTCGAGCAGGAGTCATCCCATGCCAGATATACCCAGCGTACTTGGCAAAGCCTATGTATCCGGAGGCAATTTCAAGCGGTCCGCTTAGGATGAATTGCCAGATAAACAGGAAGGCCATCAACCGGCCGAACGTTTCGCGGCCGTACGCTTCACGCAGGTAAGTATAGGTTCCCCCGGATCCCGGCATCATCGCGCCAAGTTCACTCCAGATCATACCGTCGGGAATCACAATCAGTATTGCAATGATCCAGCCAATCATCGCCTGCGGGCCGCCAAGCGCCGTCATCAACAACGGAATCGTAATAAACGGTCCGATCCCCAGCATGTTTGACATGTTCAGGGCCGTTGACTGTAACAACCCGAATCGTCTTACAAGATGCGGTTCCTGATCGCTTTCCTTAACCGAACCGGTTTTCTCAGTCATGTTTTTCGTTATTCACTTTCCCAGGCAATGATTCTGGATCCTCCGCCAGTTTGATCTATTTGAAACGTGACGGCAGTTAAGCGTCGGTTTCTCAATCGGCGTCCTTAAACCAGGATTCAATGGAATGCTTAAGACAGATATCGGTAAGACGATACATAGATTAGCCTATCTTGAAGCTGTGAGGGAACCTCTTTCATTTCATTCGGTCGATCTAACTCTTTTGGTTCGTACAACGTCGTCGAGTAAGTAATGTACCGGCTCGAAATTTGGCGCCTCTTCCATTCAACAGATCTTCGCCCCAGGAAAGTGTAAAAAAATCCAGGCGCCTGACCATAATTGCACACGGTTGACGCTCTTATATTTAGGGGCAGTAAATATTCGAAGAGAGTGGCAATTCCCCGGATAACTCTTCCGGGCTACGGACACTTTGATCTATTAACGCCTTTTTTACAGCAATTGTGGGGTTCACCAATGAAAAATAAACCAGGCCTGGTGGTTTTGGTCATTGCAGTCCTGATTGCGCCGTCCGCAATTGGGCAACGCACCAGCGTCTTACAGCGAGATGGGACCACCGTACTAGCGCACGGCAACCCGCCGCTTACTGTACACATGGTAAATCAACTCCTGGCTCTGTATGAATTCCTTCTTGAAATCCGTTTATCCGCGGAACAGCGTACGCGATTCCAGCAGGGAGTCGTCCGAAATTGGACAGAGAACGACAGAGAAGGCATCGAGGCAATTTTGAAAAACCTGAAATATACTGAACAATCGCCAGACGATTTACGAGCATTTCGGGAATCCAGTCAGTCAGCGATCGTAGAGAGTATGCGTCGTAATACAGATGCCATCGAAGAGCGTGTCCTGATCGAAGCCTTCGATAATACTCATCCTGACCGGAGAGGGTCCACGCGCGCCAGGGGTTTCAACGATCTTGTCGGCACATGGAAAAAACAGGACGCGCTCGGAGCGAGTATGGATCCAAACAACGGCGCCGCTAGGGGCGTCTCTTTTACCGATAGCGGGACCCTTGAGATCACTTCCAATGGAGCATACAAACTTGTCAAGGTACATAACCATTGCGAAGGCGGATGCTGCCGTTTGGACGGTTCGGAGGAATATGGAACTGTCCCGCTCGAAGCCAAAGAGCTTGAGTTCAAAATCGCTCGTGGCAGTAAATTGGTCAAAGATGATTGTAATTCCCGTCTAAATGAACGTGTCCTGATAAAACCCCACCTGGAGCATTTCCCGTGGTCGGTCAGGCCAAATCCCAACAACAACGCAACGACACTTTGCCTGAACACCGGTGAGGACACGGCGGTGTGTTACGAAAAACAATAACTGAATAAAGAGCAGGCGCGGGGGAAGTCATTAATCGGAATTCAACAAGTTTCCAGGCCCGACCCAAAGAAATGGGAACATGGGAATGCGTATTCGGGCCATCCGGCTACTGACTCCCCTTCATTACCGCCGGCCCCAATTCTACCGATCGCCTCGCTCAAATACATCGTACAACGGCTCAGCCGAGCTAAACCGTTGGCCTTCGTCCGATGCCGTAATTGCCAGGATTCGAATCTTATCGTTATTCGGCAGCGTTACCGTCTTCGCGTTTGCAGGTACATCGAGCGTATAGGCGAATAGATACGAGTATCCATATGGCACATTGACGCCTTCGGCCGTGTGATGGTGCGAAGCAAACCAGGCCACAGGCGCGCGCTTTATAAACGCCGGCGACAGCCCCGAGTAAACCATCGAGGTCCGCATTCTCGGCGTCGTGCCGGGCGGCTGAACAGGCGCGCCCGGTCGTGCCGGCATTGCCTCGCTTCGCTGTTGCCAGACGCGTGTATCCCACTGACCGATGAATCCGCCCCAGTCATCTATTCTGAGATCAACAATTTTGTCGCCAACGCGAAATGTGCCGTTTTGTTCGCCGTCGGCCGCTGCCAATATATAAATCCGTTTGACCGGTCGTGTCGGCAGCGCAATCTCCTGGCCTTGAGCAGCAACTGCGTTGGGTGCACACTTACCGGAAGGAGCAAGTTTGAATTGAATTCCGGAGTACGATATGTCGAGGGGCAGCATTTCAGCTGGAAGACTGTTTCCTGCCGCGTCAAATGTCCCGCATGACTTCTTATTGTCCACACTCGCTACAGAGATGTTATAAGGCAAGTTCACCGCCTGCGAATACGGTCCGGCGACTTTCACGCGCGATCGCGCAACTTTCAACGCAAACGTACGCGGTTGATATGGACCAAACTCCGTATCGAGCACGCCACCTCGAACACTAGCCTGACCGACAGGCTGCTCCTGACCGTTGACTTCGCGCGCCGCAAGAATCGGTGCAGCAAATCCTATCCTAACATCGTGCTGTGGTCTTCCATCCAACTCTACAAGGCGAACGATCACCTCATCGCTCTCCTCGGCCTTCTTTAATGCGAGCACGCGGACCCGGCTATTATTGACATTCAGCAGCGAAAACTCCTTACCCAAGGCTCCCTGGTGGCTCGCGGTTTCAAACGCAATCAGTGGCTGATTTAGGCGCTGCGCCTGCCAATCGGTCTGTGCCTGACGCCAATCTCCGGAATGCCCGGCAAGCCCGAATACAAACTCGTGGTTCCCCCAGTCCTGCGTGGTTTGATCGCCGTAAGACTTGCCATTGCCTTCGCCAATCCCAGGCGTATAAATAAGCGTTAATCGAAGAGTGCTGTCGTCGGGTTTATCGGATCCGTATTTGCAATCGGAAAGTACGGTCACGCCGTATGTGCCGCTCTTATCTGTAAGATCGAACCATTGATGCGATGGGACTTCGAATTTCTGTTCGTCATTGTTGCCACGCTTTATCGTTCCGATGTCCCAGTTATATGTTGCCTCCGGATTTGACGCGGTCAGGGGAAACGTCGCCTTCAATGCAGCAGCGGATGTCTTCCAATCGATGACATTCGAGAATTCAACCCGATTGCCGGCATCCCCTGCCGACAAGCGAATTGTTTGGACATATCTGGAGCCTTCGCTCTCTCGTTCCACCTCGATTGCCACACGAACCGGTCCGCGTTCCACGACGCGAATCTTCGCCGGCCCATCGACAAACGCGCGCGGTGGCTTTTGCTGGTCCGTCCAATCCATGTTCCATGCCGGCCAGTCGTGCGGCTTTTCAGTCTGTAATGCCAGACGCACCGGGGCGGCCAGCAACTCCTTCTGGACGTTCTTGTCAAAAATGCTGGAAACGTCGCCGTTCCGGTCCAGTTTTACCAGGTATCGTGCGTTCTCCAACGACGACTCGTCGACTTTTAGTGACGAGGTCGAATCGGACGATCCTGCCGGCTGGACGTCATAAACCGAGAAGCCTGCAGCGCGAGACTTTGCAAGAAAGAGTATCTTCGCACCCGCGATCTGCGCCGGTGTCTCTTTTCCATCAGGACCGAATACTCGAACGGATTTCGGCGATCCGTTCGCAAACGAAATGTTGGCTTCGACAACGTCCTCTCGCTGAACGCTCAACGGGTTATAGACCACAACGGCCGTGCCCTTAGCCTGTGTATTCATTCCCGAAGCAACAGCCTCGGTTGCGCTCGTCAAAACGCCCGCGAACTGGTTCATTGCCAGCACCTGGTCGTTCCATGCGTATTCATATGATTTCGGCGTTGCCGTGCCTGCCATGATGTCGTGAAAATGCCCACCCATTACCAGTGTCCAGGCATCGTTGAGACGCTTGAGAGGGTATGGCCGACCACCAAGCCATTCAGCAGCAATCGATGCTTTTTCCGCCGCATCAGCGAGGAGTTCGTTCTTGCGGTTCCAACGCTTTTGATAAGCCTCTGACGTCAGCGACCCCGCGGAATGATTGGTTAACTCCATGTCGCCGCTGTAGCGCGGCAGTCGCGAAATTTGATTTGGTTTGATATCGAGGAACATTTGATCGGCTGTTGCCGAGATTACATTCAACCGAGGGGCGTTCACCTTTTCAGTTGAACGATTAAACTTATTCATCCCCAGGTTAATATCCGGCGTCGGCTTCGTCAGACTCCCTGTCTGAATCCCTTCCATCAATCTTACGGACGCTTCGTTTGGCGAGCCCCCTGTATCTCCGGTGCCGTAATAGTGATAGTCAGCAAAGACTCCGCTAACCTGCCCGTTCCGCTGAACTCTGGCCGGCCAATCGATCGGGTTTTTGCGTGCGTTCGGATCCGCCGGACTTCCAGGGCTCTTACTAAGGTCCTCTGTTATCGAACCCGAATAATCACCGGGGTTCAACGCCGCAATCACACTTTTTCCATCCGGACCAAACCACAGTCCAACATTAAACGGCGTGCCCCGTGGCGTCTTTTCCGGCGAGTCCGGTCCACCAGCCGGCGCCGAAGATCCCCATGTCAGTTTTTGTGTCGAAAATCCCCTGACACCCGCATGGGACAAGATGCTTGGCAATGAGGCAGGGAAACCAAAGCAATCCGGCAACATAAATTCCGCGCTCGCCTTTCCAAACTCGCGTCGAAACCAATTGTTACCATAAAGAACCTGCCTGATAATCGATTCGGCGGACGGCGAGTTGACATCGCCCTCTTCCATTGAGGAACCTGCGGGAAACCATCGACCTGCCGCCACATACCCCCGGAGCTTAAGGTAATCGGCAGGATAGTATTCCTTTATCATGCGGTAACGATTGGCCCCGCTGAAGTTGAAAATATAGTGAGGATACTTTTCAAACAGCGCGAAGTTGTTATGCAGAGTTTTGGGAAGGAACTCGCTGATTGTCTGCGGGTATTCCCAGCGCCATTCGGTATCAAGATGAGCATAGCCAACTACGTACAGCGTTGCATGGTTCGGGTCTGACAGATTGGGCCCCGGAGCGGCTGCCTGCTGAGCACTAACTGCTCCGGCAATCGCTAGATACGTCAAAAACAAAGCTAAGCGCTTTAGATTATTTCGAGTCACCGCAGTCCTCCATCGGAAATGCTGTCTTTTCCCATTTCCCCAATCCCAAATTGTCCAATCTATTTCTTCGTAATCACGTTCAATTCACTATAAAATGTGTTTCCAAAGTCGTCGACAGTCTCCGTCTCGCCGCAGTCAAACAGCAAATAGCGATACTTCCCGATGATTCCACCGGGATCAGAAATACTCACGCCGTATTGACCACCCAATTCACCTTGTTTCGGCCGGGTATCAACGCTTGCAATCAGTTTCCAGCCGCACGAAACTGGGTGTGTGTTGCCGTCTGGAGCAGGGTTGAAATCCGGTGAGCTTCCATCACTGGCATAGAGGTTATAGACCTGCGGTCCGCGCGTGTCAGGATGCCACGAATAAGTATTGATTTGTGCAATTTCGATTGAACTGCCTAAATCCAACCGGAATCGGCCTCCCAAAGTGCCTGCGTCAAAGAAAAAGTTTGCGCCCGGTGAATCCGCGGAGGATGGCAAGATGCCGTCGATCAAAGCTTTCAAACCGGCGCCGTTTCCATCGCCTTCGCCGACGACCAACGCCAGTTTCGCGCTCGCCGCCGCACTGTCTTTGGCCGGAGCAGGAACATGTTCGAACCTAAAAGCGGGAGTTGCCTCGCTTCCAACATTTCGATCGATCGTAATTTTTATTTGGGCGCGAACCCCGGAAGTCGTCCCAAGAAATATCGCAACGGCGAATGCCAATTTGCCAAAAACTCGAATCAAACAAACCTCATTTCTCAAAGAAAAAATTACACCTGCGAACAGACACAGTGAACGATATCAAAAACGATGACCTACTTTTCCGGCGACCTGTACACCACGCCGCCTTTCATCACAAACCGCACCTTTCGAAGCGTCGTAATATCGTTTGTTGGGTCGCCTTCCACGGCGATAAGATCAGCCAATAGCCCAGTCTTGACCTGACCGATTCGGCTTTCCGCGTGAAGGACACGAGCGTCGATCGACGTTGCTGATCTCAGGGCGTCAATGGCAGGCATTCCAAAACTCACCATCGTCTCCAATTCTCGCGCATTGTCGCCATGCGTGAAAACCCCGACATCACTTCCGCTTGCGATGGTTACACCCGCTTCCAGCGCCGCTTTGAACACTACGCGTTTCTTTTCAGCGTTGGCACCGGCAATAGATAATGTCGGACACAGGGCCACGCCGCGTTCCTTCATCAAACGAAACACCTCTGGCGTTCCACCGTCTCCATGTTCGATCGTCTCGACGCCGGCCATCACTGCTCGTCGCATCCCCTCGGTACTGGTTGCATGGGCCGAAACAGGGACGTTCGCACTGCGGGCAGTCTCGACCGCCAGCTTCAATTCTTCAATTGAAAAGGTTGGCGCCGCGCCCTGTGTACCCCAGCGATAGTCAGCATAGACCTTTATCCAGTCCGCACCCTTTCCAATCTGCTCACGCACCGTCCGCGTCAGACTATCAATTCCATCGGCCTCCTCTGCACCCTGCGGCACCTGCCACTCCGGAGCATAGCCTTTTGGCCCATAACTCCCGGAAGCCACAATCGCCCGTGTTGCGACGAACATTCTCGGGCCGGGAATGATCCCCTGCTCAACTGCCTGCTTCAGTCCCACGTCCGCATATCCCGCCCCTTCGGTCCCCAGATCGCGAATCGTCGTAAACCCTGCAAGCAACGTGTTCCGCAAATGGTTGGTCGCGCGTGCAACTCGAAGACTCAGCGCCTCACGTGCAACCTGGTCGTTCCATAATGTTTCATTGTACGGATGCAGCAACACGTGCGAATGGGCGTCGATTAACCCTGGCAGCAACGTCAATCCCGACAGGTCGATAACCCTGGCACCGGCAGGCGCCTTTATCTCACCGGCGGGACCGGCCGCTTCTATTCGTTCCCCGCGAACCAGCACGACCCAGCCTTCGCGAAGCCGTCCGGATTCGCCATCAAAGACATGGGCCGGCTTTAGAAGATAAACGGCCTCAACCGGCTCCGGACTGGCTGGTCGTGTTTGACTATTGGCAGGAAAAGTAGTGAAGCAAAGGAAGAACGCAAGCACGTACCTCATTTTCAACCCCATTTCGAATTAAAGGAAGACAAAGTTAAGCCAGTTTACTTCCTGCTGCAACGACACTCGCGGCGGAGTTGAACAAACTCCCGGATAAAACTCTTTGTCTGTTGCGGTTAGCGGAAGAAATTCCACCGACATAGTCGCGGAGTTACAGCTTACAATGTTGTGCGACTTAAGGAAAATCTGGACACAGGTTTGCGCCGCCGGAACTTATTTCAGGATAAGGATTTCGACGGCGTGAGGCTTGTTTGAGTTATCGTAAATAGAATCCCCAATAAGATGGTTTTAATCCGAGTTTTATTGCCTGTGATCCCGACAAAGACATCCCTGGCTGGGAGCGCGCCTCCTGGGAGCGCGAGCCACCCTGCCTGCTGTAATTAAACGTATTCGCGCGCCAGCGCGCAGCCTTCCCCTTCCCCCTTCCCCTTTCCCCCTTCGCCTACCTTAGTTTTTCAGCAGGCCTCTGCTTTAAAAATTGAACCTCGTACCCAGCTCGATTCTTCGCGGAGCTTGTGCCGAAGTCGCTTTGCCAAAGAATGGCGATGTTTGAATTCCGGAAAAACCACCCAGATTTGTATGGTTGAACAGGTTGAACGCCTGGGCATAGAGTTCCAGCCGGAATCTTCTGTTGGATAGCGCTGGCAACGATGGCGGCGCTGCGCCGTCACCACCCATCCTAACCATCTTGATCTGCATTCCTCCACCGCTCTCCTTTCGTTCCGGGCCAAAGTCTTTGCCCCAACTGATGCGTGAACCGACCTCCAAACGGCCCGCGCCACGCGCACTGTTGCGTCCGACTCCCAGGGGTCGATCGTTAAATACGGTGTCGCCGTTATTATCGAAGCCGGTCGTGACGTTATAAGGCAAGGCTGAAGTTGCGTTCACGATTGCGGAGGCCGAGAATCCTTTCACCAATTTTCTGCTGACGAATGCTGAAAAGAGTTGATGAATATCCGTTGCGGATGGCCCGCGTTCCGCACGCAGATTTGAGTTGTCCATGGGGAGGCTGAACGCGCTGTCTGCTTCGTTTGTGCTCTGCATCATTAAATAATTTGCCGACCAGAAAAATCCGTTGACGAATTTCGCCGGACCGATACCAATCATCAATCTGTGCGTCGATGAATTGGCGGAGGATTCGATGTCGGTGATATTTCCGACCGTAGGATCGGGTCGCCCAACCCCAGGTATAGGAGCATTCAGGTTGCGGCCGCGCAGCAGATGCACACCTCGTTGATACTGATAGTTGGTCATCAGTCTGATCAGATTGAACGGCTTGGTTTCTACGCCGATCGACGCCTGGAATAGATATGGCATCTCGAGGTTCGGATCACTCTGGATTCGGCTCGGCGGCAATGCAATCTGAGTTCCGCCGAGAAAAGGATTGGGATAACCCGGGTTAGTTATGATGAGGTCCCGCTGCCGTTGGCCATCGACTCGAAGCGTTTGTTCAAGTGTCTGCGCGCCGAACCAGTCGTAAAATATTCCCGCGCCGCCTCGAACTGTAACCGCCCCGCTTTTTTTCGGCGACCACACAAAGGCTATGCGGGGTGCAAAGTTTGATTTATCACTCAGATTGTTTTGCAGTTCATGACGCACACCAAAGCTGATCGTCAAGTCCTTTCTGACCCGATAGTCGTCCTGTATGTACCAGCCAAATTGATTCTGAGAATAGGAAACTGATGGATCGCCGAGGCGTTGCGAATATTGCGCGGGCAGCCCCGCCTGGAACGAGGCGAGATTTGTAAACGAAAAAGTGCCAAACGCATTTACTGAATCGTTGCTATGATATGCACCGACCTCGAGTTGTACTCCAAATCGAATTCCGTGGTTCTTGAGTGCATAATCGACGTTGTCGTCCAACTCAAACTCACGCTGCCGGCGTCCTCCGCTTCGCTGTGCGCTGCCGCTATTAAAGGAACCGGGGATCAGAATCGTTTGGCCCGAACTGTTCGACATTGCCTCCGTATCGATCCAACGACCCTGAATCCTGATCTCGTTAAAGAGCTTCTTGCCGATCACACCTGAATCAGCCAGACGGACGATGTGTTCGGTCTGATTCTGCGAATAGCCCCGCGACTCCAGGTCAAAATCTCCGACCCCAAGGTTATTCTGAAGAACAGCGTTTCGTTGATATTCAAATTTGGAAGTGTGCGTTTTGTTTAGGGCATGTTCGACCCGGGCATCAAGGTTTAGTCGCCGTGACGGCCGAAATGCGAGGTCGGAAAATGGCCCCGTCGGAAGCGTCGCAACGATTGTTTTCGCGTCGTAGAACAAAGACCCATCTGCATTCAGGAACAGCGAGGTGCGGTTCTTCCATATCGGCCCATCCATCGCGAGTCCAAATCTTCGCTGTTGTTCAGGCCCCCGAAATTTCGCAAACGCCTGACGGCCGTTCAAGGACTCGTCGCGAAAACCAAAGTTGAATGAACCATGCCAGGAATTCACTCCCGGCTTCGCAATTATGTCAACGAAGCCAAAACCAGCGTCGTGGTTCTCGGCCGCATAGGGATTCATCCGAAATCGTATCTCGCGAATCTGTGACTTTGGAGGCAGCTTGCCACCGCGAAAACCATTGACGCGCATCTGCGCACCCGGCCCCGCAAGCTGATTGATCGCGTTCTCCATCTCGTCGGGGTCGTCGGGTAGCTGCGCAATCTGATCGGCGGTCAACACGTTGGTGAACGTTGGACCATTCGGATCAGAATTTTTGACCCTTGCCTCATCTGCGACTTCCACATCAGCTTTGATAACGTCGATCTCCAGTGTCACCTCCGTTCGATTCAGACCGGCATGGAGTTCGAGGCTGTCGATGCTTCGCGCCTTGAAACCGGGCGCCTCGACCTGGATTTGATACTGTCCCGGGGCGACGTGAACAAAACGGGCTTCGCCTTTCTGGTTTGTCTGAACAGCCGGGTTCGTCTTCCCTACCCTGGCGAGTTGAACGACGGCGCTGTGGATTAGCGCGCCGGCCGGGTCCTTTACGACAATTTCCAGAGTTGCATCATTCGTCCCCCTCGTTTGGGCGAGACCTGCACTGCTGCAAAGCGCAAAGACACAAAGCACACTTATGACGTAAAGGCAGAAGCCTCTTATTCGCATGTTAGGAGAACTCCTTCAGTGCTTTTCGAACTTGTCGGACTTGAACTGCAAATTCAACAGGTACTTTGAGATTTGGAACTCTTCCGAAACATCTGTTTCGGTCAAAAACGTCAGTTTATGTGGCAGCAATAGACCGTTGACCTTTTTGTATTCCGTGAGCCGGATAAAGAAATCTACCTCTTCTGGTTTTGGCATCGGCTCCGAAGCCATCTTCTTTGCCGCTTCTTCCTTCGCCTTCTTTTCCAACTCCTCAGTTTTAGCATACTTGTCAGCGGGAGCTTTGAAGGACATCATCATTCGCGGCTTAATACCGCGATAGCTTAGCAACAAAGGCAGGTGCGTCTGCTTGTCAAAGAATAGGCGTACGGCAAGCTTTTCCGGCCCGGTCACTTCAATGACATCTGCATGCGCGTCTTCGACGTCTGATTCACCAACATACTTGTATTCAACAGAAACGGAAGGCGGCGGCATTATCAGGATGGCAAGCAGATAGCGGGTAAATTCCTGGCCAAATTGCCGTTTGAAGATTGCCTCCATCTGTTCGGGCGAGGGCTGTTGTCCACCGGGTCCATTCATCCGGAAGATCATCCCGCCGCCACCGCCGCTCGAGCCGTTCCACGCATGCTCTCCGTTCAACCCCCTCGTCATGATCATCGCAGTGCTTAATCCGCCGGGATTCGTCGCGTCTTCAACCAGGTACTTGTCCGGCAGAAGGACGCTGATCTCACGGTCTCCGTTTACTTCACGCTCGCCGAAGATGCGGCGGTACTGCCCCTTGATACTCAGGCTCTGAATCTTTTGTAAGAGTTCTTCACCGCCCACAGCCGCACGCGCTTGTCTCAAAATCTCCTGCGCCTGCGAATCATCTGCATAAACCGGCGAGGCACAAACTATTCCTGCGGCCATGAGCAGAACTAACCATACGAGCTTGCTGATTTTCATATTTCTCGTCTCTATGAATGTAGTTATGTTGGATTAGAATCGTTTTGAGATAGCCTGTCGGAACCGATGCCGGCATATGCACAGAACCAAAGCGGCACATTCGACTGACCGTATCGACCTCTGAAGGAAGCCGGAATCTCGTTACCTTCCCTGGTTATTCAGACAAACACCGAGAAAAGTTCCTCAAATTCGTGCCCCTCCGCGAATATTTTGAAAAACGCGTTATAGATGGCTTTCAAGCTGAGACTGAAAACTTCCGCAATGGATTAGAGCTCTCTCACCTATTCCGCTCGTATAAACATTTTCGGGGTCGACGATTGAGGCGTAACGGAGGAAACATGATCCTGTTGTAATTATGACGAAATTTGCCCTAAGGTGTGGTTCAAACGCTTGCGATGTTACGTATCAGCAAATGAGTCGGCGGCAGGCGTGGCTGACAATGGACTACCCCGGAGCGGCATTGTAACCTATGTAGGCTTGCCGCCCCGGGGCGGGTGAGAACGAGAGACGAGTTAACTGTGGCGATCTAATAACTTAAAAGTGACAAGTGACCGGTGACAAGAAGTTGTCTGCTCACGGCCGTTTTGTTGCTATTCCGCGCATTAAGTAAGCGAACCGAAGCGGCAAGCAAACTCACCGCAGTTCTCAGGACTTCAAACAAGAATCGGCTTGGAATTCGCTTTTTCCTGTCACCTGTCACGATTTACCTGTCACTTTCGTGTAATAAGACAATTGGCATTAAACTCATAACTTCATACACGACATAACCCTCGGAACGAACTGATATGCAGGAATCGTGCATGAATACCCCTTCACGGGCATCCGAAAAGATCATTTTCGTAAAATTTTGCCCACGAAGCTCCATACGTTCCTCCACCTGCGTAGTCCTGCTGAATAATGATTGTATAGACGTGGCAGTATGGATGGTCATCGCTTGTGTCGCGTGCCCAAATGTACCCCCGCTTAAAACGGTCTGTGGGGATACCAAAGTCATTCTTGTCGATCAGCCAGACCGCTCCTTCCAACCCGATTTTGTGTATTTTTACAGTTGAAGCGTTTTTCAAGGCTCCGATCATCATCCGCTCTTCCGCCGGATTACGAACCCTGAAATCATTCGGATTTGGCTTGTACGTCGGCATCTTCTGCGCAGCCGACGCAGACAGTTCGTCAAGTGGCGCTATAAGTCTATTTGCCCCGTTTACTGTACCCCACGTTTTAAACCATGCCTGTCGCTCTTTTGGAGAAACCGCCCTTAGCAGCCATTCTGCTGAGCCCGCGCTGACCAGATAAAGCTTTTCGGCCGGACTGTAGCCATCAACCTCGCCCTTTGCTTTTTTAATCTCGTCATGGAAAAAACCAATACGAAAGTCCTCCTCTGGCGCGGCCGGTGTTGGTGTCGCAGTTGGTGTCTCTGCCGCAGCACTCTTCGTCTCGCTGTCGCCCGGCGCGGTCGACGTTGATTTCGTCTCCTCTGTCTTTTGTTTGTCGGCACGTTTTCGCGTCGGAATATTTATTCCTCCTATCCTGATTTGCGCACAAACTGTATGGGCCGCAAATGCCAGGATGAATCCAAGCAGAACAAAGCTGGGTGATCTCCGGCTTCTAGAATTCAAAACTCTCATGTCTTCCTCCGTTGGGTTTGATCCATTTCGCAAGACTGGACTGCTTAACAGGCCCGATCTGCCATGTGTGCTTTCAGGCTAAGGATCGACGCGCAAAACAAATTTCCACTCTTACCGGCAAGCGGTGCAGAAATCGGCCCAGGACCGATGTATTTTGCACCTCACCTCGCCTTTACATCCTGATAAGAGCTTTCAGGAAAAACATTTCACTGCTGCTGGGAGGGTTCGAAAAAGCGGGATAAAATTAGCCGCGGATGAACTCAAAAGACCGCAGATAAAAACATTGGAAGTGAGGCACCTTTGCGTTGAATATCACAATCACGCGTCGGGTGAAAACATCGAGTTGCTGTTTACAAACGCGCGACGACACGGTAACGTGCTCAAAATTCTTAATGCTCGTGTACTTCAGCGTATAAGCTCTTCTTGAATCATGATTTAATCTAAATCAAAACGGACAGGCTTGGTACACGATGGCGACCTTTGGAATTGAATATGATTTACTGGCCCTCAGGACATTATGGCCCTTATTGGTTTTGATCCGCGTTTTATCCGCGTGAATCCGCGGCTGATTTCTCTTTTTGTACCAATCTTCTGTTTCGTGATTTAGGCAATATGTCACAACGTTCAAACATACCTTCGTTCTGCTTTGACACGGCATCAATAAAAGTCTCGTCACAATACCTGCGACCGCAAACAAGATTTCTCGATTTCCCCTTTTGACTAATTAAAGAGAGCCCCAATATGAAACGTCATCCAGCCTTGCTGGCAACCGTACTTATGGTATTTGCTGTTTTGGCCTGTAAGAACTCGGGTTCCGACTCTAAACCAACTGATGTCAATCACAAAACCACTGAAATCCATATGGCGAAGGACGATGGTGACGAGATGCCTGGCGAGGCGGCGACAACTTTCAGCGTCAAAGACCGGACAATTCACTGCGTGAGCACTCTGAACGAAGCAAAGGAAGGTACAAAAGTCAGCTTTGGCTGGTCCGCTGTTGACGTTAAGGGCTTGCCCACGCAGAAAATTAAGGACCTCGATTATACAACCAAAGGAAAGGAAATCATCGTGCACTCGCATTTGACGCTGCCACAAGACTGGCCTGAGGGCAAATACAAATGTGAGGTAACCATTGATGGCACTTTGGATCGAACAGTCGACTTTACGATTGAATAGCCCTGCGGCTTAGAGGATTTCTTGAATACATGAACTGGTTAACCGACCCGCAAATATGGATTGCGTTCTTCACACTGTTTGCACTTGAACTGGTGCTGGGAATCGACAACATCATCTTTATATCGATTCTGTCCGGCAAACTCCCTGCCGCTCAACAGGGACGGGCGCGTTTACTCGGACTGGGATTGGCTATGCTGTCGCGGCTTGCTCTTCTCTTTTCCTTATCCTGGCTGATACGACTTACCGCGCCGATCTTTACTGTGTTTAGCCACGAATTCTCGGGACGCGACCTGATCCTGATTGTGGGTGGCCTGTTCCTTCTGGGTAAGAGTACACACGAAATTCATCAACGGTTGGAAGGGGAAGAAGGGGCTGCTTCAACGCGTGTACAGCCTTCCTTTGCGGGCGTTCTCATTCAGATCCTGCTGCTCGACGTCGTCTTTTCTTTAGACTCGGTGATTACAGCGATCGGCATGGTCGATCAGGTCGCGATAATGGTTGCGGCCGTAATTTTGGCTGTCCTGTTTATGATGCTGTTTTCAAGCCCCATCAGCGCTTTTGTCGAGCGCCATCCGACTGTCAAAATGCTGGCCCTGAGCTTTTTGTTGCTAATCGGTGTCACACTGATTGCAGAGGGCTTTGGCCAGCATATTTCGAAGGGTTACATCTACTTTGCGATGGCATTTGCGGTCATGGTAGAAATGCTGAATATAAGGCTGAGGAAGGCACGCCAGAGCCCCGTCAAATTGCATGAACCGTACGTAGAACAATAAAGATGGGATTCGTGCTACGCTCCGCACGAATCCCAATGTAGTTTACTTGCAGACCCTTCGGTCCCGATTACGATTTCGATACGACCAGAACAACAAAAGTTCCAGGCTTAACACTGCGTTGCGGCCGTTTGCCAGGTTCGGTCGCTGGAGTTTCCAAATACTCTGCCGCCGGCAGAAATACCTTCTTCGTCTTAGGATCAAACGCCATGGTCTTCGCGCTGGGCTGCGTCTTCACGGCTCCGGCATCTTCATAGTTGTCCGCCGACTTCTCGTGATAGATGCTGAGCGTTCCATCTCCGCATGAAAAGAAGATCAACTTAGCATCCGCGTCAAATCCGGCAAAATCGACCCCGGCGCCGATCGGAAACGAGTTAATCACCTTCCCCGAGGCAGCATCCATCACCACCATCTTGGGCTCGTTCCGGCAGCCGATAAACAAACGATTCGTTTTCGCATCATAGGCGAGACCCGTTGGCGTCTTCGCCACTCCGATTGGAAAGCGGCTCTTAACTTCGAGCGATTTCGGATCGAATGCCACCACTTCCCCTGCCTCTTCGCTATTCACATAGATAAGACCGTTGCCGATAACAGCCTGCTCGCCGTCGCCTTCCATTTTCACAGTGCCGACAACATCGCCGGACGCAGCATCGATTGCGGTAATATCGTGCGTGCCATGATTGTTAGTGAAAATTCGCTTGGTCCCCGGGTCGTAGTAAATCCCATCCGGCCCCTTGCCAACATCGATCTTCTTGATTACCTGCAGCGTCGCCGGATCAAACATCGAAACCTTGCCTTCCCTGCCATTGCTGGTAAATCCGTGTTTGAAGGCCGCGGCAATCGCTACACCGTGAACTCCGGGCGTGTCCGGGATAGTACCGACGAGCTTTCCCGTATCCGCGTCCAGGACCTCGACCTGCGTCGCATGCGAGACATAAAGCCGGCGCGCAGACTCGTCCAGCGTCACATAGTCAAATCCGCCAACACCAGGAACCGGATATCGTCCGACAACCTTGTAGCTTGCTGCTCCTGGCAGCATCATCAAAACAAACGACAATCCAAAAAAAACACTTTTCATGCTTAACATCGCTTTCTCCTGCATTTAGGATCTTCAACAAATATTACGGTCGGTAGTACTCGGTCCGTTGAGGAGGCTTAATATCCGAAAGCGAACTCAGTCGATCGGTTGACACATCCCACCGCAGAATCTAAAGGATTTGCCTTCGATCAAAACTAACTTGTCGCCTTGATGTCGCAAATCCTACGCTCAGCCAGACTCCACGTCAATTCCACCCGTTAGCTTGTTAGCGGATAGCTCAACTCTTAACGCGTATATTACAAAGAGTTCATGTTTGTGTAATACGGATAGCCCAATCTATCACTTCCTCAACGCAACCCGAAATCGAACCAACGTATTGAAGCTGTACGTCCCTTTGGATGCAGCTCAGGAGAACCAACATGGACCTAAATCACCGATTCACACGACTACTACCGTCAGTAATAATAATATTATTCTTCTTACTAGCGTCAACGACCGCGGCCCAGGTCGATCGCGCTTCTATCAGCGGCACTGTGACCGATAAATCAGGTGCAATGATTCAGGGCGCAAGGGTCGAACTATTATCGCCGGCGACCGGTCTGCGCCGTGAATCCACAACAAACGAGGCCGGCATATATGATTTTCACGCGCTGCCCGTGGGCAAGTACAAAATCACCGTTTCGAAAGTTGGGTTCAGTACCGTCGAAATGCCAGACGTCGAGTTGGCGGTCGGCCAACCGAGAACTGTCGATGTCCTTCTGGAAGTCGGATCGATTTCCAGCACTGTCCAGGTGACAGAGGCCGTCGACACACTCAATCGGAGTTCCGCCGAAGTTGGAGGACTGATCGAATCTCAACAAATTACGCAGCTTCCAATTAGTGGCCGCAACTGGGCCAGCCTTAGCTTGCTGGTACCCGGCGCAATCAATTACGGTGACGGCGCACAGCGTTCCATCCGCTTCTCCGGTCACTCTCTGGACGATAGCAATTTCACCTTTGACGGCATCGACACCAGTGGTGTCCAGGAGCAGACGCAAAAGGCCGACACAAGGCTAAACATCGCCCTTGATTCTATTGCGGAATTTCGGGTCAGCACCGGTGTATATACGGCTGAAAGCGGTGCTGCCGGCGGGGCACAGGTTAAGGTTGTTTCAAAGAGCGGCACCAACCAATTTCACGGGAGTGCGTTTTATGCGCTGCGAAAAGACGCACTTGATGCGCGTTCGCCGTTCGATCCTGCAACCCTTCCACCGTTTTCACTCCACCAGTTTGGAGCAAGCCTCGGCGGTCCTGTCATTCAGGACAAGCTTTTCTTCTATGGCAACTTCGAAGGTTTGCGCCAAAGTCTGGGCCAGACTTTTATTAACTTCGTACCAAATGCGGCTTTTCGAGCCCAGGTGTTAGCCAAGTCACCATCGCTGAAACCGATTCTCGATGCTTACCCCACAGGCGGGACGCCGGTCGATAGCATCACTGACCAGGTCACGCTTGTGGCACAGGACAAGGTTCGTGAAAATGCCACTATGGTCCGTCTTGATTATCTGCTCTCCGATAAGACGAGCATGTATGCTCGATATAACGTTGATCACGCCTACATTGACAATCCGACGGATGCACTTGGCACCCACAATGTAATCCCTCATATCCCGACAAACGTGGTTCTTCAGCTACAGCACATATTCTCGCCGACATTGATAAACGAATGGAAATTTGGATTCAATCGCGCCAATTACCATAACTGGACCTTTGGGTCCGCTCCGCTGGATGTAAGCATTGACTCGTTCGACGGTGTCAGCGGCACTTCACTGGACACGGAAGTCGGCAACACCTTCTCCTACATCGACAACCTGACTCTGGTCCGAGGCAAACATACTTTCAAAACTGGCATCGAGATAAGGCGTATCCAGCTTAACAATTCAGGTAACACACTGACGACATCGTCAATCAATTACGCTTCGACGAATGATTTCATTAACAACAAAGCAGACTCTGTCACCTACCTGCAGGGCGAGGGTGTGGTTGGCAATCGCCGGACGTTCTACCAGGGATACTTTCAGGATGAGTTTAAGGCTACGCCTAACCTGACTCTCAATCTCGGCTTGCGTTACGAATACTACACAGTTGCCCATGAGATTCTCGACCGTTCTGCAGTCGTCGACATGGGAAGACTGTTGTCCGCACAGGCTACGGAATCTATTATGGCGCCAATCAGAACGACGACTTTAGTGACGCGGCAGAGAGCGCTGTGCCCCGTTACTCTTTGAGCTCAGCCGACTTCCCCGCTCTTAGTTATCCGCTTATCGCCTTCCTGGATCCAAAAAATCAGCTTTTCAGTCCGAAGGCAATCGACCGCCACCGCAAGGACCTCTCTTACCAAAACTGGGATTTTGTTATCCAGCAAGAGTTGCCTCATGATTTCGTCGCCGAGGTCGGTTATGTTGGCAGTGCGGGGCATCATTTGTTTACGAGATACTCCGTTAACCTGATCAACCCGGTTACGGGCAAACGGCCACTCCCCGGTTTTGGTAAGTTCGGATTAAAGACGAACGACGGCAACAACAACTTCAACGCCTTGCAGGCTACTCTTAAACGGCGGTTCGTGAACGGCCTGCTACTCCAGACGAATTATATGTGGTCACACGGCATCACTGACTCCTCGATCGGCGCCGGCGAATCAGTTGCCTTTCAGAACCAAAATTGTCGCGCCTGCGACCGCAGCGACACCAACACGGACGTTCGTCACACCATTACGATGAACGCCATATATCAATTGCCTTTCGGAGCGGGAAGAAAGTATATGAATAGCGGCGGTTTTGCATCGCGCGTCTTCGGCGGGTGGGAACTTGCTGGCATTGCATTTGCTCGAACAGGGCTGCCCCTCAACATTACTGTGTCGCGAAAGACTGGGGACCTGCCCGACGGAAACAATTCCGGCCAGCGCCCTAACCTTGTTCCCGGCGTGTCGATTTACCCCGATAATCAGACTATTTCCAACTGGCTGAATCCCGCGGCATTTTCGCTTCCGGCAAAGGGAACCTGGGGAAATCTTGGCAGGTTTGCCGCTCGCGGTCCCGGCACCTACGAAATCGACGGTTCACTGACCAAGACTTTCAAACTCTCGGAAAAGTTTGGGTTGAACTTCCGAGCTGCTGCATTCAACTTGCTCAATCACCCTTCGTTCGAAAATCCTTCTGGTAGCCTGGGCTCTTTCACCGGAAGTTCGCCGACGCCTTCTGCCAGTTTTGGAAAGATCACTGGCATCCTGAATACCGGGGCGACTGGAACCGGCGCACCGCGCCGCATCGAGTTCATGATGCGACTCGAATTTTGATAATTCCAGACCTCTCTGTGCGGTTTTAGACGCATTTCGGGCGGCACTTGCCACAGGCCTCGATTCTGTCCGGGCTTAAAGCTTGTGCCGCCTACCGGGGATCATCAAAACACATGTGGTTAAAACAACGCCTTAACAGGCGTTGTTTTATTTTATCCCTTGATCGCTCAGCGAGCCTTAGGTGCCAATTAGAAGGCCCAGGCTCGAAAAGACAGCACAGTCCACTCCCGGCACCAGCCACTCTTCTCACCGAGAGTTTCGATTGCAACGACAACAATTCGATTTCGGAAGGGAGATGTTATATCGTACTTGACGTTTCTCGTTGTCTACCTCAGGAGGATACTTACTTTGCGAACCAGGATAACTCTGGCAACAGCAGCGCTTCTGCTGCTGTCAGCCACCACCTTTGCTCAGGTGGCCGCTTCAAAAGCAGAAAAAAAAGACTGGATTCAACTGTTCAACGGCAAGGACCTTGACGGCTGGACCGTCAAAATCGCAAAACACAAGGTCGGCGAAAACTTTGGCGATACCTTCCGAGTTCGAAACGGGTTGCTGACGGTTTCATACGATAAATACGACACATTCGACGGCCAGTTTGGACACCTGTTTTATAAAGAGAAATTCTCTTACTATCTGATCGCGGTGGAATACCGGTTTGTTGGAGAGCAGATGAAAGGCGCCCCCGAATGGGGCCGGCTAAACAATGGAATCATGGTCCATTCCCAGTCCGCGGAGAGCATGGGTTTTGACCAGGATTTTCCAACCTCTATCGAAGTGCAACTGCTAGGTGGCGATGGCGTTCATGACCATCCGAACGGCAATGTCTGCACTCCGGGAACCAACATCGTAATCGATGGCGGACTTTACACGCCTCATTGTTACAGCTTAAAAGCAAAGACGTATCACGGCGATCAGTGGGTCCGAGTGGTCGCAGAGGTGCTCGGTTCAGAGCGGATAACTCATTACGTCAATGGCGAACCGGTCATCACCTACACTATGCCCCAATTGGGTGGCGACGTGAAAAGCCCCGAATTTGCGAAGCGCGCCGGTGAATTGTTGACCGAAGGCTATATCGCGCTTCAGTCAGAAAGCGCTCCGACTGAGTTTCGCAAAGTCGAACTGCTTAACCTCGTAGGCTGTATGGACAAAAAGGCCTCGAACTTCAAGTCCTGGTATGTGAAGGCAGACAACTCGAAATGCAAGTATTAGTTCACCGGAATTCGTGAAGCTTGCTACAACCATAAAAGTCATAATTCGTTTCTAATTAAATCCAGCCACAAAGTGAGAAATAAGAATGCGCAGACGTCTGCTTTTCCTTTTGCTATCAGCCCTGTTCTGCTGTCCAACGTTATACGCAGGTGATGAAATCCCCGCTGTCGCGTGGCGAATTCCACTGGGCCAGCCGCCTGCGAACCCCGGAGGGCCCAAACCGGAGCTGGGTGGCTCAAACATCGACGACGGGTTTTGGCAGGGTGCACCCGTCGGCGGGTTTGGTGCAGGTACCTTCTCGCGCAGTTACCGTGGTTTCTTTGAACGGTGGCATCTGAAAAGCGGTGTGCACAAGTACGAAAGCGTGCCGGCGAACCAGTTTGCGGTCTTCGCACAGCAGGAAGGTGCCCAACCCGTCTCTGTTGTGCTCGCAACTGGAAAGCCACAGGGTGGCGCGCTTTCAGCATGGAACTGGAATTATCCGGCCGGCGCAGGTACATATGCCGCGCTGTATCCAAAGTCGTGGTTCTCCTACAATTCGCCACAACTCCCTGTGACGCTCACACTCGAGCAGTTTTCTCCCGTGCTTCCCGATAACTACAAGGAATCGAGCTATCCGGCGGCCGTTTATAACTGGTACGCGCACAACCCTTCGGACAAGCCGGTCACGGTTTCGATTATGTTTTCGTGGACCAACATGGTGGGTTGGTTCCGCGATCAAACCCGTGGGTTCAACGGTGCGCTTAGTGCGCTCGATACAAACAGTTTCCATACTGAAAAACTTGCTGCCGGCAATATGCGGGGGATTGTATTTGATTGCATGCGTAAGGGTCCCGTAAGTGAAGAATGGGATGGCCAGTTCGCTATTGCAACTTTGGCGGACGACAAGCTCGGAGTCACTTACACTACCAACTTCGATCCGTCTTCACCAGGAGCCGAAGTTTGGAAGCCGTTCTCGACTGACGGCCGATTGCCAAACTTCGACCCAAAGGTCGCCAGCAGCGGTGAAAAGATGGCTGCCGCTATTGCCGTCCGGTTTACGCTTGCCCCTGGAGAAAGCAAGCTTGTACCGATGGCGCTCTCCTGGGATCTACCGATCGTGCAGTATGGCGCTGGAAGAAAGTGGGTGCGTCATTACACACAGTTCTTTGATACTTCAGGAACGAATGCATGGGCCATTGCGCGCACTGCGCTCCAAAATGGTCAGGATTGGAGCAGGCAAATCGACCAGTGGCAGCGCCCCTATATCACCGACGTGTCAAAACCAGCCTGGTATCGCGCTGAATTGTTCAATGAGCTTTATTACCTTGCTGACGGTGGCACGCTTTGGGGACACGAGGTGAACGGCGCATCCAACTCAAACCATCCGGCCTCGAAAAAGACCGATTCGTTCAGCTACCTCGAATGCTTTGACTATCTTTATTACGGCACTCTCGATGTCCGCTTCTACGGTTCGTTCCCGCTCGCGAAGTTCTGGCCCGAGATTGAGAAGCAGGAGATGCGTGAGTACGCAGACACTATCCCTGAAGCAAATGATCAGCATTCGGTCTGGGGATGGATGCTTTCATCGCAACACAAGTTCGAACCGATTCTGCGCAAAGCTGCGGGCGCGGCGCCACACGATCTCGGCAATCCAACTGAAGACCCATTCGTCAACATCAATCAGTATAATTGGCAGGATGTAACAAACTGGCGCGATCTCAACAGCAAGTATGTCCTGATGGTCTGGCGCGACTACGTGATGAGTGGTCGTAAGGACCTCGATTTTCTCCGATACAACTTTAGCGCGGTAAAACAGTCGGTCGATTATCTGAAGAAGTACGACACGGACGGCGATGGTTTGATCGAGAACGGAGGCTTTCCCGATCAGACCTACGATAACTGGCCGGCTCGGGGCGAGAGCGCATATTGCGGTGGCCTTTACCTCGCGGCGTTGCGGGCAACCACAGAGATGGCGCGCCTTATTGGTGACAACACCGCTGCACAGCAGTACGACTCGATGTTTAAAAAAGCTCAGACAGCCTACATCAGGAAGTTATGGAATGGCTCGTACTTCAGCTATGACACGGGAAGCACCTACAAGACGGAGATTATGGCGGAACAACTGGCGGGTCAGTGGTACGCCAACCTGACCGGGCTCGGCGACCTCGTGCCAAAGGAGATGCGTTTAAAAGCCTTGAGGGCCGTATACGACAACAACGTCATGAAGTTTGGAAATGGCACAATGGGTGCAATCAATGGCATTGGCGCGAACGGCGAACTTCTGCACGACAATGAACAGGTAGAAGAGGTATGGACCGGCACGACCTTTGGTGTGGCCTCTCATATGATCTCAGAGGGAATGCGCGAAGAGGGCTTTAATACGGCAAAGGGCGTCTACAATGTCGTATGGGATCCAAAGGACGGCCGTGGCTACTGGTTTCGAACCCCCGAAGCCTACGACGGCCGTGGCCTTTATCGCGCCAGCATGTATATGCGTCCGGGCTCGATCTGGTCAATGGAAATGACAGCGCCCTAACATGCGTGAATCCTCACGCGGCCAGGCCAAAGGACTCCTGGACGGCCGGACAATTAACTTGGGCAATTGCTTTAACGTCAATGATTTTGCGGCCATTTCTACTTGCCCGATTCGGCAAACGGATATTCACACGGGCCATTCATGCCCTTAAACCGTGCGGATGCCATCAACGATTTTCGTATTCGCGAAATTGGTTAGATTTCTCACTAAGTGCTGTCGGTCCCTTTTTCCCCAGCAAATTCAAAGTCGGTCGCTGGTGAGGCTCTACCGTTCTTTTTTTTGCGTCACCAACCCCGCAAAAACAGTTGGCATCCAGGCTCCGACGGGGCTACAATTGATTTATTTCATTGTAATTGTAGCGATTCCTCCTCCGGGTCCGGCGACTGGGCGCGGGCTCTTCGCATTCTTCTCTTCATCAGCAAGCCTTTGCACGATGAAGAGTTGGGAGGGTCCAAATCGTGTCGATAGTTGTACTAGCTGATCTAAGCGGCAAGAACGGTTTTGTTAACAAGGATACGGTCGCGGGAGGATATGGTTCGCGTTTCCGCGGTGATTCGTTAACAACCAGTATCATTCAACATGCTCGCGGCATTGTGCAAAACGTGCCGGGCATTAATGTCGGATACCTGGCTGCTATTTTTGCGGCAGCCGGCCACAAAGTTATCCACACGCGAGATGATCGCGTCGTCGACGGTGACCTTGGACTGGTACTGACATCTCTCGTTGACTACAGGCACGAATGCGATTGGGCGAGGTCCGCCCGTGCGCGTGGCATGAAAGTCGGATTCTTTGGCATGCCCGCGACGCATTTGCCCGAGGTGTTCGACGGCGTCGGTGATTTTATCATCGTCGGCGAACCAGAGGCGGCAGCAATTAGAATTGCCGCCGGTGAAGACCCAAAAGGGATCGTGCCCTCCCCTGCGATCGAAAATCTGAATTCACTTCCCTTCCCTCGCTGGGATTTGTTAAAGGTTCGGCGATACGGTCACGTCAACAGGACCAGGATCGGACTTGTTCGTGCTGTTCCAATGCTCACCAGCCGGAGTTGCCCTGAACACTGCACCTATTGCCCGCATCGTATTACGGCGAATTTTCGCGCTCGCTCGGTTGAAAACGTCGTAGAAGAAATGAAGGAACTGTGTCGACTCTATCCAGGAATCCATCTCGTTATTCGCGACCCGCTATTCACATTGAATCGGGACCGTTGTTTCCGGATTGCCGAACAGATTCAGTCGCTGGGACTTCGATTGTCGTATGAGTGCGAAACCCGAATGGACGATCTTGACGAAGAGTTAATTCGTGCGATGCACGCCTCTGGCCTGCGAGAGATTTCCTTCGGTGTTGAATCGCCAGACCCGGCAACTCTTAAAGCGGTTGCTCGTCGCTTCATCCCGCACGAACACATGCGCAACATGATCACATTGTGCTGGAAACTTGGCATCGCCACAATCGGTTTCTATGTCATCGGTTTTCTCCAGGACACTGAAGAAAGTATCCGGGATCTCGTATGCTTTGCCATAAACCTGGACACCACCTTCGCAAATTTTAAAATACTGACCCCATATCCGGGGACGCCGCAGTTCAAACAGCTCAAGCCGTTGATCTTCGAGAAGGATTGGGAGAAATTCGACGGCTACACGCTGAATTTCCGGCACCCGACACTAACGCGGGATCATGCACGGCGTCTGCTCAGATTGGCATACACGCGCTTTTTCTTTCGCCCTTCCCAGCTGTGCAACTATTTCGGAAGGCACATGTATTCCCAGCATCCGCTGTTTCAAAGGGCCGACCGCTGGGCATGGCGACGGCAGGAAACAAACGACAGTACCTGGATCACTCCGCGAGAGTTCGTGACACACGCTGAAACAAAGGCTGTAAGTCCATGATACGTACGATTGCTCGCTACGGCGTACGATCATCACCTGGTGACGAGAAGGAGATCGTCGCCGCGTTTCGGCGTGGCGAAGCGGTTGAGGGACCTGCGATCGCTGAGTATGAAGGTCGTTTTGCTGAATTTCATGGGGCCGAGCATGCTATTGCCACCTCATTTGGTCGGATGGCATGTTATTACATTCTAAAGTCGCTGGATTTCCCCGCGGGCAGCGAAATCATCTTCCCCGCACTTACGTTTTGGGTCGTGCCGGAGATTGCCCGGCGAGCAGGTCTTAAACCGGTATTCGTTGACGTCGATCCCGCAACTTTCAATATCGATCCCGCGAGCATCGAACATTTAATTAACGACAAGACAAAGGCAATCGTACCGACACATCTCTATGGCCGCCCGTGCGAGATGACCAATATCATGCGCATCGCCGAGAAGCACAATCTCATCGTTATCGAAGACTGCGCACAGGCAGCGGGTGCTCGTTATCGAGGGCGAAGGGTCGGTTCGTTTGGAAATGCTGCGTTCTTCAGTTTTCAACTCTTGAAAGGAATCAACACTTACGGCGGTGGCATGGCCTTGACAAACGACCCGGCGATTGCCATTCGGGTACGTCAACAGGCGACAGGCGAACCACTCCAAACTAGTGGTGACTTAATAAAACGCATCGGCATGGCGCTGGCTGTTCGAGGTTTGGTAAGTCCGGAAGGGTTCACTTTCTGGGGCTTTCCAATCCAGGCAATTGCCTCCTTCTATGGCAATTATGATTTTTCAACGTACCTTTGGGAAAAGATTCGCCCACTCACTCCGTTCCCTCGTGAATATCACCAGCGTTATTCGAATGTACAGGCAATCATAGGCATCCGGGGCCTGGAGCGACTGGACGAGCACAATGCCAAAGCCCGCCAACATGCCGCGCTCCTAACTCGCGGTTTGTCTGATTGCCGCGCCGTTCAAACTCCCCGGTCGTCAGCCTGGTTTGAGCATGTTTACTATCAATACTGCGTCTATTTTTCCCAGCCTGCTCTTGCCGGCAGGTACGCTATCCGTCATGGTGTCGATTTTGAAACAACACATGTTGATGTTTGTTCTTCACTATCGCTCTTCAAGGAGTTTGCTGCCGATTGTCCTGGCGCATTATCGACGGAACGCGCACTTCAGCTTCCCGTTTATTCGCGTCTGCGCACCGCTGATATCGAGCGCGTACTTCGCACCGTGCGGGAGGCTGTCCGCAACCACCCGGCTATTGATGAAATGCCGCACATTTCAACTGCCAATTCCGACACCGTTGAATTGGGTGTCGAACAGCATGCGAGGGCCAATTGAATTGCCTTGGAATTATTTCTTAAAGGTCTGCGAATTTAGCAACAAAGCGGCCGTTAGCACCCGACCTTCTTGTCACCTGTCACTTGTCACCTGTCACTTTTTGAGTAAGTAGCTTTATTTTATGTTTTCAGTTTCCATCCTTGACGCTGCCGCAATAGCTTCAGTTGCCACAACCAACATACTGGCGACGGTTGACCCAAATACAGCAATCCGTTTCTTTTCGAAGTACGGGTACTTTGCGATTGTATTCGCGGCGTTTTGGGAGGGCGAGGCCGTCTTGATTGCGGCGGGCGTCCTCTGCGGTTCAGGATACCTCGACTGGCGACTCACGATTCTCGCCGCTGCAATCGGTGGCTCCGCCGGCGACCAGATCTATTTCTACGCCGCACACGATCGAGCCGCACGATTGATTCACAAGTCAGCACGGCTCAGCAAGTGGTATCCAGGGATCAGCCAGGTTGTCTTGCGCCACGGCACGGTCGCTGTATTGCTATCAAGGTTCGCCGCAGGAATCAGAATTACGATTCCTCTTGTGTGCGCAACAGCTGGGATGCCACCGAAGAAATACAGCCCGCTTAGTCTTATTAGTGGATTTGCGTGGGCCTCCTTCTGGGTAGCGATCATGTACCAGGTAGGAGCACGTGTGCACCCCGGCTAACCTCCATGGGAATCGGGAAAAGAAATTGATGAACACTCTGATTTTCTCCAACCTCAAACACAGACCTGCGCGTACACTCGTAAGCGTATTGGGTATAGCCGTCGGCATTCTATTGATTCTGTTTACCGTGGGGCTGGCACACGGCCTTTTACGCGAGCATGGTCGTAGTGAAGCCAGGATGGGAGCCGAAATCATGGTCCGCGCGGGGGGAACCATGGGGCTTGCGGGCGGAGAACAGTTTCTCTTACCAACATCACGCGCTGAAGAGATTGCCCGAATTGAAGGAGTTCGCGCCACGGTTCCAATTGGCCAGAATAACGTTCACAGTGACAGCGGCTTTGGACTGCGACTCGTCGACGGTATTCCGTTCGACGCCTATAGCATTGTTTCAGGATTCCGAATTCGAAGCGGCCGCAAGCTTGAAAGCGGCGACGAGGCCATCATTGATGAAGCCTGGCGCCGAGATCATAATGTCGGTGTTGGGTCAGTCATCCAGCTTTACGACCGGCCATTTACTATCGTTGGAATCTTCGAACCGGCCGGCGGAGCATCAACCAAGATTCCGCTGACCACAATGCAGGAACAACTCGGTTCCGAATCTCGTTGCACCTCAGTGCTGGTGGCATGTGTCGACCCGGACCTGCAGCAGCAAGTCGCGGAACGAATTCGACAAAAGTTCCCTGATGATCAGCTTATTTTTACGCGCGATCTACCTGAGCTTTATTCCTCCAGTTTGCCATCCCTTAATGTCTTTACAGAAGTCGTGGTTTCTGTGGCACTGACGATCAGTATGCTGGTAATTCTGTTGGCGATGTATACTACCGTCACCGAACGAACCAGACAGATTGGGATCCTCAAGGCTCTGGGTATGTCCAAGTCTGCCATCGCCTGGGCTATCGAACAAGAGGCCATCATCATTGTATTTCTCGGCGTTGTTCTGGGTATTATCCTTACCCTCGCAGCGCGTGCCATGGTGATGCGCTTCAGCACGCTTTATGTTGAGATCGAGTCCAGGTGGATTCTGATAGCACTTGTAACAGGGTTGACGGCGGCCACGCTTGGGGCGCTTTACCCCGCGTTGAGGGCTGCTCGCCAGGACGCCGTTGAAGCACTGGATTTTGAGTAAACCCCATAATGCTCTCGTCCATATGCAGTATTATCGTCAACTCCACCTCTAATTGGTGGTCTTACGCTTATCCTACTCATAACAAAATAATCTGGAAAGGGATGGCATGGAAGATACAAACCCGACGCCTGCGCCACTATATCTGGAAGACCTTTACGTCGGTCAACGATTTTCGTCCGGGTTCTACCAGATTAGTGACGATAAGGTCAGGGCATTTGCTGAAGAATTTGATCCGCAGCCCTTTCATCTTGACAAGACAGCCGCCGAGGGCAGCATTTTTCGTGGGTTGGCCGCAAGCGGTTGGCACACTGCGGCAATAACGATGCGCCTTCTTGTAGTTGGTGGACTGCCCCTGGCAAACGGAATTATCGGTTTGGGTGGCGAAATCACATGGCCAAATCCAACCCGAGCAGGCGATACGTTGCGAGTGGAAAGCGAGATTCTGGAAATAATACCGTCCCGCACAAAACCAAACCAGGCTATCGTCAGGGCAAGAAGCACGACCCTGAACCAAAATGACGAACCGGTCTTCGTCTTTACCTCAAAGTGCCTGGTCTTCAAACGTGAACCTGCGCAGGCTTGAATCAACGAGGCTTGATCAGAACCGCCACTCGTGTGAATAAACACCTGTTTTTGTGACATTCAAGAAGGAACAGGCAGGTGGGTAGGGCATCGCGGCTCACCCTCTCCTCAAAAAGGGAAATTATCGGTGAAGCCTAATCGGAAAAATCGCCTCGTCAAAAAAAGAACAGACTTTAAAAGAGTATCCTCATGAGGTTAAGTTGTCGACAACTCCGAATCTGTCAATGTTCCTTACTCCGGTGACTATAGCTTCAACCGCACGACGGCGTCTTCCTCGAACTTATCGCTATCTACCTGCTCGATATATATCGGCTTCCTGGGAATTACGGTCCTTGTATTCACGTCCCTCTTACCCTTGCTGCGGGAAACGACCCGCGTCCCGGTCAGGTAGTTTGTGCTTTCCGAAACTACGCCCCCGGTCACACGGTCCGAATCACTAAAATCAAAGCCAATGAGAGCAAACTTTTGGGATTCGGGGATATAACGGAAACGATAGGTCGTATTGGTAACGTCTCGCGAACCGTGATCCTGGTCAACGATGAGAACCCCTTTTTGTATCTTTATATTCGCGGGTGATTCAACAACTCCGTAAAAGGCTCCGCCGCACCGGGTACATTGCAACAACCGGCCGGCGACACCGGCGCGCACCAGCCTGCCTTTACCATTCCTCAAAACGATAACCAGCGCCCTCTGCCGCTCAGTCGCGTCGCCATCCTTATCCGCAGCCGGTTTGTCCTCAACCAGCTTGAGAACGAAATCAGGCAATGCGTCGCTAGTTAAATCGCCCGTCAATTGTTCCTCAATCTTCCATCCCTGCGGAACAAAGTCTTCAGGGCTGCTTCCTTCTGCAGGTACTTGTGATTGATCTATGGTGACCCTGTCCTCCTGGGCAACACCAACAGCCGGCAGAACCAGGCCTGCCAAAATAACAACAAAAAGGGGGAAAACGTATCGTTTCATCACCGTTTGCTTCACTCCAGTACCCGTGCCCTGAAAAAATAATCCAATCAAAGGTAGATAACACTTATTGACTGAACGTGTCCACCCCCGTAGTGTCAGTGTTATTGGGTTCTCGAGTGGACATTTAACAATCTCATCACTTTCTGTTAACCCTGTTCTAGCTCTCACCCTGCTATTCTGCCGTTCTCCGAGAACAGAACACAGAATTGTCAGTCTGCCATTCGTATTCTGCCTTGCGTATAGCAACCCAATCAAAACCCAACCGCAGCCGCCGCGGCCTGAAGGAGAAATTACATGCTTGCACATAGCCCCCGTATAAAATGGATGTCATATCAAGGCCCTGAAAAACCTAATAGGGCAGCTTCACGACGTGTCGGCACTTACTTGTTTTGCCTATTACTTCTCGTTCTTACAACGGCACACGGCTTCGCACAGTCCCAAATTGAAGCAGCGGCGCAGCAGGGCGCGGTTGGAGCGCTTCATGGCACTGTCACCGACCCAGCCGGCTCGGTTGTGGCGAACGCTACTATTGCCGTGAAAAACCAATCAACCGGCAAGGTGATCAAAACCGTCACCGATCAGGACGGCCATTTTTCCGTTACCGCCCTTTCCGCGGGGAAGTACGGGATCGAGGTATCTGCGCCCGGTTTCGCCGTTACTGATCGTACAGTAGAGGTTGCCCAGCGCGTGGAAGAAGTCGCGATCGCATTGCAAATCGGTGATGTCAGCCAGGCCGTGACCGTCGACGTCAACACTGCCGATTCAATCGCGGCACAATTCGCACCAATGGATAGCGTGCTTGAGGCGCGTTCCGCACGAACCGAGATCAGCACACCATTCATCCAGAACTACACTTCGCCAATCTCAGACTACAGCGAGTTGCTGCAGATGGCGCCCGGAACCTTCAGCATAAACTCGAACGGAGTCGGCCTCGGCGACAGCAAGACTTACTTTCGTGGCTTCAAAGACGGCTACTACGACATTACCTTCGACGGCATCCCTTTCGAAGACACGAACAGCCCAACCCACCACTCCTGGGCGTTTTTTCCTTCCGAATGGATTGGCAGTGTCGACTTTGACCGCAGCCCTGGCTCAGCTTCGACCATTGGACCAACCCCATTTGGTGGATCCATAAACCTGTTGTCCCGCGAGATACCGACGAGAGAGACGTTCCGGGGTAGTGTTTCGTATGGGTCCTTCAACACGGTTCTGATCGACGGCGGTTTCGATTCCGGCAGCTTCGGCGGGGTCGACAAAAAATCGAGCCTTATCATCGACGCTCACAGGCTCACATCTGACGGATACCAGACCTTCAACTTCCAGAGGCGCAATGCCGGTTCCGTCAAGTATCAATACAAGCTCTCTGACAAGACGGTCCTGACTGCCTTCAGCGGCGTACTCCAGCTCAGGAGCAACACGCCGAATGCCAAGGGCCCCACGCGTGCACAGGTTGCACAGTTCGGAGATAACTTTCTCTTGACAGACAATCCTACCAGCCCTCTAAACTACAAATTTTATACCTACAGAGTGCCGACGGACTTCGAGTATGTGGATTTGAACTCGCAGTTGGGTCACGGATGGAGCATCGACTTAAAACCCTACACCTACCGTTACTATAACGAGCAGTTCTATAACAATAGCGCCACTTCGATCACCGCAACCAGTGCAGTGGATAAGCTAAACAGTTATCGCAAGTACGGCGAGAACTTCGTCGCTACGCAGGTATCCAAATTCGGAGTATTCCATACAGGCCTTTGGTACGAATGGGCTAAGACCAATCGTTACCAAATTCCATCCGACCCACGTACCCGAGTAGACGCCGCTCTTCCCAACTTCCACGAGCGGTTCAACACCACCTCGGTTCAGCC
>WNFR01000440.1_pt1 | contig 42052 bp, 36 predicted proteins | sample 5400221 | NCBI WGS metagenome assembly WNFR01 (sample SAMN13153357, study PRJNA577476) | soil metagenome | isolation source: 40 cm soil under Madrone tree | place: USA:California | collected 2016-06-14 | reverse complement strand
GGCTTATGTTCCAATCGCTGAGAAGCGCCGAGGCGAGCCTTTCACGGAACGCGAACGCGAGTTTCAACTGATCAGGCGCGGCCGCTATGTTGAATTCAATCTGGTTTATGATCGCGGCACGCATTTCGGTTTGCAGACGCGCGGACGTACCGAGTCGATATTGATGTCGCTACCTCCGGTTGTGCGATGGGAGTATGACTATCACCCGGAGCCGGGCTCCCGCGGCTGAAAAACCGATCCATCGCCACTAAGACGCGAAGACTCGAAGGAGCACAAAAACCGAACTGATGCATTCACTGCCCTGGTGCAGCTCTGTGGCTTTGTGTCTTAGTGGCAAACTCCCTTTTTCAGCAGCCTGCTAGGTCTGATCTGGTGAAGCAACGGAGGATGTGTCTATGTGGTCGAGCTCGTTTGGCTTCCGTAAGGCTTTTCTGATTGCCGGAATCCTGGGGACTTGGGCATTCGGCGCGACTCCGCCGTCGTACTTAGATGGAAAAGCCGACTTTCGTCGCGACGTTCAACCCCTCCTGAAGCAATACTGCATTGAGTGCCACGGTCCGTCGCAGCAAATGCATGGTTTCCGTCTGGACCGCCGCCGGGATGCGATGCGAGGCGGCACGACGGTAATGATCACACCGGGAAACAGCGCTGGAAGCAAACTCTACCAGAAACTGATCGGGAACCGGTTCGGCCCGCAGATGCCTCTCACCGGCGCGCTCAGCCAGCAGCAAATCGAGATCATTAAAGCATGGATTGATCAGGGAGCCGAGTGGCCTGACGATCTCTCCGGCGAAACGCCGGCTCCGGCGCCCGATCCGAAGGCCGTTCGATTGATGGAGGCTTTGCGCGCCGGCGATGCACAAACTTTCAAGAAGCTAGTCGCTGCAGATCCGACAGTCGCAAACCTCAAGGGGCAGAGCGGCGTTACGCCCCTGATGCAAGCAGTGCTCTACGGGGATCTGAGCTCAATGAAGATCCTGCTGGATAAGGGCGCCGATCCCAATATCCGGGATGAGGCAGGGGCGACTGCTCTTATGTGGGCCGTCGATGATCTCGAAAAGACTTTGCTGTTACTCGATCACGGCGCGGATGTAAACGGGCGCTCGGACGACAGCCGAACCCCGGTGCTGATTGCCGCCGGCCGCAACGGATGCAACGCCGTGGTGAAACTCCTGCTCGATCGAGGGGCGAGTCTTGCGGTGAGGTCCCCGGTCAACGTGGGCTATGCGACTCCGCTTTCAGAGGCGGCGCGCTTCGGTGATGAAGCGCTCTTGCAGATGTTGATTGATCGCGGGGCTGATGCGAAGAACGCCGGAAAACTTGCCTTTATGAATGCCAACAGAGCCAGGTGCGTAAGATGCCTTGAAAGCTTTACTGAGCATGCCGATCGCGGCGCTCTGACGGGATCCGCGGTTCTGCTCTCTCCCCCGCGTGCAGAGGGCGTATGGGCCCGAATGCTGATCGATAAGGGGGCCGACCCTAATGCAAGAGACGCCGACGGCCATACGATCCTGATGCTCATGGCAAGTTCAGACGTTCTGCTGGTTGATACCGTCCGCTCGTTGATTGAGCGAGGAGCCGAACTCAACGCCACGGATCCATTGGGGAGAACCGCTCTCGACTTTGCGAAGCAGCGAGGCTCGACGGCAGTCGTCGACCTTTTGGTCAAGGCCGGTGCGAAAGACGGAACGGAGCCGGCCAGTCCGGTTCCGTTCCCCAAACCTGCGACTTCCATTCGGGCCGCTATCGAAAGAAGCATCCCGCTATTGCAGAGAACCGACGCCATGTTCATGCAAAAGGCGGGTTGTGTTTCGTGTCATCACAACACGCTCACAGCGATGACTATCTCAACCGCTCGCAAGAACAGAGTCCCGGTTGACGAGCAGATTGCAAGCAAGCAAGTGAAGGCGATCGCCTCGTACATCGAAACCTGGCGCGAGCGCGCTCTGCAAGGTGTAGGGGTTCCCGGGGAAGCCGCAACGATGGGCTCCATCCTAAGCGGTCTGGCGGCTGAGAAATACGAGGGCGATGCGGCTACTGAAGCGTTTGCGCGCTTTATTCAATCGCAGCAAACCCCCGACGGGAGGTGGCGAGTATTTGCCCATCGCCCGCCGATTGAATCCAGCGACTTTACAGTAACCGCAAATGCGCTCAGATCGCTTCAAGCCTATGCACCGAAAGCGCAACGCGCCAAATACGAAGCGTCCATAAAGCGTGGTGTCGACTGGTTGTTGAACACTCAGCCCGAAACGACCCAGGATCGAGCGTTTCAACTCATTGGGCTGGAAAGATCGGGAGTTAATGCGAGCAACGAGACGATCAGGAAAGGCGTGCGCGCACTCCTTGCGCAGCAGCGATCCGACGGCGGTTGGGCGCAACTTCCCGGACTCGCAAGCGATGGTTATGCTACCGGTCAGGTGTTAGTGGCGCTGATGATGGCGGGCGCGATGCCCTCGACCCATCCGGCCTGCAAGCGTGGGATTGAGTTCCTGATGAAGACCCAACTCGAAGACGGCTCGTGGTACGTGAAGACACGAGCGCTGCCAATTCAACCCTTCTTCGAGAGTGGTTTTCCTCACGGGCGTGATCAATGGATTTCGGCTGCGGCTACCAATTGGGCAACGGCGGCTCTTGTTCTGAGCGTGAGCCGTTGAAACTGAAGATCCTTCAGAAAGCAATCCATGGAGAATAGAGAGTTCGACCGAGAGTATGGGCGCGCGAAGCGTTCCGCCGCTCGGGCAGATAGGAGTGAGCCGAGCGCGAAGTCTGCGCGCTATGATCGCCGCACGAATCGAATCGTTGTGGAACTACGCAACGGGGCAACCTTCATGTTTCCTGCTGAGCTTGCGCAGGGGCTGTCCGGGGCATCGCCGAAGGATCTGGCTGAGGTGCGAATAACCCCGTCGGGCGAAGGGCTTCGGCGGCCAAGCCTCGATGCAGATTTCAGCTTGCCGAATCTCATGGCTGGAGAATTCGGATCAAAGAGCTGGATGGCAAAGCTTAGCCGCAATGGCCGAGGTGAAGTTCGGAAGGAAGAACCAACGAAAGCAGGCAGCAGTCGAAGTGAGAAACATCGTGGAGGACAGGAGCGATCATAAGAATGATAGGTTGGGAAGGGTGGCTTGCCCCCGTTCGATTAGTTGCAAGGAACACCGCGGGGGCAAGCCACCCCACCTATCATTGTGCCGAGTTCAAGCCGGCAACGGCGAGAATTGCCTGAGAATTCTTCCCAGAAAAACGAGAAGTTGGCTTCTTGCTACGCGGATTTGACGGGTTCACACGGATCGTGTTCGCGAGATACCTACTGCTCCAGTCCGAACGCTGCGGCGCGCTGAACCGGCTTCTTTGAGTTTGGACTCTTGACTGTGACCCGCAACTCGTAGACTCCCGGGCTTATCCCCTTTAGCGTGAGGCTTCCGCCTATTTCGATTCCCTTATTGTCTTTTTCAACCGCGCGTGATTCTACTGAAACCCATTGACCCTGATAAACGGGCTTGTCATTTTGGGCGACTTCGATTTGCATCAGCAGATCTTTGCCGCTCGGGTTCTTGCCTCCCGGGTAGATCACAAGGTGATAGTCGAGATCCTCTCCCTGTTTGTAAACCGTAATCCCCTGGGTCACCGCGGGTGACATTGATTCCAGCTGCGCGGTCTTGTTCGGCGGTTGGTCTCTTTCACGCGTCACCAGGAGCGCGCTCAACGCCAGCTTGTTCTTGTTGAGGTCGGGAACTTCCAACCACGTGGTAGCGGTTCCGAACTTCTCGGTTGCGAGTTCCAGAACTCCCACTCGCGCCTGATAGACGCCCGGCGGGAGTGGAACACGTTCGGTGTAGCGATATCCGTTTCGCTTTGCCAGTGCCAGCCTGTCGGCGGTGAAGCTGCCGTTCGCCTGCTTCGTCGAGATGTGCACGCGTTTGCCAGTCCGGTCATAGATCATCGTCACCGTCTCGACATCAAAAAGGTAGCGCTGGTCCTGCTCGCGGTACTGGAGCGCGCCGGCGTCGATGTAAAACTGAACATATGCCTGACCTGGCAGGTTCTCGCGTTCGAAGAAGTCAGCAGACACCGCGACTGGAATCGTCGTGACCGGCAGCGGTTCGCCCATCGCCTGCGCGAGCCTTTGTCGAGGAGTCGCCGCTTGCTGTTCGGATTTGGCCTCGAAGTTTTGATATCCTCGCTGCGTTCGCACTTTGTACTCGGGATGGTTTTTCACACGGACTGTAATCAGGTGAAGTTTGTCTTTTGCGTTTGGGGCGGCTGGGGGACCTGGTTCGGCGTGATAGGCGAGAGAGTAATAAACGCGATTATCGTTGAGCGCTTTTTGGAGCCGGCCATTCAAATCGTTGGTGTTGAAAAACGATTCACCTCCCGTGTCTTTCGCCAGGTTGTTGAGCGCAAGCTGAAGGTCTCGCTCGGACAGGCTCATCGTTGCTGTGAGATCCGCAACCTCGCGTCTTCGTGCGGGGTCGTCCCTCCTTCTTCCCGCGACAAGGCCCGGCTGTGACGCCGGCACCATCATCGGCTGAAGTCCCTGCGCTGCTATCGTGTAGATAACGACGCCGGCGCGGACCGCGCGGCTAATCGCCGGCTGCAGATCGGAATTCTCATAGCTTCCTGAAGTATCGTTAAGAGTGAACCCTTCCGAGAAGACCGCAATCAAGCGCTGACCCGGCATCTCGGCTAAGCGCTCGACGACACCTTTGAGTGTTCCAAGCGTAACTTTGCGATGATAAGAAGCCTCGGCCAGCACCTGATTCGCCCTTCCGCGAACGAGCGGCTCGAGGATCTCATCGCGCACCTCCCTTGGCATCATCTCTTCCATCCTTATGATCTCGCCACCCAGCAGCAGACTGGTGACGTCTCCGCGATTTATCTGTGCAGCGAGATAAGGTGTGAAGAGCGTTTCCTCAAGAGAGATGCGCCAGGGGCGCAGCCTGTCTATCGCGGATCGGAGGAGCTGTTTGTTTCGCGTAAACTGCTCCATCAACCCGAGAGTGCCGCTTGTCGTGACAACCGCGACCAGATCGCGGTCAGTCATCTGCTCATCTACAAAGCGCCGCAGCGCCTGCCTGGTGCGCTCGAGTGTATCGAACTGGATGTGAACCGTGTCGACAAAGAGCACGATCGTCCGCCCAATATCCTTTTGAGGAATACGGAGCGAGGTCGGCGCCGCAGTATCGCTACGGGCCTTTGATTCAGAGGGCGCGCCGGTGTTTTCGACTGAGAAGAAGCTGATCGGCTGAGGGCGATTGTCTTCGAGAATATCAAAGTCGTCCTTGGTCAGGTTGTCGACCGGCTGGCCTTTTTTGTCGGTAACGACCGCGCGGACCTGAACCAGGTCCGTTCTGAGACGAAGTTGTTTGTCTCGCTCGTCTCCTCTTTGTTCCTGTGCGACAGCCGCCGTCGGCTGTTGCAGAAAGACGACTACTGTAATCAAGAGAGCAAAGAATTTGTTCATAGATTGCTTGTGTATCCGTGGGAGACGGTTGCAATTTGTATTGCATGGTGTGTGGTTATCAGTCGTTATCAATAGAACTCACTGCGGTGAGCAATTCTAGCCACGACAACCATTGTAGAACTTGTTGTCATTTGCTTGATGCCCTATTTGAGCTCAGCTCGCTAGCCACTCGTTCCACCTCCGACATTACGCGCAACAGATTCTCGCCGAGGACCTTCTTTATGTCCGCGTCCGAATAGCCGCGCTTCATCAACTCAAAGGTTATGTTCGGAAGCTTAGAGATATCTTCCATTCCTTCAGGCAGGCCCGTAAACGGAACTCCGTCAAAGTCTGAGCCGAGCCCGACGTGATCGATGCCTGCAACCTTGGCGACGTGATCGATGTGATCGATCAGCACGGATAGCGGTGTCCTGCCCGGATCGTTGGCCTTGCGCCAGGCATCCAGTTCGCTTTGCACGCGCTTCGGATCATCCGGATACTTCGCTTTTAGTTCATCTTCGAGAGTCCGCGAGCGCAAAGCCAACTCAGCTTTACGAGGATCGAGAAATCCATCATAGAAATTCACCATAACCACGCCGCCGTTCTTGCCCATCGCACGAAGCATGTCATCGGTCATGTTCCTGGAGTGATTGGCAATCGCCCGGCAAGAAGAGTGTGAGGCAATAACCGGCGCGTGAGTCGTCGCGATCACGTCGTAAAAGGTCTTGTCCGCGACGTGCGAGATGTCGATCATCATTCCAATGCGATTCATCTCGTGAACTATGTCGCGGCCAAGGTCAGTCAGGCCGTTATGATGCTGCACGTTTCGGTTGTTGATGTCGCCTTCCGAGTCTGCCCAATCGTTGGTGTTCGTGTGAGTAAGCGTCATGTAGCGCACGCCGAGGTTGTAGAACGCTCGCAGCGTGCGGAGACTGTCTTCGATAGCGTGCCCGCCTTCGATGCCCATCAACGCAGCAATCTTGCCGCTCTTCACGATCCGTCTGATATCCGCGGCGGTCGAGGCCTTTTCCAGCGACTCGGGGTGACGTCGAATTTGCTCGTTGACGGCGTCGATCACGTCGAGGGCTCGCCGGGCAGCGCCTCCGCCTTCCGAGGGCTTCTTGTTTACAAATTCTTTTCCGACATAAACCGCAAAGAACTCCGCGCCGAGCCCGCCGGCTTTCATTCGCCGAAGGTCGGTGTGAGTCTTGACCTTCGCGGCAGGATCGTCGCCGCTCATGCCAAGGTCAAACCCCTCGTCGATGAGAGGGGACGTGATGTCGTTGTGAGTGTCTACGACGATCGAAGCTCGATGCAGTTTGTTGGCTCTCGCGCGCAGAGCGGCGTCGTCCGTCGTTGACGGCGTCTTCGACGACAAGCTGGCAGCTTGTCGGACATTCTGGGCGTTGCTCTTCTGACTGCCATCGGAAACGGGGCCAGAGACAAATGCAAGTGATCCGGCCGAAAAGATCGCGATCAAGCAAATCGCCGCTGAAGGTGTAAAAGATCTATTGAGCATTGTGTAAGAATCCTCTCCACAAGAAAGTCCACAAGAAGTTTTGATAATGCGACCCGCCCGAAGGCCCGAAAGAAAGATCTTCGCGGCTCGGCTTGAAGCTTATCGCAGAAGTACGATTTTCCATTTTCCAATTGTCATTTTTTGAGTCACCGTCCAATCAATGAGAAATGACAATTGGAAAATGGAAAATCTGCCTTCATTTCGTGGTGTAGTATCCCCGTCGCGCACGCACCTGAACGCCAGGCCGCTTCACCTCTACTCTTATCGGCCTGAAAGTTCCGGGCCTCGGTTCGCTCTTGCTGTAATAAGTCAGCACAAACTGCGCGCGCACCTCGGCGGCCAGCCGCTTGTAGATTTCGTCGAGATCACGCGCTTCCTTTTTTTGATCTTCGTAGATCGGGGGAAAGAATGCGCGCCCGCCCGTGTCTTCGCACATTGCTTTCATGACGAACTCGCCCGCCAAATCCTGTACGCTGGCCGATGGTGCGACTCCCGTTGAGTGAACCGCGTATATGGCGATGTCCGATTTCTGCACTTCCGTGAGTGCCTGCGCCAAAGTCGAATCCGAAACGGTGTCGGAGCCGTCCGAAAGCACTACCATGACGTGGCGGCCTTCAGAGGGCCGAACGTACCGGGCCGCGGTTATCATCCCGTCATAAAGCCTGGTCGCACCTTGCGCCTTGAGTTGTCCAATCGCAGTGACCAGTTGCTCAACGTCGGAGCTGAATTGCAGCTCTATCTTTGATTCAGTCGAAACGCTCATCAGCGCCGCCTGGTCTCCCGGCCTCATTACGTTGCGAAAGAACTGAGCGGCCGCTCTCTGCTCAAACTCGAAGCGATGTCGTATCGAACTCGACGTATCGAACAGGAAGATCAATCGCAGTGGAATCTGCCCCTCGCGATAGACCCCCGCGATGTCCTGCGGGGCGTTGTCTTCGTAGACTTCAAAGTCTTTTTGGGTCAGGTCATTGATCTGATTGCCCGCGGCGTCAGTGACAGAAGTTATCACTGTGACCAGATCTGCCTTGAGCTTGAGTGGCTTGTCGTCCTGTTGCTGATCTGTTGCGCGGCGCGGCCGGTTTTCGTCAACGGGTGGTGTAACCGGACGTTGTCCTTGTTGTGACGAAGGAGGCTGCGGCTTTGGCGCCGGCGGCGTCGGACGTCCGGACTGCGAGAATGCAAAAGGGAGAAGGCAGAAGGCAGAAAGCAGAAGGCAGAAGGCAGAGAACAGGAGCGACAAGGCGACTGAGCGACGGGGAGACGGGGCGAAAGAGAAGAGGGACGGCGCGATGTTTTCCGCCCCGTCTCCCCGTCGACGAGTCGCCCCGTCTGTTTTTCGCATGTTCCTCATATCGCTGCTTCTGAAACGGCCGGTCTCATTAGATACGTCGCTCGCCACTCTTCAAAATCCTTTAAGCCCAGCTCAACCTGAAATCGATGGCGTTCAACCTTGCGCCTGAGCCTTCGCCGATCCGATTCTTCCAACTGAGGCAGCAATGCAAACGTGATGTTCATCGGTTGAAAATTCTTCGTCTCGGCATTCGCAATGTAATTAGTAAGGCTGCCCATCGCGGTTCTGCGCGGAGGTGATTGAGGCTTTTGACCGCGAGCAATCTCGGCCGCGTGAACTCCTGCCATAAACCCCGTTGCCATCGCTTCGATGTATCCTTCGACTCCCGAAATCTGTCCCGCAAACAGAACGCGCGGATTCACCCGCATTTGCAGCGTCTGGCTGAGCACCGCCGGAGCGCAGATGAAAGTGTTTCGATGTATCTGCCCGTAGCGAATGATTTCGGCTTGTTCGAGGCCGGGAATCAAACGAAGCACGCGCTTCTGTTCACCGAATTTCAGATGGTTTTGAAAGCCTACCAGGTTGTAGCTGTCAGCCATCAGATTCTCTTGCCTGAGTTGCACCACCGCCCACGACTGCCGGTCGGTGCGCGGATCACGCAGACCAACCGGTTTCATTGGTCCATATCGCAGGGTGTCGCGCCCGCGCCGAGCGATCTCTTCGATCGGCAAACAACCCTCGAAGTACATCGTCTTCTCGAATTCGTGAAGCGGCACCGACTCCGCCGCAATCAGCGCGTCATAGAAGCGATCGTACTCTTCTTCATTGAAAGGGCAGTTCAGGTAATCGTCTCCGCCTTTGCCGTAACGCGCTCCGCGAAACGCGATGTTGTGATTGATCGTCTCAGCGTCGACGACCGGCGAAATCGCGTCGTAAAAATAGAGCTGACCCGCGCCGGTCAGCCTTGTGATTTCTTCAGTAAGCGCGGGCGATGTGAGCGGCCCGGTTGCGATCACCACCGGCCCGGCAGGCGGAAGAGTTTGGACTTCTTCGCGGGATACTTCGATGTTCGGGTGCTTAGCGATTCGGCGCGTGACTTCTTCGGCAAACCGTCCGCGATCGACCGCCAAAGCCGATCCTGCAGGCACCGACGTTTGGTGCGCCACTTCAATTAGTAAAGAGCCGCCGCGTCTTAATTCTTCCTTCAGAAGATAAGGCGCGGTACCCGGCTCATCTGTCTTAAGAGAATTCGAGCAGACGATCTCGGCGAGGTTCGCGGATTGATGCGCGGGAGTCGGACGCGCGGGGCGCATCTCGAACAGACGTACTTTGACGCCGCGCTCGGCCGCTTGCCAGGCGGCTTCGGAACCGGCCAGCCCTCCGCCGATTATTGTTACGCACGGCTCGTTTGTCATAAGGATAATGCGAGTAGCACTCGCTTTTGATATCACTTCGATTCTAGCATTCGGTCGAAGGCGCGCGCGAGCGCCGCTATACATGCGTTGGGACGTGCGCGCGAGAATAGCGTGCGCTCGTCTGTATTGGAACGCGTCACTATCCATCTCGCCAGGACTCATTGAGCGCGGCGCTGACACAAAAGTGTGACGGCACACTTGTTGCCGTTGTTGGTTAGAATGATGATTACGAGCGATGGGTACAAACTATGGTTCCCAACGATGGTTACCAACGCTTAGGTCGGAGTCAGTCATGAGTACTTATAAGAACCAAACTTTCAGCCCCATCCGCGATGAACCCACGGCGCCTGTTAAACATTATGCGTTGCTTGACGACCCCGCGAGACAGCCTCGGAGGCGGTCGAGAGCTACGATGACAGTGGCGCTGGTGGTAATCGGGCTGCTTGCTGGATGGATCGGGGGCATATCCCTGAGCGGCGCGTTCCAGCATACGAAGCCTACGAATGTTCTTCCCAATGGTCAACAAATGGAGGAGCCTCCGGCTCAGCCGTCGCAGCAGCAGCAGGACTCGCGGCCTCCGGCGAATGTGGTCGCTCCGTCAGCCAAATCGACAGGTTCCCGCGATGCGCAAACCGAGCCTCAGCCCGGCGTCGAATTGCAGCCTCCGAGAGCGACACCGATTGATGAAGACAAAAGCCAGGAAGATCGAAAGGTGGAAGTGCCGACCGGGGAACAGTCAACGAAAGAGATAGGTCAAAATGCGATCGAGAAGATCCTGAAAGAGAATGAGAAGATAAAACGTGGCAAGCATCTCAAAGCCAACAAGAACGAAGAGTGAACTGGAAAAGAAAAGCAGGGTGACCAGGTCACCCTGCTTTTGAAAGCGCGCGATTCACGACCAGCTTAGCTGCTGGTCGATTTTGATTTCCCCGCCAGAATGACCTCGCGCCCTGCGAGATACAACAGAACCATCAAAATCAAAAACGGAATCATTGACAGAAGATCTGCGTTCGGTCCGCTCAAGAATGGGTTGTGGGAACCGGCCCATTTTTCAATGGTGGCGTTGAAGTCTCCCAGAGGCGGGTAGCCTGCGATGAACGCAACGATAATCCCTGCAAGCGCTCCTCCGGCGATGTAGCCCGAGGCCATTAACACGCCCGGGCTCTTGTCTCCTTCCGCAACCAGTTGTTCCTCGGTGAGATTGTCATTCTTGAACTTCTTTGCGATGTACTTGTCGACCAGCCAGCGGATTGCTCCTCCGATGAAGATCGGGCTGGAAGATGAAAGCGGCAGATAGACACCCACTGCGAACGCGAGGGAAGGAATGCCGGACATCTCGAGGACGATTGCGATCATTACGCCAAGCATCACAAGTCCCCAGGGCAGCTTGTGATTCAAGATTCCCTTGATGATATAGGACATCAGGACGGCCTTCGGCGCGTCAAACTTAGTCACCGTTGTCCCGTCGGGTCTGATCTTGTGAGTTCCGTTGATACCCGGGTCGGCGAGATAGATGACGGCCCCCTGCTCGTTGACCAGGTACTTACCCGGCGGGCCTCCGGCATCGTCAGTTTTGTGCCAGGTGCGATAACTGTTTCCGTCTGTCTCGGCTTGCTTACCCTCGAGCTTTTCAACAGGACCCACCTGCGAAGTGTCGGCGATCAAACCGGCCGGGAAGTTTTGCTGGACTTTGTAGACGGCTTTGCCGGATTGGTCGACGAGATACTCGCCTGGATCGAGCCCCGAGACCGCCGTCGCACCGCCGGCCTCATTCTTCAGTAGTCGATAGTCGCCGGGGAGCATTGGCTTTGCTTCGCCCGAGTAAGCTGGGAGTGGTGAGGCCACGTCATTCAGCGCGACCGGCGTCTCTATCGCTTCGAAGCTGGTGTGCGGAAAATAGATCGTGGACGAGTTGTTGAGCTTGAGCAGAATGGGTCCGAGCATCAAGGCTGAGGCCAGGGCTCCGATCAGAATTGCGGTTTGCTGATGCTTCGGAGTTGATCCGACCAGAAAGCCTGTCTTCAGGTCTTGCGAAGTCGTTCCGCCATTCGAGGCTGCAATGCACACGATGCCGCCGATTGAGAGGGCCGTTACATAATATGTTGGTCCTGTCCAGCCAACTATCAAAAATATCAGGCAGGTTAACAACAGTGTCGCGACGGTCATCCCGGAGATCGGATTAGACGACGAACCTATTTCTCCTGTTAGCCGAGATGAAACTGTGACAAACAAAAAACCGAATGCGACGATCAGTACTGCGCCAAGGATGTTCCACTGCAGATTCAATTGGGGGAAGATCATGATCATCGCCAGCAACGCGAAGATGCCCCCAACAACCAACTTCATTGAAAGATCCTGGTCGGTGCGAGGCGCTCGCGCTGCCGCCTCCCGCCCGCCCCGGAAATCGCTGATTCCACCTTTGAGTCCGTGCCAGATGGTCGGAAGCGAACGAAACAGGCTTATGATTCCACCCGCCGCCACGGCGCCTGCGCCGATGTAGAGCACATAAGCGCTTCGAATCTGACCGGGGTTCATTTCGCTGATCGGCATAGTTCCGGGCGCCAGAATTGCGGTTGAACCCTCGCCGAAGAACTTGATTGCCGGTATCAGAACAAGATATGCAAGCACGCCTCCCGCGCACATAATCGACGCGATGCGAGGTCCAATGATGTAGCCGACGCCCAACAGCGCCGGAGAAATCTCGGCGGCGATCGAGCCCGCCTTGAACGGCGCGGCGAAAATCTTTTCGGGAGTGTCCTTCCATGCTTTGAACGCTCCCATCGCGGTTTGATACAAGAATCCGAGGCCCAACCCTGTGAAGATCGGCAGGGCGCGAACCTCCGCGACGACGCCGTCCTTGGCGGCATGCGACGCGGCGGCGCGCGACTCTTCTGACGCGCCGGCCTTGAGGACCTCGGCGCACGCAGTTCCCTCGGGGTACTTAAGATAGCCGTGCTGAGCGACGATGAGCGCGCGGCGCAGCGGGATCATCATCAGGATGCCGAGCAGTCCGCCGAGGATCGCGACGAGCATCACTCTTGTGATCTCGAGGTTGAACCCGAGGATCATTATCGCCGGCATCGTTACTCCGACGCCAAACGCAATCGATTCCCCGGCCGATCCTGCGGTCTGAACGATGTTGTTCTCTAAGATCGTCGCGTTTCGCAGGCCGAATTTCGAGAAGAGGCGAAACAAGGTGATCGATATGACGGCGACCGGGATCGACGCGCTCACGGTCAAGCCGACCTTGAGAACCAGATAAAGCGACGAGGCGCCGAACACCATTCCGAGGATCGTGCCAACGATGAGCGGCAGGACCGTAAGCTCCGGCAAGGCTACGCCGGCAGGTATATAAGGCCGGAATACGGCGAGAAAAGGATTTTCGGACTTTGGTGTGACGTCACTCACAGCAGTCCCGTTGAGCGTTTCACTCGACATCAGAAATGACCTCCGAGAAATTTGTCGTAACGGCGAACTGCGCGTTCGGCCGCGTCCTTCGAGTTTGATGCTTCTGGGATCAGTTGGGGTTCATTGTGGACGTGAGTCGGAATGAATGTCAATCGGAATGCGGTTGCCGCGCGCGCTGGAAACAGCAAGCCCCGACGGGGCGACTCGACTATGTCGGCGCCCTGCGTCGGGGCTTTCGGTGGTCTGTTGGGATTGGCCCGGGGCCTACCCTCATACTGAAGAAGAGCGTGCTGTTCCTGCTGTCAGCAACGCATCGGCGGAGTAATCTCGACGCCGGGTGTCAGCCGCAAGGAGCGGCCGGCCACGCTCAGGCCTCAGCCACCTCACCAAGTCTAGTTCTTATCATCTATGGATCACCTCCTTTCTGGTGTTAGCTCGCATAGTAAGCACAAGCCGTTTTCGAGTCAAGAAAAAAATGAAGCGAATGCACAACTAATAGCGATCCGAGGCGCTGCGCACGCCAATATGTAGGGAGACAGCGCTTCAGGCGCCCAAAGGCGCCAAAAGTGCCGACTCCAGTCAGCGATTCCGCTTACACGTGTTCAGAGTACCGAATTTGGTCGGCGCGTCGCTCTTTATGAATTGCACAGGGCCGACTAAAGTCGGTACTCTGAACGCTCGGTTCTCTGACGCTCGGGTACTCCGAGTGCCAAAGGGCGACTAACAGAATGGACCCGAAAACCAGAGTCTTTGTCACAGCCGACATCGGCGTTGCCCTTGATCGCCTACGGGAGCACGGTTACGGGGTCGAGGTTTTTCCTTCTACCGACCCTCCTCCCAAATCGCTTATCGTCGAGAAAGTCCGAAGCGGTGTTGATGCTCTTATAACCACGCTGCGAGATCCGATCGACGAAGAGGTTTTCGCGGCCGGCGCGGGCACACTCAAGATCGTCGCGCAGATCGCCGTAGGCTTCGACAACATCGATCGCGCCGCGGCGAATCGTTACCGAATACCTTTTAGCAATACTACCGGCGTGCTGACCGAGGCTACCGCCGAGTTTGCGTTCTTCATGATGGGCGCGGTCTCTCGCAAGCTCTATCCATCCGAGAGGCTTGTCGAAGAGAACCAATGGACTTCCTGGCATCCTTATCATCCGTTTCTTGGAGACGAAGTCACCGGAAAGACGGTCGCGGTTATTGGGACCGGACGAATCGGCAAAGCCTTCGCAAAAAAATGCACCGGGCTGGACATGGACTTGCGCCTGTACGATCCAATGATCAGGGATGAAAAGTTCGCGGCTTTGGTCGATAGAGAAATGGAACTGAGGCACGAAGCCGGCTTCTCGAATACGCGCCGCACGGTAACTTATGTATCTTTTGAAGAGGCGCTCGAGAGAGCTGATTACGTAAGCTTGCACGTGCCGTTGTTGATGCCCGATGAATCAGACACCCCAACGCATCATCTGATGAACCAGGCTGCGTTCAAGCGAATGAAGAGAGCGGCTTACTTGATCAACACATCGCGCGGCCCGGTCGTTGATGAGCGCGCGCTTCATGAAGCTTTGATGAGCGATGAGATAGCGGGCGCGGCGCTGGATGTTTACGAGAAGGAACCTCTTCCCTCCGATAGCCCGCTGCGGGATTCTCGACTGAAGGGCAGGCTGCGATTGTTTCATCATTTTGCTTCAGGAACGCGAGAGACCCGGCTATCAGCAGATCCCGAAATCGGAATGGCCGGGCGCACAGTTCAAGCGGTGATCGACTTGATCGAAGGGAATTACGATGGGGATCCGGCGAAGATGCCTTACGTGGTGAACAAGGAGGCGTTCGCGGAAGAGAGACCGAGAGACATGTAAGGGCGTCCCTCCGTGGGCGCCCCTCTTTGCGGTCCCACTTCGATCACCGATCAGGGCGCCCACGGAGCGACGCCCTTACGGGTTAACCTGTCACTCTTTGTGTTATCGATTGCTTAGACATCCTGCTAGACTGTTTCGGCCCGCAACCAAAGCTCTGCCTGCAATGAACACCGCGGCTCGTGAAGTGAGGCAATGAACTGCAATGCGAGACGACCTCATCAACGATCTAAAACAACAAATCGCTCTCGGCAACGCCGTGATCATCGTCGGAGCCGGAGTCTCGATCGGCGCAAGCGGGAATCATCCGTGTGCGTCGTGGACCGGCCTGCTTCACAACGGAGTCGACCGCTGCATAGCCGTTCGCGGATTGCGCAAAGACTTGGCGGACATGCTTCACACGCAGATCGATTCGGGTGACCTGGACCTTTTGCTTGCCGCAGCCGAAGCGGTCTCATCGAAACTCGGAGCGCCCGGTGATATCGAATACTCAACCTGGCTTCGAGAAACCGCTGGTTCACTCCAGCCGTTGCATGGCGAGACAATCGAAGCGCTTCGCGGGCTCGGCTGCGTGCTTGCAACCACGAATTACGACGGCTTGATTGAGAAGGTCACGGGCCTGGATCCGGTGACATGGATGGACCGCGCTCAAGTGTCTCGAGTTGTGCGAGGCGACGACGAAGGAGTTTTGCACCTGCATGGTTTCTGGAAAGAACCAAAGTCAGTAGTTCTTGGCGCGCGTTCTTACGAGAAAGTCACGAGCGATCCACACGCACAAGCGATGTTGCGCGCATTACAGACGCTGAAGACTCTGGTGTTCGTCGGAGCAGGTGAGGGGCTGAGCGATCCAAACTTCAGAGCGCTGCTCGAATGGACCGGAGAGGTCTTCTCGCAAGACGAGTACCGGCGCTTCCGGCTATGCCTGGACGGCGAAGTCGAAGCGCTTACCATGCGTCATCCGCGCGAACAGCGATTGTTTCCGGTCGGCATTGGCAGCGACCACGCCGCGCTCGCGGGGTTCTTGCGGTCGCTCGGCTCGAACCGGTTGCGACGGTCTTCGGGTTCGGCCGCGGCGGCATCAACTCCGGCGACGGGCACAACGTTCTTGCCGGCAGCGCCACGATGTTTTGGCCGCGATGAAGAGATCAACGATCTGGTCGCGAATCTTCTAGCAGAGAAACCGCTGCCGGCGCCCATTCTCGGGCCGCCGGGAATCGGCAAGAGCACGTTGACGCTCGCAGCGATGCACGATCCGCGAGTCAGCGGCCGTTTTGGAGAAAGACGATGGTTCATTCGCTGCGACGGGTTGAGATCGAGAAGCGAGCTGGCCGCTGAGATCGCGCGCGCGGTTGGGTTGCAGCTTGCGCCGAACATTGAGCCGGCGGTTTTGCGCGCACTCGCTGCCGCGCCGACTGTGCTCGCCCTGGATAACTTCGAGACGCCCTGGGAAGCGGACACGCTGCAGGTTGAAGAGTTCATCGCCCTGCTCGCGGAAGCGTCCTCGAGCGAGCACGCTCTCGCGTTGATAGCTTCACTGCGCGGGAGCCAGCGGCCCGCGGGCGTGACCTGGCGAGAGCCGCTTCTGCCTCAGCCGTTGAAGCTGCCCGCGGCGCGCGAGGCGTTTCTCGCGATTGCCGGAAAGAAACTCGAAGACGATCAGCGTTTGGATGATCTCTTGAACGGCGTCGATTGTGTGCCGATTGCGATCACGCTCCTGGCGCATCAGGCCGAAGGTGAGCCGACTCTCGAAACTCTCTATCAACGCTGGCAGCGGGAGCGAACCGAGATGCTTCAGCGTGCGGACGCGAAGGACCGGCTGACCAACATCGAGTTGTCTTATGAGCTGTCGCTGCACGGCCCTCGAATGAACGACGGCGGACGCCGATTGCTGTCGATGCTTGCGCTGTTGCCTAACGGGTTGTTGCTGACCGACGTTGGTGAGGTAATGCCCGAGGGCGGGAACGCCGCTGCGATGACCGCGCGGAAGGCAGGATTGATCCAGGATGAAGCGAGAAGGATTCGGCTGCTTGCGCCGCTGCGCGAATACGTCAGGCGCAAGTATCAGCCTCAGGATTCTGATCGCGAACGATTGGTGTCGCATTTCGTAGGGCTTGCGAAGGAGCTCGCGGGCGAGGTTGGGCGAACGGGCGGTGCCGAGGCGGTGAAGCGGCTTACACCCGAAGCCGCGAACGTCGAGAGTTTGATCTTGATGGGACTTGATGGTGCAGAGGCTTCGGCGGCGGTTGCGGCAGCCATCGCCTGGGCTGAGTTTGTGCGCTTAACCGGGGTTGGCTCGGAGACTTCTATTGAGAAGGCCGCTCTCGTCGCGCGTGATAGGGACGACCAGCTTAGCTGTGCAAATTGCATCAGGGGTCTTGGCGACATCGCGCTTGCGAGGTCAGACCACGAGACGGCGAACCGGAGGTACAAGGAGGCGCAGCCGATATACCGTCAAGTGGGCTCTGTTCCAGGCGAGGCCACCTGCATCCAGAGGCTTGGCGACATCGGGCTTGCGAGGTCAGACCACGAGACGGCGAAGCGGAGGTACGAGGAGGCGCAGTCGATGTACCGTCAAGTGGGCGAGGTGCTAGGGGAGGCCAACTGCATCCAGAGGCTGGGCGACATCGCTCTTGAGAGGTCAGACCACGAGACGGCGAAGCGGAGTTACGAGGAAGCGCAGCCGATGTACCGTCAAGTGGGCTCTCTGCTAGGCGAGGCCAACTGCATTTGGGGTCTCGGCTACATTGCGCTTCGTCGGTCAGACCACGAGACGGCGAAGCGGAGGTACGAGGAGGCTCAGCCGATGTACCGTCAATCGGGCGATGTGCTAGGCGAGGCCAACTGCATCCAGAGTCTTGGCGACATCGCGGTGAGGCAATCGGATGAGGTCGGCGCTCGCCAGCGATTCGAAGTTGCGCTGGCGTTGTATCAGCGAATCCTGGCGCCTTACTCAATCGGCACTGCTCATCTTCGCCTAGCACGCCTCGAATCGGACGCTGACGAACGACGCAATCACGTCGAGTCCGCGCGCGCCGTGTGGCTGAGCATCGACCGCGCGGACCTTGTCAAAAAGTTTCTTGATGCTGAGTTTGGCGAGGACGCAACGAGCTCACCAACGGATTCAGGCTCACCGAATTGACGATCGTGAATCTCCGATCAACCAATGTGAAGCTAACGAGCGATGTCGTGCTGCCGAAATAATCGTTTGGCCTTTCAGTTCGTCATCCCGTCAGGGATGACCTGACTATAGATCCAATCGATCGCTCGATAGTAGATGCTGCAGTGAGTTGTCTTGGGAGCGATCATTTGATTCTCCTTTTGGAAAAGAGATCCGCACTAATCCCGCATTGGATGCGCGTCAGGTTTTCGCGCATACCCACCTCGTGAGAGGTGGGTTCGTGATGCTGTGGCCTACAACAGATCAGATGTGCGTCAACGTCTCGCGTTTTTGCACATACCCACTTCGTGAGAAGTGGGTATGTGGTGTGGTAGCCTGCGTTGTGCGCCTTGGATTGTCGCGGGCCAGAGAGGCTACAACATCACTTACCACTTCTCACGAAGTGGGTATGCAGCACCAGACGCGCTTCGTTGTAGGCAGCAACATCAAGACCCACCTCTGACGAGGCGGGTATGCGCGAAAACTGAGTCCGAGTTAACAAGCGCGCGAATGATGCCCGTGCCCGATACGTGCAGCTTGTAACTTGGATTGCTTAAGCCAATTCCGAGTTTGCCCGTGCTTGTTATTCGCACAGCCTCAACTTCATTAGGCCGAAACGTTATATCGTCGAATTGCGTTCCGAAGTCCACGGTGTTGTTCCGCGTACCCAGCCCCGCACTTGCGCCGATATAACCGATGTACCCGCGATAGGCATTATTATTGTCGTCAAAGACAACCTTAGAGAAGTCGCTGACGGCGCGGTTGCGAAGATGAAAGGATCCGGGTCCCGATGGTGGATATATGAGAGCATTGCCACCGATTTCCAGCTTCGCACCTGGCGTCATCGTACCGATGCCGACATTCCCGGCGGCGGTAATGCGCATGCGTTCTGTCAGCGCATTGAGATCACCGCTGTTGGCACGCACCTGAAAGAAGATCACGCCGGCTTCGCTTCCGGCTGCTGGATTCTCCCAAACGGCGGATACTCGTCCGAGAAACGATTTGGCTCCGGCGCTGTTCTCACCAAAGAATAGAAACGACGGACCCGCCGCCGCATTACGCGAACCGACATTGCTCACGCCGAGTTGAAGCGCAGCGACCGCATTGCCGGGATTGGTCGCAAGGTCTCGAGTAAAGAACGGCGCTTGCGCATTGTGGTAATCAAGCCCGGTCTGTGGAATTGGGGTCCCGATGCCGATGCTGCCGCCGACGTCAACGATTGCAGAGTCGCCAAGCGTTCCTGCGTTATCCAACCATAGAGCCAGGTGGTTCTGCGTTCCTGTCCCCGATACCTGCGGCTCGATATGCTGTTGCCCTAAAGATGAGTTCTGATCAAACTGACCCGGCTTTTAAGCTTGCCGGACCGAACGTTCTTCTTGCGGCGGAGAACTGAACTGATCCGTCAGGAAAGACGATTCCACGCTACATACAGCGAACACTCGGACAGCATTGTTATTCTCGGGGTTTATCCATGGGTCGATAATCTGCGCTCAGACCCGCACTTCCCAAGGCTGCTCCAACGTATTGGCCTGCAGCAGTGAACTTCTTGACAGCTAACTGCCGCGCCGACGTTCACCCCGGCGATTGTCATTGACGTTGCTGACGAGGGTCGAGTTTCTCCCTCAATCCGTCGCCGATGAAATTAAACGACAGCACCGCAAGCGCGATCATCACACCCGGAAAAATAAAAAGATGAGGAGCCGTGAACCAGAACTCGCGCGAGTCGTCGATCATCTTGCCCCAGGAAGGGATCGGTTCCGGTACCCCTAAACCGAGAAAGCTCATTCCTGCTTCGGCCAGTATCGCTCCGGCCATTCCGAGCGAAGCCTGGACGATCAGCGGCTGAATTGAGTTTGGCAGAATGTGCTTCAGAAGGATTCGAACATTGCTAGCACCGAGCGCCCTCGCCGCGGTGACAAAATCATATTCGCGAACCTTGAGCACCTGCGCTCGCATTAGCCTTGCGTATCCGACCCAGCCGATCACCGATAGCGCGACGATCAGATTCTTGAGACTCGGCCCGAGGAAAGCCACCATAGCAATCGCCAACAGAATTCCCGGGAATGATAGAAAAACATTGAACAGAAACCCGGATACTATCCGATCGGTCCAGCCGCCCGCGTAACCCGAGAACGCGCCGATCAGCACGCCTACTATCGATGATATAGTCACAACCGAAAGTCCCACGAACATCGAGACTCGCGCCCCATATATGATGCGAGCGAGTTCATCACGGCCCAGTTGGTCGCGGCCCATCGGATGAGATCGGTCAGGGGAATCCAGCCGGGAAACCAGATCCTGACTCTGCACTCTGTCCCACGACGCGAGCAGCGGCGACAGCGCCGCCATTATCACGAGCACTGAGGCGACGACGATCCCGAATTTTGCTACTTTGTTCATAGGCTTGGGGCCTGGGAATAGACCACGGATTGAACTGATCAGATCCGCGACTATCCGTCCGACCCGTCTAATCCGTGGTCTGTTTAGTCATTCAATCCACTTTGATCCTCGGATCGAGAAACCTGTAGACAATATCCGTCGCGGTGTTCACCAGCACATAAGTAGCGGCGATCACCAGAATACAACCTTGCGTGAGCTTGTAGTCTCGCTCGCTGATGCTGTCGACCAGCAGGCTTCCAACGCCCGGCCACGAAAAGACACGCTCGGTGATGATCGCGCCTGCCAGCAAGACTCCGAACTGGAGTCCAAGCACCGTGACGACCGGGATCAATCCGTTCTTCAAAACGTGCTTATAGATCACCGTTCTCTCGGGTAATCCCTTTGCGCGGGCCGTGCGAACGTAGTCCTCGCCGAGTTCTTCAAGCACGCTCGATCGCACTATGCGCGTGAGGATTGCAGACATGGCTGCCCCAAGTGTCACGGCAGGAAGGATCAGGTTGGCGAGTCCACCTGCCCCGGAGACCGGAGTTAGGCCGAGGTTCACCGAAAAGACGAGGACGAGCAACGGACCGAGAGCAAAACTCGGCAACGATATCCCGAGCAATGCAACCAGCGTTGACAGGCTATCGATGAAGCTGCCTTTGTGAGTGGCGGCCGTCACCCCCAGGGGAATCGAAATCAAAGTTGCGATGAGCATCGCGGCAAACGCCAGCTTGATCGTAGCGGGGTAGCGCGAAGTTATGCGGCCGAGTACCGCCTGGTGGGTCACCGGGTTCGTTCCCCAGTCACCCCGGACCAGCCCGCGCCAGTAGTCCGCGTATTGCGAAGGCAACGGTTTGTCCAGACCCAACTGGGCCCGCGCAATCTGAACTTGCTCTTCGGTTGCGTTCTCGCCTACGAGTTGGCGTGCTGGATCGCCCGGCACGATGTGAATAAGGAGGAAGACCAGCGTTACTACGGCCCACAACACGGGAATGATAATCAGCAGTCGTCTTAAGACTGCGAACGCGAGTCCTCGCATAGCGCGCGAATCATAGCAAAGCGATCACGGCCTAGTGAAGGCGTAGTACCCGTGCAAATCCGTCAGATCAGCGTCATCCGTGGTCTATTGGGCGATAATGAGGAAAATTATTTCAAACCATCGGCCGCGGATGACGCTGATTTGACGGATTCGCACGGATTCTTGCGCTCGCGAAATGCGTGTTACAGGCGACTAGTCCGGATCGCGGTTCGTACGAACCTCGGCTATCGACCACACGTGACTGGTGTCTCTATTCTTGAGCGCTGTGATACGGATATACCGCGTCGTAACCGGCTCGAATCGGGCTACGCTGCGACCTGCCTTTCCGGCGCCGCGCCATGCCTCGCGGAACTTGCTCTCGGTTGCCTGCCTGCTTAGTTCGACCTTGTATTCGGCCGGATAGTCCTCGGACCATCGCCCATGAAGCTGCACCACGCGCGTCAGTTCGTACTCCCCTCCGAGATCGATGGTGATCGCCATCCCTTCGTAATTTGGGGTCCCGCTATTTGCGCGTGTGTCGGTATTCTTGTCGGTCGCCAGGGCCAGATCCTTAAACGTTTTGGCCGCTGGGACAGGAGGAGTGGTGTCAGGAGGTCGCTCAGCTTTTGCTGCCGGGATTCTGCGCGCGGTTTGTCCGGGATCGACTCCCAGTTTCAATTCGGCGATCGACCAGTCCTCTTTATATGTAGGGTTCTTTGCAGTAGCGGTTATCCGAACATAACGGGCCAGGATCGCGGGAAACTCCGCGCGGCTTTCACCGCGCTGGCCGGGTCCTTCGAATGCGGTCATCCAGGGACCGGAAAGCGATTCAGCGACTTCAATTTTATAAGCGCCCGGATAGTGGGTCGCCCATGGCCCAAAGTCTTGCTTGACACCGATAATGTTCTGCAAGCCTCCCGCGTCTATTGTGACGCTCATTCCAACGTAGTCGATCTTGCCGGACGTCGCTCGCGTATCGGTCTTTCCATCATTGGCATTCAGTATATCGAGCAATTCACCCGACACCCCCGCTGGTCTCACTGTACGCGACTGCACGGTCTGTTGCGCCAGCGTTCTGATGCCTGCCGGCAACATGCCCATGATGACGGTAAGGCAGATGGTCAACACGAAAGGTTTTGCTTTTGAAGTCATTCTCGCACCCTCCCCTTGTTCAGTCAGTCTCGATATCTGCGATGGTGGAGACCGATAATGGCGTTGCATGAAATCACAAAGCTAAGTAAGCGATATGACGAGCGCGAATGTCAATAAATTCAAGCCTGCGCCTCCTCTGCTGTTTCGTAATAGGGTGAGCTGAGGACTCGCTCGAGCGTGAAGCCGTTCCCTTGTGTGAGAGACGCTCGGACGAAAAGAGCCGTCGATGAAGGTTCATTGCTCCTCAATTATGAAAAGGAGTCCTTCTTCGATTTAGCCTTATCGGCGTTGCGTAGAATGGTGTCAAGCAATCGTAAGCACAGCACCCTCGTTTGGCGAAGGCTTGACTGTCGTGCGGGGCCGGGTCTAAAAAAGAATAAAGGGCGCCTGTGAGAACACCCAAAAGGAGTTCATCATGGTTGCTTTCAACACAGGCCGGACAAGATTAGTCCTCCTGACTGCCTTCGCCATTCTTTTCGCGCTAAGCTTTGGGGCCGTAATAACAACAAGAATCGCGGCTGCAGCGAAAAAACCTCACAAGATGGTAATAGTTCCTGAAGAAGATCGCTTCAGCCCGTTTGCGCTCACGATTCGCAGCGGCGAAGACGTTCAGTGGATCAATATGGACACGGACGATCACACAGTCGTCAGCAATGACTTCTTCAACACCGCCGGCAACAACGGCACCAACATAATTCTGGTGGGCACTGACAACAACAACGGAAATCCCGGCACGCTGACGCTGCACTTCTCACATCCGGGGACGTTTCATTACTACTGTCGATTTCACGCGCATCTCGACGACGACCATCAGCCAGTCGCGCCGGGTCCGGACGGTGGAATTCAGGACGCGAACGGCAACTTTGGCACTCCGATGATGGGCGTCATCACAGTTCTGCCGGGAGGCGATTAATGATGATTGATTCGCCCAGACTCATTGCCCCCAAAGCGACGGCCAGTCGCGCGACGAGCGAAAGGCGGGAGACATCAACGCTCCCGCCTTTTGAATTCTCTACCTGCCCTTTTGTCGACTCTGATTCACCTACTCAGCTTTCTCTTACGACCAATCTTCGAATTGAAAGCCGGGGATTTTTGCGAAGTCGGACTGATTGCGCGTTACAAGAACCGCGCCATTTTCCATCACCGTCGCCGCAATCTTTAGATCGTTAGTGCCAACGCGCCGTAGCTGTTTCCTTAGTTCGTTAAATCGTTGGATTGCCGCAAGGTCAAAGGCAAGAATAGGAATCCGCGATCCGATCTCAACAGTCTGCTGCAGGGCGGCGTACGCACGGGCCATCTGCTCGTCGTTCCTGGCGCGGCGGATTTGAGTGTACCAACCGCTGAGGAGCTCTTCGATGGTAACGATGGTAGTGCAGAGCTCGGTGGGATCTTGGTCGAAAATGCGCTGACAAACGCGAGGCTGCCCGCGCAACCACAAAGTCAATGTATCGGTGTCCAACACGTAGAGGCTCATCTGGTTGAGCGGGGCTCACTTTACTGTCCGGCCATACTCGGCAATATTTTCCATAACCGCATCGAAATCCGGGTGGTCTTTCCATATGCCTGCATATGTAAGCCACGGATTGGCATCTGGCGCTCCCGGAATCAGGACCTGGACGAGTTCACCGCTATTGAGACGCTGCGCGGCTTGGTCGCGCAGGCGCTCGACAGCTTCATCGCGCGAGCATCCCTCGGTCTCGATTGTGATCGGGTGGGATGTGCTGGCGCGATACCTACGCTCATCGAGCCGCTCAACCAATACTGTCACTCTCATAGATCGCTCTCCGAAACTCTTAAGTCGCTCGTAGCTTGTTAGTGCGGTCATTATAGCAGGAGAGACAGCAGCACGGCATTGCCGATGAAGATTGTTAACCGTAACGTGTCGCGATAGACTTTGATTGTGATTAACTACGAAGAGATTCTGGATCAGGCAAGGCAGCTTTCGTCCAACGAACGATTGCGATTAGCTGACGCTTTGCTTGAGGAAGAACTTGGCTTCGGCATGTGGCGTGAGCGCTCTGAAATGAAGGATTCCGCCGCCTACGTCGATAGCCTGCGCGAAGACGCCATGCGCACGGCCGATGGCAGACTCAAAACCGCGGAGCAGTTTCTTCGAGAGGTAAAAGCATTTGACGAATGAGCCGCCGTGGCTGGCCCTTACCAGCGCGCTTGCCGACACAGGCGTTTTCATTCTGTGGTATCGGGGCGATCCGCGAGCCCGGCTCTTCTTTCGCAACCCCGCAATCGAGATCTACTACACCCGAGTAACGAGAAAGGAGTTGCTGCACCCGCCTATCAGTGATGCTGAAAAGGAGCGCCTGCTCAGGTTGCTTGCGGGATTGCGCTTGATTAACCCCGACAATCGTTAAAAACGCAAAAGCAACAGGGGTGCTGCCGGCACTGAAATGATAAAGAAGCGAGATGGTGATAGCTTCCGGGTTCGTGAACCGTAAACAACAGATTGTTCTTTTTATTGGGTTGCTCGTCATTATCCTGTTGTGTCTGTGGCCGCCTTACGAGAACTACAACTACCTCGTCGGCGTGATACGATCTCACGAGCTCATCTTCGATGCTGGCATAAACCACCTAAACAAAACCGAGCTCGCAACCTACATCGGCCTCGTGATATTTGTGGGCTCAGGGTTGCTTTGGTTCTTGCGCGATCAGCAGAAGCGCGCTTCTTAGGACAGACCGAAAATTCGACCAACGCTAATACCCCACTACCATAAGCGCCGGTGAGTGAGTTGCCATCCGTCGAAGTCCCATGCTACCGTTTGTGATGTAGTAAACAATCTATATAGTGACCAAAACTAAGGTCCGCGCGATGGCTGGCTTCTCCGCAGTAAATGACAGCAACATCGGCGGGCTATTTCATTTTCGGTTATAAGATAAGGAAGGGGTAAATTTATGGCAAACCAAATAACGATACTGACATTAGAAAGAAGACCGATTTGTAGCGTCGAATTAACTAGCACCATAACCGGCGAGATAGGCCAAGTTGGGGTATTAATACCAAAGGATCAACACGCCTTCCGAGAGCAGGCAAATCAGGGCTGTTGCATGATTCTTCAACTTCCGGGGCGCGAACCTTATTATATAACCATCCAGGAGATTCACGGCAGCCTTTTCCGAGTTGATGGCAAAGCATAAGAATCTCGGCCTTGAGACCAACACAAGAATAGGACACTACCCGAGCTTGGGAGTTTGCTAGATTGGGAGCCTCACACCGATCGAGCAAAGATGACCGATCAACTTGAGGCCGCATCTTAGCCCACAGGTCTTGTTGCTCCAAGTAACGCCGTGCTATGTTTTGCGCCATGAGTACCCTTGCCGAGATCGAAGCCGCAGCCGACGCCCTTCCGGCGGAACAGAAACAGGAGTTGATCCTTTTCCTCGCGGCGCGGCTCCGCGCTGGAGCGGATCAATTACCCGCGCCGCGAGAGTTTAGCCGCGAACAAATTAACCAATGGATTGCGGACGACGAAGAAGGTTACCGCAGCTTTCTTGATGGACAGTTAATCTCTTCCTCGACACCAGCGTAATGTTGGCCGCTTGTGGCTCAGCCAAAGGATCGTCGCGAGCTATTTTTCATCTCGCTGATGCAGCCGGGTGGACTCTGATGAGCAGCCCGTACGCGCTCGGTGAGGTGATGCGAAATCTGGGAAAGTTTCCGGCCGCGGCGACGGCTGAGTGGGTGCGTCTTCGACAGCAACTCAAGATCGTTGACGATGTAGTTTCCTCTGACCAGCCTGCAATCTTCTTCGCGAGCAAAGATCGCCCAATTCTACTTACCGCGCTCGCGTGGTCGGATGCATTGATCACTCTGGACCGCGACGACTTTGCGAAATTTCTCGGCAGCCAGTTTATGGTCTGCGCGTGCGACTACCGTTCAACTTCCTTGACGAGGAGCGGAGGGAAGGTCGCTTGAAGATCTCGCGGCCCTAGCTGTCGGGACCGCTACGATCCCTGCTGCGGAGTCGCCGGGCGCTAGCAATTCGAATGGAACAGTTCACTTTAGCGAGCTTTGTCAGTTGTTAGAAACAGCGATACATTGGCGCAAAGCTCGCCAAGGACCGCAAAGCTCGCAAAGAGGTGACTCAAAAGGATAGCCGGGCCGATTGGCCCGGCTGATTGACGCGGCAGATCCCGCGTCATGTTTGCGGCAAGTTTTGCGCGCAGATTCTGTCGGCGGCTCACTTTGAAGGTCGTTGTAGAATCTCCGCCAGAGACAGCATTCGCTTCGAGTCTGCTTCACTCTTAGACTTGGCTGCGCTTTCTTTCAGCGACGGAGCGAAGCTCTTGAGTTTTGCAGTCTCTTTTGGTTTCAAACCTGAACTCTCTGCGGTTTGAATCGCCTTGCGTACTGCGGTGATTTGGTCCGAAGGCAAAGCTTGCGATCGCTCCAACTGATCCAGATACGCCTTCGCTACTATCAACTGAGATGGCCACTCGATCTTTTGCTGGTTCTGGACATTCAGCTCAGCCACTCGCACTGTTTTCGCGGCATCGATCTCGTTCTGAGTTAGCGAGTCGGTTGGAGTCAGTTCAAAGACGTCCAGACCGCGTGCAATTTCCGAAGCGTAGATGTGACCGTTGTACCAGTAAGCAGACCAGTCTCCACCCAGTATGAGGATCTTTGGATCAAGCGCTCCACGATCGAAGTAGGCTATCTCGACCGGATGCGCAGCGTCGGTAAAGTCCATTACAGAAACGCCACCCTGATACCAGGCTTGCACCTCTATGTCGCGTCCGGGAACTGGAATCAGCGAACCGTTGTGCGCCACACAGTTTTCGGTGTCGCCCTGCGCTGCCGGCAGCTTGTAGTAGCTCGCGAAAGTCAGCTTGTTCTTCTGCAAGCTGAACACCGCATCGGCGCCCCACTTGATTGGATCGTTCGGCCGGCAACGCGCTCCCAAGCCGCCGCCCCACTCATCGGTGAACACGACCTTTTTCCCATCGTTCGAAAAAGAAGCCGAGTGCCAATACGAATAGTTCGGATCGTTCACCGCGTCCAGACGCTTCGGATGCACCGGATCTGTTATGTCCAGCACGATTCCATTTCCGGAGCACGCGCCCGCGGCCAACCCAAGCGCCGAGTACACCGTGATATCGTGGCACTGGTCGCTGTCGGCTGGCTTCTGCTCCTCGGGTTTGCCATGGGAGCCTCCGCTGCTCAAGGCGTTGAGTTTGCCAGTGCCGGGATCCATAAACACGCGAGGACTGTTCACGACCTTCGAATCCTGCGGCGCGGCTAGCGGAACTTTGATTACATCAATTCTAAACAGCGCGGTGTTCGGATCTTTATCTGGAGCCTCACCTGAACAGCCGGGCAGCTCTTCACCCTGACGCACGAACGATGTGCCGGACACGTAGATGTAGACGTTGTTCTTATCCTTCGGATCGACCACAAGCGTATGCGTGTGCGAGCCGCGGCAGGTCTGCACCGCGGCAACCTGCTTCGGACTCTTGATGTCGGAAATATCGAAGATCCTCACGCCGCGGAACCGATCTTTTTGCGGCGCGGGAAGGCGAGGCTTTTTCTCTTCTCCGGGCGCTGGCGGAGGTGGCGGCGGAAATCCCTGCGCGCCGCAATCGATGCGGCCATTCGGCTGCTCGACCGACATAAACATCAGGTTTTTGTAAACCGACACATCTCCCTGTCCTCCCGGACAAATCATCGACGTCACCAGCTTCACTTTAGCGGGATCGGAGATGTCAAAGATATTCATGCCGTAGAAGTTACCCTGAAAGAGATGGTTCCCCTGGAACGCAATATCCGAGTTTGCAAACGCGAGTTGAGCCAATACCAATTGGAACGACTTAGGTATCTTTGATGTGTCGGTGATGCCCATCAGACCTAAGGTCTTCTGCACCTTCGCGTTGTTTGGATCGGCCGAGTCGAGTTGAAACGCATCAGGTTTCTTGAAGAGCTGGAGGTGCTTCAGGCCCTTCGATATTTCGCCTGCGTCGTCCCATCCAGCTTTGAGTTTGGCGCGCGGATCATTGGCATCCGAACCCGTCATTCCGGCTGGGAGCGGCGGCGCGGGCGCGGGAGCAAACGGATCCTCTTCTGCTTTCTTTTGGTCGGCGTTAGTCTCCGCGGGTTTCTTTGTCTCTTGAGCCGGCGGCGTTTGGGCCTGCGTCTTAACGGCGAAACACGACCACAAAAGAATGAAAGCTACGAGCGAACGGAAGGTCATCGTAAGTACTCGATTCATCGTTTATCCCCTGAAGTCCTTTTCTCCAACATGTTTTGCATGATCCGGATTTCGGCGCGCTGGCCGCTGTCTACATCCGTTGCGAAGTTGAACAATTCAGCGTCCTGGCCCGCGCCCGCGGTATCGAACAAATCTTTCACCATGGTCAAAGCGCCGCCGTGGTGCTGAATCATCCCGGCCAGAAACAAGTAGTCGAATTCTTTGCCTCTTGCTTTTCGAAGTTCCTCCATCTGCTCAGCGGTAAGCATACCCGGCATAAGCATCATCGATTCGTGCGACATATTGTCGTGCGACATGTGCGACATGTCATGCATCGAAGTCGGCTGACCACGAGAAGCCAGCCAACGTCTCATGAACTTTATTTCGTCTGACTGCGAACTGCTGATTCGCGCACCCAGCGATCTCACATCCTTGTTCTCAGTATGGGATTCGATAAGCGCAGTCATCTCAACCGCCTGAGCGTGATGCATGATCATGCCCTGCATGAACTGCGCATCTGCCGGGGAGACTGGCGGCAGTGTGGCCCTCGTCGTCGAGGGAAGGGTCCGCGTCGGTTTCCCCGGTGCACCAGGTTGGACCACGACCGGTGTCGCCGGCGCAGTCTGCTGTGCGTAGACGCTTAAAGAGAACAAACTTGCAAGAGTACTCGCTGCCGCGATGACCAATGAATACGTTACGACGCTTAATACACCCCGAGCCTCACGGGTGCACCTCACGTTAAGAGGCCTTATGTGCCGTAAGTAGCTAAACATTGTCGGGCTCACATTATCACATTCTGCGAGAATCTGACATTCGACTAAAGCCAGCTTGAGTTTGCGCGGAATGGTCCAATCGCTTGAGGGCACTATGTGGGCCGGCGTAGCTCAGTTAGAGCATCCGATGTAATTTGACGTTGGTCTGTGCGCGTCTTCCATGTGCGCGTATTTGGAGAAGGCACGGCCTAAAGCCGCGCGTGTAACCTTTAAGATCAGCAACTACCCGCTGTTCGCTACCAAAGTAGAAGACATCGTCCGGCTTTACCTTAATCCTCCGAGCACGCCTTGGTTCTGTCGCTGGATGAGAAGAGTCAGGTGCAAACGTTAGACAGAACTCAATCCGGTCTGCCGCTCAAGAAAGGGCGCGCTGGTGCCGTGACTCACGACTACAAGCGCCACGGAACCACCACCTGATGACGCGCTCAACATTCCGGACGGCAGAGCCATTGCCACTTGCATGCCAAGACATCGACATCAGGAGGGGGCTAACAAGCCGTGCCGCGGTGGATGCGCTTTGTGTTGATCGCATTCTTGTTGTCTCGGCCGGCCATGTAGGCTCGCAGGTTGGGCGGATCATATTTGCAAGTGCTCAAATTGACGCGGTCGAATACTGATTGGTGGATCCCTTCATCGCAGGTACCGATCGCTCTCACGTTGGGACCCATAAGCCTGTACACTTGACTCATCGAATCCTGCAGTGGTGAGTTAAAGCAGGGCCGGTAGTGCGCCAGGAACGGCTTGTCAAATTCGAGCCCTAAATCTTCAGCCTTCTCAACCATCCAATGCAATGCCTCGTTCGCTAATCCGTCCGGGTGATAACCTCCACCTATGTTGGAATGCACGCCCGCAAACCAAACTTGCTCGAGCGTTCCGGTCCAGTCTGTAGGTTGCGTCCAAAGACTCGGAGCAAAAGGTTTTCGCCGCTCATCAATGGCCAGCGCGTGATAGGCGTGCAACACCGTAGGATGCAGTTGTATGTCGTGATACTTGAACTTATTACGATTAAGGAGCTGTCCCAGCGCACCGGGAGGACCGAGCGCACCCACAGTGTCCCACACGCCGACGAAGTGGATGAGTGGACACGGTCTCGGGTTCTTGATCTTCCGGAAAGCATGTTTCCATTCCTCCGAGCCCGTGGGCGTGCTTGATTGATAGAGATTGTACAGTTCCGGTGTGAAATACTCATCTTCCTTTTGAAGTAGCCCCACATCGTTCATGAAGCCGACCAGGGTACGCACCGTGAATGCTCCCCGGCTGAAGCCGAACAAATAAATCTCGTCACCGGGTTCGTAGTTGTAAACAAGAAAGCGGTATAGCGAGCGAACGTTCTTCTCCATACCGCGACCAAACGCCCCGCCAGTCCATTTGTCCAGGTTTCCCAAAGTACCCACGCCTTCGTGGTAATAGACCACCTGGACGATGCCGGTACTCGACGCGGGCAACACAGCGCGTGCTACTTTCAGGACATTGGTCGGCTGCGGCCGACCTGATTCATTGCTCTTGCTCTCGGGCTCGTTCCAGGTCCCGTCAGCGCAAAGGATGACTCGTTTCATAGTGTTCCCCCTTTATCGCACAACTCTTGAGGATTTTGGCGCTTCATAATAACAAATGCTGCTGAGTGGTGGTCCTCAATTGAAGTTGCTGCACGATGGCCCGTACACGATTCGAAATGGAAGCTGGTTATCGTGACCGAGACATCAGTCCAAGTGCAAGCGCGAAGCGCCGCGCTATTTAAGAGCAACCGGAGCGACGCCCGCGTCCTTTCCATCGACGAGTAGCTTTACCTTCCATGTCCCAGCCTTCTGGGCGCGATGAGGCATATTGAAGGTCCACTCTTTTTGCGATTTCGAGGTCGGGACGAGGAGGATTGGCGGACCTTCCTGGGCGTCGGTAACATTGACAAGCTGGAAACTCAACTCCAGTTTCTTGTTGCTGCAGTCAGTCGTCTCAACGAGGTCCTCACCGTTCACAACGATCTCTTTTTTGTCAGCCTGGCGTTGGGCCGAACCAAGCGTTGGTAAAGTTGCGATCATGAATTTGTTTTTCTCACGTTCGAGCGAAGGCTGGGCGCCGGCCGAAACCACTACGGACCAGCAGCCGGCGGTTTTCTTTTCCACTGGAACGATGAGCTTTGTAGTTGACTTCGAACTTGGCTGGACTTTTATCTCCTCGCTGCCAGGCGTATGAAGCGTTACGACCAATGGATTCTTAGGCGGAGCATCGACAAACCCATCGCCGTTTATAGTCAGCGTGCTCTGGTCCGCATCAAACTTGACGTCGGAAATCATAGGTGAGCTGTTGGCGCCGTAATCGACAACATATTCCCAGGAAAGACTGTCTTTCGCCTTTGGGTTCTTTGTGTCAGTACCGGGAATCGGCTTTGCGACGACAAAGGTAAGCTTGCTCTGATTATCGATCGGTTTGGTCAGCTTAAAGGAGAAGTGCAACACCTGATCGCTGGAGCTGTCGATAATCGTTTTTACTTCCTTGAGGCCAAGGGCATCGGCTTCGGTGATTTTCACTTGCCCGCCCGTAAGGTAGGAGCCGTCAATCGTACCGTTGCGAACTCCTCCGTTTGTTTCAATATTCGTCCAGAAGCACGGCTTATGGTGATCACCGCAGGTTGCGGCTTCGTCAAATCCAACACCGTCGATCTTCGCGGCAATCGCCAGTGTGTCCACGGTCATTACGCCATCCACCACTACGGTCACCGTGTTCAGACTGGTCTGGCTGATGTAATCCAGGGCCTGGAAGGCGCCGAATCGCTTCCTGGTGACGTCTGTCGCATCGATAAAGCCGAACTTTCCGTTTACGTTTTGCAATCCAAACTGACCCAGACAGGATTGGTCTGTCTGTTCGTCCATTATTTCCTTGAGCGTCTTGGAGACGCCCGTGGCTGTGCGCAGCTTGGTCTTATCTAACGCAGCATCCGTGGCGCCCATCAATAAACCAAGGCGTCCTTCACGTCGTTCCCGGTCAATGCGTACGTAGCAGGGCAGGGCCTTGCGCAAGTCTGCCAGATTAACCGGACCGAAATCGCTTCCAATTACAGAAGCAACTTCTCCTTTGATCTTCTCGTCGGCCAACATCAGCAGCGGCGCGAAAAAGAGTGCTGGGGATTTCAGAAACAGTTTTCGAAACCCCGGAGTGAGAAACCGGTCGATCGGGAAAAAACAGACAATGACCTCCGAGCCACGCTGCGCAATTACCTTATTGGTCTGGTATCCGAAGTCACTGACTCTGTTCAATTGGTCCACCGTCCTGTCCGGCCATAGCGATTCGACCCCCGGCACCACGCTACCGTTGAGCGCCGCAATTAATTGCACTTCCTTTGCGTTAAATGCGAAGGTACCTGCTCCAGCCAACGACGCAGCAAAAGTCAATGTACGGACCAGCCAGTTCCTCTTCGTCCACATCTGAGCGTCAAGCAATTGACCGCGCACGACGCGATACTCCTCACTTGCAATGTGGTTCGGAGAGGTTGCCGCTTGAAACTGATCGTCGTTATCTCTACTGCGACCATCGATAGTTACCGGCGGTTGACTGCCACCGGAGCCGCTTAGCGCCCATCGGCTGTAGTCGATGAAGATCCCATGAATGATAAGCGCCGCGTCTGAGCTCTTGTTGCTCACGATCAGTTGAATCACAGCATAATTGTCGGCAATCTCTTTTCCGAATATTCGCCTCGCATCGACCTGAGGGATCAGAACTGCCTGTGCCCTGACGTTTGTATTAACGGACAGGTTGACCGGAAGCTCTGTTCCATTTTTCTTGGCAGCTTCCAGCATCTTGGGCGCTTTGTCCTGCTCGTTGGTCTGCGCGAACGCCAAACTCACAAGACAGATCACCAGCGTCAGGGAAGTGAGGATACGAGTCATGATATCTCCTTCGCTTAGTCGCCGCGGAGTCGTTATTGGTCGCGGCCCACGTCATTAATGTTCATCAGTCCGGGCTACGTCTTTTTGGTTACGAGCGGGCATCGTTTATCGCTGAGGCGCGAGGTGGGATGACTCGCTACAGGATCACACCCAGCTCTTTCGCTGTCTGCGGTCCGACCTCTCCGTCGAGCACAAGCCCCCGCACACTCTGGAATGCAAAAACGGCAGCGGCTGTCTTGGGACCGTAAATTCCATCGATGGGTCCAGGATCGAATCCGGCTTCGGACAACTTGCGCTGGATCTCGCGTACCTTGTCCGAGTTCATATTCTGCCCGCCCTGCCGAAAGATCGTTTTCTCTGGCGCGGTTGGCGATATTGGAGCGACGTTCGTGTCGTACTCGATACCCGGAATCAGCACGCCTGTGTCCCATCGTCTGCCGTGGACAGTGTCTTCAACGACGCCGAAGGCATGCCCTTTTGCTTCGACCGTCTTTCCGGCGCCATCGCAGACCACGATGTGGCCCATCGCACCGGGTTCAGGCGGGAAGCGCAATAAGATTCCTCCCACGGTCGCCGCTGCTTGATCCACGGGCACGCGGTTTCCCTTGCTCAACGAGTCCTGTTTCCACGCTCCGGTGTAAGCATCAGCCACTGAAGGCCTGGCGTTGTCGTTGATACAGCCGTAAAGACTGCCGGTTGTCTGGAAGACGAGCCACGACATGAATTCTGCGCAGTCCCAAGGGCCCTTCCAATTAGGGTTGTCCTTGGGTACAACCACGTTTACATAGTCCTCGTCGATATGTTTTCGGGCCAGTTCTAACATCTCGCGTCCAGTGGGCATGGGTTTTTCTCCTTGTTCTAGTTTGAGTTTCGAGTGATCATTGGTGCCGTATTGTCGGACCTCAACGCATCGTGTAGAATGCGCCGAGCATGTTTGAGTCTCAACGACCGCACGGCACCAATATGAGTCAGCCGTGATACCTCTTGACGTGGGGCATGGTAGCCTTTGCTGCATTCACTGTCCTTAAAGCTCAAGGAAATTCCGGTTAAATCTGTATTGTCGAGCTCAAGCCAATGAAAAACAGATCCCGCCTGATATACGAATTCGGACCATACCGAGTGGATTTGCGCGAATGCCGGCTGCTCCGCCGCGGACAGGAAGTTACTTTGCGGCCAAAGCTGTTCGATCTGCTGGTGGTGCTGATTGAACATAGCGGAGAGATGATTGAAAAGGACGAGTTATTACATTTTGTATGGCCCGATACGGAGGTCGAAGACAATAATCTGACAGTCAGCATCAATGCGCTGCGGCGGGTGCTCGGGCAGGACGAGTACATCGAAACTGTTTCGCGCCGCGGTTATCGCTTCGCGGTGAACGTCCGAGTGTTTGCCGGCGGCGCTCCCGGGACGGGCGCCTGCGAATCCATGCGCGAAGAGCCAAACCCACCGGGTGGGGCGATGCCTCTCCAATCCGCGTATTACATCGAGCGGGAGACAGACCTGGATTTCCACCGGGCGCTCGCGCGGCACGACAGTATCGTGCTGGTAAAGGGCGCTCGACAAGTTGGGAAGACATCGCTACTGGCTCGAGGATTGCAACGGATGCGTGAGGCAGACGCTGCGGTTGTTCTAACGGATCTCCAGCATCTGACAGCGACATCTCTAGAAAACGTCTCGACGCTTTTTCTCACCCTGGCCGAGTTGATCGCCGATCAACTGGAGCTGGGAATCGCCTGGCGCGACGAATGGAATAGTTTTCTTAGCCCCAGCAGCAATTTCGAACGCTTCATGCGCCGGGAGGTGCTCGCAAAGAGTCCGGCATCGCTGGTGTGGGGCCTGGATGAAGTCGACAGGCTATTCAGTTGCGACTATGCCAGCGAAGTGTTCGGTCTGTTTCGCTCCTGGCACAATCTGCGAGCACTCGACCCGGCAGGACCGTGGCAAAGGTTGACGCTCGCGTTTGCGTACGCCACCGAAGCGCATCTTTTCATCACCGATCTCAATCAATCGCCGTTCAACATCGGCACTCGATTGACGCTTGAAGATTTCACCCTGGATCAGGTGGCAGAGCTCAACCGGCGTTATGATGAGCCGTTGCGATCGCCGGAAGAAGCTACGCGCTTTTTCGAATTGTTGAATGGACATCCGTATCTGACGCAGCGCGGGTTCTACGAGATGGTTACGCGCGCGGTCGATCTGACCGGGGTTGAAGCTGAGGCGGCTCGGGATGAAGGGGTGTTTGGCGATCATCTGCGGCGGATGTTGATTTCGCTGGAACGTGATCCGGTACTCTGCGAGGCGCTTCGCGGGTTGCTGAACGGAAAGCAGGGTCTTACGACGATGCACTTCTATCGGTTGCGCAGTGCGGGGGTACTTTCGGGCACTTCACCTGAGGACGCAAAACCTCGTTGTGAGCTCTATCGCCGGTATTTGAGCAAGCATCTGTTGTGATCGGCTTTCGTTTAAAGCACACCCGCGAACCTGAGTAAGTCGGACAGCTCGAACTCACCATTCTTCGCACTCGGAAGAGTAGGTACCCACGGATTGCTCGGCGTATGCGGCGGGCACAGGATTGAATCGGTGCTTCTACGCAGAACTTCGACGAGGACCTCCGCCACAATCGTGCTGCCAACGGGACCGAGATGATCTTTTCCGCCGTGCGCCGCTTCCGCGAGGATGTAGTACCACAGCGGCGTGCGTGTGGTGAACTGTGATTGCCTCACTGCAGCTAATTGGCCGTCGGATACTGCTGCGGCGACGGACTCGATCTCGGATGCGGGCAACGGAGTGAATCCCATTCTCTGCGCAATTGCCTGACCGGTTGGGAGATTTCTGATATATCCTCGCAGCAGGTTCCTGACCGAAAGGTGTGCGTTACCCGGAAAACCGTTGAGACCTCGCGTGGGTATGTCGAATAGCTTGGGCACAAGCGTGGTATCGATCTTTCGAGCGAGGTTAGGAGTGCTTCCGACATCCACAAACTTCGCCCAGTCGATTATCCATTTCGCCGGCAGCCGATCTTTTGGCTGGAATCCGGCAAACCCACCCATGCCGGTGAAGGTAAAGAGCTGATCAAGCCTCGCTGGATTAATTTCACTATTAAAGTTGTTGTACCCCTGCCGGACCATGCTGTGTCCGAATCTGAATGCGGCTACCGAAAATTCAAAGGGCATGAGCAGCGGGTCTGGGGGCGTGAAGAATTCGTTCTTAACCGCTGCTTTATCGACGATGGCAGGATCAGTTATTCGTCTTAGGAAATCATGTAGCACGATCCACTGGTAATGCTGCCTGATCAATGTTTGTGCTTTGGCAAACGGGAGCCGCTCGTTGGTCACGGCATTGTTGTGGGCACGAAGGAAAGCAACGTGCAATTGCGCAATGATGAGGTTCTCATCGTTTCTCGCATCGCCTATTTGAGCCTGGCCACCCCTATTGCCCGGCGAGGCTATTGTTCTCGGCAGATCTTTGTCGTCGCCCGGAACTACTCCGGCTTGCTCGGGGCGGCTGACGGTTCCCAGGACCATGAAATCACCGTCTCGAACTGATCCAGCCCCATAAACATTGTCCAAGTCCAGGTCCGGCGTCCTTGCGTTTGTGCCATCAAGCTGTTCAGAAGTGATGTCGTGATCGACGAACTGCCCGAAATAGGTATAGGCGGCGGGAATGTGCGAATCCGTTATCCGTGCCTCACCCGGATCCTGCATAGTTAGGCCGAGATTCGTGAGTGCTGCTTCGATGTCCGCCCGAGTGTCTGCCGGACTATTTGGATTCATAGGCAAGAGGTTGATTGGATTCGACTGCAGATCTTTAAACAGATGAACGAACGGCGTCGATGGGGTTAGAGCCGGCGCGCCGGGTGCCGCCGCGCCGGGTATACCGTCCGCATTGTTGGCCACAAAGTTTTCGGAGAGTCTGTTGCCCGCTGCAACAGCTACGTTAATATCCGCAGTCTCGACCGCGTCGCCTTGTCCGTGACGAGTAAATGCCATAGTTCCTCCGTCGACCAATAGGTTTCTTAATTGAACGGCCAGCAATGCTCCCACCAGCCGCGCCGTCGTGGCCAGCTGGCGCGACTCAGCAGCGTGAGCGCGCCTGTACATCGAGCCGGCATGACGTCCTGAGGGGTCCGGCCAATGATGCTGACGAGTCGCTCTGTCAACGTCCAACCCGATTCTGGTGCTTCTACGGTGCGGTGATCAGGGCGTCAAGATCATTCCGGATCAAGGCTTTGATGTTCGCCCCGAACAGTTTCGCGAATCCGGTAATGTCGCCCCAATCAGGCGGATCTACATCAGCCGGAATCGTCCTGTCTGCCGTTGCGATAAACAGAAAATCACCACCGGGTTTTTCCACGGTATAGATCTTCGTATCCGTCAATCCATTGGCTCTCAACCAGGCGATGACGCCGGTCATCTCGACACCCTGGTCGTCTTTCACAAACGTGCCGTCCGGGTTCTTATTCCCCTCCCTGACGAACTTTTCGAAATCCTCTCTCTGGTGTTTCTTAACGTCGTAGGTCAAAAGGAATGGTGCATCGTTGGCCATAACTATCCTCCTTATCTTTTTTCCATCTAACTCTTTGTTACCGAGATCGACGGCAAAGCATCGCAATCACATAAGCGCTGCTGAGACAGTCGTCACGTCATTTCCTTCTTTGCGCCGTTCGACGCAAGTAAGGTATGGTTCGCGTCTCAAGATCGGGCGTCGTCAGCTCGCCTATTCAGTCACAGGCATTTCGCGGCCTCGATACCAGACCCTGATATAGGGAACGATACCGTCGTATGACGTCATACACTTTAACAATCTGACAAATTATGGTTAAAGTTTACTTAATCGGGCCCAGAGAATAGAAAACCTAGGGGACGAGAGCGGGCAAGTCAAGCCGTGTTTCTTGATTGTGCGCGGCGCCGCTTGGGCGCTATCGGTGAGACTATTGTTATGCGGGAGCCGTTGCTCACTACGGGGCATCTATGAAACCGGCGAATAGCACCTCGAAGTTCTTCGTTGTTGGCGGCACGATGCGCCACGATGCTCCGTCCTACGTCGAGCGCAAGGCTGATCAGGAGCTTTTGACCGCATTGTCGCGAGGTGAGTTCTGTCATGTCCTGACCGCGAGACAAATGGGCAAGTCTTCCCTGATGCTGCGGACCGGAGCTACTTTGCGCGCGATGGGAGTCACGTGTGCGGTCCTTGACTTGACGGCGATCGGCCAGAATCTCACCGCGGAACAATGGTACGCCGGATTGATCGTGCAGATCGGAGATCGGCTCGGCCTGGAGGACGATCTCATCGCGTACTGGCGCAGTCAGCCGCTGCTTGGACCAATGCAGAAATGGGTCAAGACCATCCGCAACGCGGTGCTGACCAGATTTCGCGGTCCGCTTGTTATATTCGTCGACGAGATCGATGCGGTGCGGAGCCTGTCGTTTTCGTCCGACGAGTTCTTTGCGGGAATACGCGAATGCTACAACCTCAGGGACGACGATCCGGAGATGCGACGGCTGACGTTTTGCCTGCTCGGCGTCGCCGGCGTGTCGGATCTTATACACGACGCTCGCACTACGCCGTTCAACATCGGAAGGAGAATCGATCTCAACGACTTCACTGATGAAGAAGCTTCCTCTCTAAGAGACGGATTGGGAAAGGGCGAAGCCCAGAACCGAAATCTTCTCAAGAGGATTCTGTACTGGACTGGCGGTCATCCTTACCTGACGCAGCGAGTTTGCCGCGCCGCCGCGGAGGGCCCATCCGTATCGGATGCGCGCGACATCGACCGGATTATCGGTGAACTGTTTTTCGTAAAGCGAGCGTCGGATACCGACGACAACCTGGCCTTCGTGCGAGCGGCGCTTCTCCGTAGCCAAACCGATCTCTCGAGCCTGCTCCTGTTGTACGCCAGGATCAGGAACGGGAAGTCAGTTCCCAATCATGAGACCAATCCTTTGTTGAGCACGCTGACGTTATCCGGGATCGCACGTTGGGATCAAGACAGACCGCGCGTCCGGAATAGAATCTACGAGCGCGCCTTCGATGGCGCGTGGATTAAGGCGCACATGCCCGGTTCGGAAATAAGGCGCCAGCGAGAGGCCTACCTTCGAGGCGTAATGCGCGCCGTTCTTATTAGCGCATTGATTCTCACCGCGGTCAGCGTTCTTGCCTTCATCGCCTACAGACAGAAAAATCTCGCGACCGAAGAAGCAATTCTAAGGCGGCGGCTGTCCTATGATGCCCGGGTGAATCTCGCCCACCAGGAGCTGGAGAACGGCCAGATCAACCGAGTCGAAGAGTTGCTTGCCGATACTTCCCCTCTGCCTGGAGAAGAGGACCTGCGCGGATTTGAATGGTTCACGCTATGGAGCGCCTCGCATAAAGAGATCTTCAATTTGAAAGGCAGCGATCCGATCGGAGCCGTGGCATTTCTCGGTAGCGATCAGGCCCTCGCAATAGCGGAGTCGCAGCATGCAACCGGAACCTGTGTGATCAAGTTCTGTGACCCGGTCAAAAACGGCAACGAGCATGCCCCTTTCGTTACTGTTCCGGTCTCAAATGGATTTGACGTCGTGGCGTTCTCAACGGATAGGCAATCCGTGGTTGCTGATGGACCGAACTACTCCTTTAATCTTTGGGACGTTCGTAGCGGACTCAATCTGGGTACTTTCAATGGGCATTCCACGACTATCACTGCGTTGGCTCTTTCACGGGACATGGCTTCAGTCGCGTCAGCCGATCAAAACGGAATAGTAAAAGTATGGGATGTTGCAACCAGGAAAGAAAAGCTGGCGCGCACAATCCCGCGCGAGCGGGGATACGCGCCGGAAGGGACCCGGTGGGTAAGAGGAATCGACATCTCGCCCGACGGCCGACTGATCGCAATAACAAACGGAACCGCGCAGGTGCACATTCTGAACGTCGACAACGGAACTTTCGAGCGACCGTATGAAGGTGTTGATGCGCGATTGGTTCGCGCAAAGTTCCTGCCCCGGGGAAACATATTGGTTGCGACCGGCGACAACGGGCGTCTCTACATTTGGGATCGAGCGACGAAACGGATACTGGCAAACAAGGAGGGACATACCAACGAGATCACCTCATTCGAGACTTCGCCTGATGGAAGAAAGCTTGCGACTGGTTCCCTCGATCGGACAATACTTCTATGGGACACGGCCACGTGGAATGAACTCGACATAATCAAGGGACACGGATCAGAAGTTACCACCTTGGATTGGTCTCCGAGCGGCAAGGCGCTCGCTTCCGGAGGACGGGACGGCGCTGTCAAGATTTGGGACCTCTCGCTCAATTCGATTCCGATCTTACCGAAAGAAAAAGTGGCTTCCTACTATGCCAGTGCATTCACTCCCTCCAACGAGTTGCTCGTGATCGGAAGAAGCCGCGACCTGCGAACGAAAGTCTGGAATCTCTCAACCGGACAAACGATCTCGGAGGCCGGTAAGACCGGGGAAACCATGCTTTGTGCGGCGTTTTCACCCGATACCACAAAGTTCGCTTTTGGCGGAATGGATAATGTAGTGACAATCGCGGAAACCGCTTCAGGAAATCCGATCAGTACTTTGAGGGGCAACTCACCTTTTTATGGAGTTAGCTTTTCTCCCGACGGCGAGTTCGTCGTAACCGGGGACAAAGATGGCGCCGTGAAGATATGGGATGCTTCAAACGGCAGCGAATTCAAGAGCTTTACCAGTAGCGTCAGTTACTTTCGATCGTCCTTCTCACCGGATGGGAGGCTCCTTGGCACTTCAACTCGCAACGGAGCCGTATTGCTATGGGACATCGCCACCGGGTCCGAAATAAGAAGTTTCATTGGGCACTCGGACAGGGTGAGGGTCATCGCGTTTTCACCAGATGGACAACGGTTGGCAACCGGAGGAAAGGACAACACTATTAGGGTATGGGATGTTTCTACAGGAAAGGAAGTGACTCTGCTGGCCCGTTACGATTCGATCGAGAGGGCCGTGTTCACTTCTGACGGAAAGAGGCTGGTGACTGGCGGTTTGGACGGATCAATAAAAATATGGGATCTCATCGCGGCGCAGCCCGTCGCTACACTCAAACGGCACGGGGGTGAAGTTACCTCCATAACATTCTCACGGGACGGTAGTGCTCTCGTTGTTTGCGGTCAGGACGGCAGCATCACCCAATGGCAGGGCGGCCGAGATTCGCGGCCGGGCGACAGGCGATAGGTACAAGAAGAGTCCGCGCGCCTTGGGCACGTGCATTCTTGGGTGGATCGTATCCCTTGGCCATTTGTAGCCCGCGTAGCGGGCGACAGAAGGCGCTCTCGGAAGTCAGAACGATCGCGAGTATATGCTGTCGCCCGCTACGCGGGCTTACCGCCGGTCGCTTCGTAAGGGCCGCAAGCGGACTAGCGATCACCCACGGCTTGCGGACTCGCCCTGGGCTACACGCCGTCGCCTGTATAGACCGGGGAGATCGTAAACAGGTGTTCGGAGACATGGTAAACACATAAGCGGTATACCTAACGGCCTAAAAGGAGGTCGAAAGGATGCCCTGGAGAATTAGTTCCGCCATGTCTCAACGTCACGAATTTGTT
>WNFR01002541.1_pt1 | contig 42065 bp, 40 predicted proteins | sample 5400221 | NCBI WGS metagenome assembly WNFR01 (sample SAMN13153357, study PRJNA577476) | soil metagenome | isolation source: 40 cm soil under Madrone tree | place: USA:California | collected 2016-06-14 | reverse complement strand
TTCCTGCTCGGCGGGCTGCATCAGATCCAGGCACCGGATCCTGAGGTTGAGCGTATCGCCAGGGTGCTGCACGACCAATACAAGGTGGATCGGATAGCGCCGGGACATTGTACCGGCGAGCCAGAGTTTGCCGCCTTGAAGAAGACATTTGGCGACCACTACTTGTACGCGGGCGTCGGATCAGTAGTTGATCTGGCTAAGTGAACGCGGCTAGCGTCCAGCTTTTTCGTCCGTGGCGCTAGACGCTTCGGATTTCGCCCGAGTGACGGGCAATCCGAAAACTGTGTCTCTACACAGCTTGGAGTGTGTTCCGTGACTTGTCCTTTGGGTTTGGGGCACCCACTCCGGGGCACCCATAAGAAAATAACTGGCAGCGTCGAGCAGGAATGACGTGAGTTTGTGCGGTTGAAGCACCACTCACATGGATTGAAAAATCAACACCTTGGCTGAATTTCTTTGTTTCGGGACCAGGGGGTCGGAGGTTCAAATCCTCTCTCCCCGACCATTTCTCTTCAAACACTTGCAGTTTCGCTAATCCTCGAAACTGAGCCCCTGGTGCGGCTTTTGCGGGTGCCCCAAGTCAAGTGTACGGCTCTACAATGGTTAAGTCTGCTTGATGATCGCCGGTAGGGGCACCCATTCGGGGCACCCATAAGAATAAAGTGAACGAGATCCGTCCAGAAATCAGGAAAATCGCGGGTCTCCCTGTAATGCGCAACCCGATTGAGCCCTTGGGCAAACGCCGGGGATCTCCTTGATTTGCCTGCGGCGATTACTTCCGAATAGCTGACAATTCGGGAGCAACAGACACAAATCACGCCAACCGCTGTTCGCAGCGGCCGAACTTTGGCCTTACTCGTCTCTACGTTCCACTTGGATTACGGTGTCCGGCTAGTCGCTTATGATCGGCAAATTAGTTCTGCTTTGTGCGCTTTGAAGCGCTAGAACAGTTGTTCAGCTTAGGAAGCAGAGAATCTCCACCAAATGAGAATCGAAATTATCGCCGGGACTGCAAACACGAGCAAAGCTATCGGAGCCTCATCCTTTATGGCATAGCCTGCCTTGCTGACGCCAACCCACATGTTGACGAGCGTGGCGAGCAGCCAAAGCACGAGAAAACACTTGATCGCCGCGGCGACCGCAACCCGTGCTGCTCCCCCAATCCAACGGCCTAGGAGCAGGCACACTCCCAGAAGCAGAAAGCCCCCGACAATTATTTTCAGCGTATGCACTTCGGAAATCCTCCGGAGAATAACCCTCTACTACGACGGTCAAAAATTTCCTGCTATGCTGCCTGACCAATCTCCAGTCGGTTGATTTTACCCGCAGAAGAGATCCGAAACCTGAAGTAGGTCCGAAAGTCACCCCACTGGTCCGAATGGAAGGCACCAGTCAGATCCAGCCCGTTGTTCTCGACATGATCGATGGAGGTGAATCGCTCGTGACCGAGGGCATCGCGGGTAAACTCTTTAAAGCTACGCGGTTTCCCGTCGTCATAGAGTTGAGCATCTGGCTCAAAGAGCGCCGACCAGGCTCTCTGATCGCCCTTGTGCAACGCTTCGATAGCGGCCTTGACTGTTGGATTCGTGAGGGTATCGGTCTTCATTGGATAGTCCTCCTTTTATCCTTCTGAATTGAGCTGCGATGGCGCTTCAATCCGACGCAGATCCTTGGTAACCGAAGTCATGTTTTTCGCCCTAGCAAAGTGTAGACATTGTAAATATGGCCGTCTTCTGTCTTCTTCGCAGCAGAAAGAAGACGTAGCGCGAGTGCATACGTCAAGTGATCGAGGTACAGCTGGCCTGAGAGTCCACTGGATTTGGCCTTCTCTTCCAGAAGGCGAATCAGCCGACCCAGGGACTCAGAGAATCGCCACAGATATTGGCCTGGCCGGGTTTTAAAGACCAAGCTCACTTAACCCTGGATGATCAGGAGGCGCCCTTCTCGTGACCAAAGAGTTCAGAGGCAATCAATGAAGGTGGAATTGCCGCACAATTAACCCGGATGAACGCCCTGGATGAGCGCTTAGACCGCTTGTGGATGGCGGTGGCAATCAACTCCTTGCCCGTTCCGGTCTCACCGAAAATCATCACGGTGGAATCCGTGCGGGCCACTTTGGTGATTTGCGAAATCACACTGCGGAGCGACTCTGACGATCCCACGATTTCTTCGTAGATCGAAGAAAGGTCGATCTCTTCGCGCAACGCCAGGTTCTCATTGCGTATCCTCTGTTCAGCCTGCTTCCGATCATCAATGTCGGTTTCGGTCGCGTACCAGCGAAGAATGCACCCATGTTCGTCCCGCAGGGGGTTGTAACGGATCAGGAACCACCGATATTTCCGATCTTTGCCCAACGCTCGTTGTTCATTTTCAAATGGCATAGCACGAGATAAAGCGTTCCGACGCTCGTCGTGCACGCCTGCTAAATCCTCGGGATGAACAACCTTGGTCCGAAAATTTGGCGCCATTGCCTCTTCGAGGCTGAGGCCCGTGTAATCAAGCATCCATTGATTGGCGTAGAGAACAGTCCCCTCCGGATCTAAGACGGCAATTGCCTGAGGTATAGCATCGACCATCTGTCTGAGTTGAGCTTCTGACTTCTTGATCTTTTCAAATGCCAGCGTCAGAGCCGACTGCGATCGATCGCGCTCAATGGCGATTCCGGCAATGCGGCTGGCGTAATCGATCAACTGAATTTCGGCCGGGTCTGGATGCCGAACTTCGTGGTAATACATCCAGAAGGTCCCGAGTACCTCGCCGTCGTGCGACACGATAGGGGTCGACCAGGGGCGCGCAGCCCGCTCGCGAGAACAACGCCTCTGAAGTTCGCCCAATTCGGGTGAGAAACGACGTCAACGACGAAGACGGGCTTCCGAAGGTAAGCGGCTGCGCCACACGATCCGACATTACGACCAATACACACTCCATCAGTCGCTGCCCGGTACGCTTCGGGCAGGTTTGCGGCGGCGCCATATCGCAGGTGTGTGCCTTCTTCGTCAAGAAGGAAAATCGAGCACAACATTCCCTTGCTGGGCTTCGATCAGGCGGGTGACACTCGTCAGAACTTCGTTCAGGGGTGCGGCGAGAAGGATCATCTTCAAGGCATCGAGCACCGCCTCGCTCGACAGGGTTTGCGCGGGGGCTGGCGATATTGGAGACGCTTGATCCTGTAGGTTGGTTGACGTTTTGGCGTCTGCCATAAACAATCCGTCTATCAGCAGATGCCAGAAGTATCGCACAAAAACCGACCAGCAATTGCCGTCAGGAGGAATACGGGAACATGCCTTCAACTCGCTCGGAAACGACCTCTGTCACCAGATCATACGGGCCTTTGGAGTTGAGTGTAAGACTGCCGATCTTGTCGAAATACCCGTCTGCCAGCTCCGGCTTTACGAATCACTTCTTGAGCGAATTGAAAGCATTCTCGTAGGGCATCGCCCGGGACGACGGGGGTTGCTGCGAGTATGGAATTCAAATGGCCCTCCCGGCGGTCTTCACTTCCAGTGCGGCAATCAAATTGCACCAACACCTTTAATATCGCTAATTGCTAGCTAGTTCCTGGGCTTCTGTGTTTATGTTGCTTTTGGCTGATTGTTGAATGGCCGCCGCGGATTGCCTCTTCAACAGTATCGCCAACACCTCATCCCAATCGTTGGCGCGAAGATGTGCCAGTTCCCGCGCGTTGTGCGGAGCGGCAAAGAGGATGCCGGTGCCACGGAAGCGGGCGAAGTGACGTGAACGATCATCGATGAGGTAATCCGCGTCAATGATCTCTTTGTCTCCGCAAAACACAATGTTGCTCGTGGGTATAAACGGAAAATGTTTTTGCAGCCATCGAAACTTGGCGTCAAAGGAATGGGGCACTTCCATGGCGGCGCTGGTTATAAAGACATCGTACTTGGACGACAATAGTTGCAAGGCATGCTGGCTGTTTACGATCACGCTGAGGTCATCGAAAAATCCACCTTCGTGCGGTAGACGCTCGAAGACCGCGCGGTGCTTCGGTGGGATCGACGCCTCCAGTCCTTTCTCCCGGATAAGTTCGGGAGTAACGTTCTCGCCGGTCGCCCGGTTGTAGAGACTGAGATGACGGGTGAGGCTATCGGCGATCACTTCGTCCATATCGACGGCGACCCGAGGGCGGCGCTTTCCACTCCTGCCGGTACCTGCGAATTCTTTCCAACTCAGTTTTAGAACCAACGAAGTGGCAACCAGAATGAACGCAACAACGTTCGCCCAGATCACCGCTGGCGCGTGGAACATCAGACCGTAGACCAGCCACAACAGCACTCCGACCAAATAGACCGCGAGCATCGAATACGAAAGATCTTCTCCACCCTGCTTCCGGATCTTAAAGATCTGCGGAATGAATGCCCCGGTGGTGCAAATGGCCGCGACGGTACCAACAACGCCGGTAATTCCTGGATCGCTCATGTCCCAAGTAGAATTCTGTTCTAGTGATTATTCCAATGAAACTTTACTCTGTCTGTGATAACCATTAGTTATGGCACTTGAAGATCGAGAGCTGCGCTCCTTTCTAGTTCTGGCGAGCAATTGCATTTTGGCAGCTCAGCGAACTTGCTACATATCTCCCAGCCCGCGCTGAGCAAGCAGATCAAGGGTCTGGAGCAGAAGATCGGCGGTCCACTGCTGGTGCGAAACCGGCGCGATGTCCGTCTTACGGGAGCGGGAGAGCTCTACGGCGAGGCTCGCCACATTGTTCGCGATCTCGACGCGCTCTTCGATACCGCCCAGGCGGCGGCGCGCGGCGAAGTGGGAAGGCTGCGCATAGCTGCCGGCATCGCCACAATACACAGTCTTGTGCCTCCGGCTCTGCGTAAATTCCGCGAAGGCCCATCCCAAGGTCGCAATCCAGGTGGGAGACATGTCCACCCCACGCCAGATCGATGGGCTGCTAGCTGGCGAGATAGACGTAGGATTCCTGCGACTGCCCATTGGACGTGCGCCGTTAGTAGTGAGAAAGGTTTTGCAGGAACAGTTGACGATCGCTGCATTCAGTGACTTCCGCGGGGCACTGACCCTCCGCGGCATTTCCCAGCAAGCCTTCATCATGATTGTGAGGGAAGTTTCAACGACGTACTACGACCATTGCATCCAGTTGTGCGGAAGCGCCGGCTTCAGCCCGAAGGTCGTGCAAGGGGCCCGAGACATCTTCACACTTCTCAACCTGGTGCGCGCCGGGATGGGCGTCGCTCTGGTTCCACGCTCGGCCAAACAAATGCGCGTGAGTGGGGTGACGTTCAGCGACATCCGCGGCCGGGAAGCCGAATGGGATGTCGGCATAGCCTGGAACAAATTGCACGAATCGGCCGTGGTCAGGAATTTTGTGCAGATCTGCTTACAGCAAAGTGAGCAAGTGAGGTGAACGTCAGTACCGTTCGGCAGAAGCCGACCGGTAGGTCAGTCCTCGCTCGCCCAAAGTTGTCTGTTTCAGGCGAGTGACGGGCAAACCGACAGGAATTCTGCTTAAGTTAGCGCTTATGCGGGATGAGCCCCCGCTTACTTCAGGCCGTCGACTACATACAGGTCGGAGAGGATGCGGCCGGTGGAATAGGCGTAAGACTTCCCGTCTGCGCTGAACTTCACGACCGGGATGCTTTGCACGCCCGCCGGGTCGGCCGGCACAATTTCCTTCCACAGCTCGCGTTTCCCGCTGACCAGATCGACGCGCGTTACCTTCACGGGAACGGTCCGGTTGCGCAGGAGCAAGCTCTTCCCGTCGGCCGAAAAGCCGGTGCTGCGTTCGTCGGGGTTCGACGCAATGTTGAGTTTTTGCGGCTCTCCTCCGGCGATCGGGTACAGCCAACGCTGGCGACTGGTATCGGTGGCCAGCAGGAATCTGCCGTCGTGGGTGACGATGCCTCCGGTCGTGCCCTCGGGAGTCAGCGCGCGCGGGGCGCCCCCCTGGATATCCAGGATGTAGGTACGCGGGCCATGGCCGGGCTCGGCGGTGGAGAAGATGACCGCGTTGCCGTCCGGCATCCAGGCGGAGGCGAAGTGATCGGTTTTGTCGTCGGTGAGCTGTCTGGGTTCGCCCACGCCGGTGGGCAGCAGCATCAGCCTCGCCGGGGACCGGTCCTCGGCGAGAACCCATTTCTCGTCCGGGGAAAGAAACCCAAAGCCACCGTCTCCGAGCCGGACCGCGGGCGAGCCGTCGGTCTTGCGGAGAAAAATGCTGTAGTTGGCGCCCACCGCTTCCCCGGTCTCGGAAAAAACGATCGTCTTGCCGTCGGCCGACATATCGGTGAGCAGCGACCAGTCAAACCACGAGAGGCTGCGTTCGTGGGTCTCCCCCGGGGCGAGCGCAAAGATGCTGACGCGGGATTTGTCTGCGGTCAGCAGTACCAGCCCGCTCCGGCTGACGTCATGCACGGTCAGTCCACCCGGCGACCGGTAGATCAGCCGCTCCCGGCCCGAAAAATCCAGCGCGTAAATGGAGCGTGCGGCTCCTGCCGGGACCGCCGAGAACCACACTTCTTTGCCATTCGGACTCCACGCCAGTCCCTCCACGCTCGAGTAGAACGAAGAACCGGCTTTGCGGTTCCCGTGTAAATCGATGATGACGACGCGGCCGTCGTCACCGCTGGCCACATGGTCGGCGATGGCCAGGTAGTCCCCGTTCGGCGAGAAGCGCACATGGCTGACCCAGCCTTGCGGTTCATACAGCACCTTGCCCGCGGGAAACTCCAGGTGCGTGATGGCGCCCGTGCTGGAACGAATGACCGCCAGGGATTGGCCATCGGGCGTCCAGTCGGCCCAAAACACATTGTCGAGCACCTCGCGCGGCGCCCCTCCTGCCAGCGGGACGCGAGCCAGAGTGCCCGCCTGGGCGAACGGCAGGAAATCCACCGGATGCTGGGAGATCGCCATCTCTCCCTTCGAAGAAATCGCAAGAATCTGGGCGGGCGACAGCCCCACCGGCCGCGAGTCCGAACTGTCGAAGCGGGTCGAAAAAATTTCCTGCGGTTGTCCGTCCCAGGCCGCGCCGTAGACGACCGTCTGCCCGTCGGGCGCAAAACGCGCGTCCCAAATCGTACCCTTGCGGAAGGTGACTTCGTGGAAGGTCGGATTCGGGGGCCCACCGCCACGGTGGGCGAACCGATAGATCGCTCCCCACGACGCCAGCAACAGCAGGCCGCCGAGCACGGGCAGCCGCCAGCGGCGCGGGGCCGGCTCCTCCAGTATGGGAGGCAGGCCGGCGCGGCTGGAGCTTGAGATATCGGTGAGCGCATCCAGATTGAACGCCACGTCGCGTGCCGACTGGAAGCGCTCGCCGGGATTTTTCTCCAGGGAATGCCGCACGATCCGTTCCAGCGCGGGCGACAATTTGCGGCCCGTTTCGGAAAGCTCCGGCGGATCCTCCTTCAGGATTGCGCTCATGGTGTCGGCGGAAGAGTCCCCCTGGAACGCGCGTTTCCCGGAAAGCATCTCGTACAGGATGGCGCCCAGCGCGAAGATATCGGAGCGCGAGTCGGCGGGCTTGCCGCGGACTTGCTCGGGCGACATGTACCCGGCCGTGCCCATCACGGTGCCCGCGTCGGTGCCCACTTGCTGGGTGGGCGCATCGCCGGAACTGTCGCCTGCTTCGGGGTGAGTGAGCTTCGCAAGTCCGAAGTCCAGGATCTTCGCGCGCCCGTCGTGGGTCAGGAAGAGGTTCTCCGGCTTCAGATCGCGATGAACGATCCCTTTTTCGTGGGCCGCGGCGAGCCCGCGCGCCATCTGCCCGGCATAGTCGATGGCCTTGCGTGCCGGGAGCGGTCCGTTACGAAGGCGGTCGCGCAACGTCTCGCCTTCCAGCAGCTCCGAGACCACGTAAGGCGCGCCCTGGTTGTCGCCAATGTCGAAGATCGACAGGATGTTGGGATGGCTCAGCGCGGCGGCGGCGCGCGCTTCCTGTGCGAACCGCTGCAGCCGGTCGGGGTCGCTCGAAAAAGAAGCGGGAAGAACCTTGATGGCGACGTCGCGATTGAGGCGCGTGTCCCGCGCCCGGTACACTTCGCCCATGCCGCCCGCGCCGAGCGGAGACCGAATTTCATAAGGACCGAGTTTCGTGCCAGAAGGAAGCGGCATCGGTGCGCGCCATTATAGACCAGGGCACTAGCGCCTCACCGGAGGCGACCAGCGGATGGATCGTTGGCTGCGCCCAAAGCGATCTCAGATCCCGGGCAGGTTTTGAAGGTTCTGCCCCGCTCAACACGATTAAGAGGTTATCGGCGATTCATCGAGTGCATCGCAACGGAATGGCTCACTTTGACCAAGGCCCTTCCTGCGTCACCTCCCCCCGGTTTTATGCCTTATTCTATGTTTGCGTGCCGAATGGAGTGTTCGATCAATGAAGCGGCAACCGGAATCTCTCTCGCGAAGGTTTTCAAAGACTGTACTCGCAGTGGCGATCCTGCCGCTGGGGTTGATTTCTGTGACGCTGTACGCTGCGCCCAGTCCGGCACAGACCTCTCCGCCGCCGTCCGGGACGGCTGCCGAACCTCGGAAGACGGGCCCCCTTGCGGCTGAGCAGTTCCCCGGCCAGCCATCAGGAACTATCAGCGGAACGGTGGTTGATCGAACCGGAGCGGTCGTGGGCGGAGCCGGTGTGAAACTTGCCCGCCAGGATCAATCCCCAGGCCAAGAGGTGCTGTGTAGCGGCGATGGGCAATTCTCGTTTGCCCACATCGCACCCGGGTCGTTCCAGCTCACGATTACGTCGGCGGGCTTCGCGACCCAAACGGTTTCCGGAATCCTGCATCGGGGGGAGATCTACGTTGCTCCGCCCATCGTGTTGACGGTGGCTACCGCCGTGACCGAGGTGGACGTGGCGCTCTCGCCGGTGGAAGTGGCCGAGGAGCAGATCAAGGATCAAGAGAAGCAGCGTGTGCTCGGTGTGATTCCAAATTTCTATGTCAGCTACGACCACAATCCTGTTTCTCTCAACTCCAAGCAAAAGTTCGGGCTTGCCTGGAAGATGACGGTGGACCCGGTAACTTTCGGATTGATTGGGGCGATTGCGGGTGTTCAGCAGGCGACCAACAGCTTCAGTGGGTACGGGCAGGGAGCCCAGGGGTACGCCAAGCGCTATGGGGCCTCCTATGCCGACCTGGTTTCAGGTACCTTCATCGGAAGCGCCATCCTGCCGTCGCTCCTGAAGCAGGATCCCCGTTATTTCTACAAGGGAAGCGGTGGTAAGCGATCGCGGATTCTGTACGCGCTGGCCAACGCAGTGGTTTGCAAGGGCGACAACGGACGCTGGCAGGCCAACTACTCGAACATCCTCGGAAACCTTGCTGCAGGAGGCATCTCCAACCTTTACTATCCGGCGCAAAACCGCCAGGGAGCGACGTTGACGTTTGAAAACGCGCTGGTTGGCATTGGCGCAACCGCCGCTGCGAACGTCCTGCAGGAATTCTTTATCCGGAAGGTGACTTCGAATGTGGCTAAAAACGGTGCGGCCAAACCCTAGGCTGGCCTGGTAACCGGAATCCCGCAAGCCGCGCCCCCTCAGCCCCGCTTGCACTCCGGTCGCCCGAGCGCAAACCGAGGGGCTGGCAGGCGACCCACAAGAGGCTGACGTTATGCACTGACTGATTTCTCCGGGGTGCTACTGCTTCTTGTTCGGAGCTGGCAGTTCTCCGAGCAGGGCTTCAAGGGCAGCCGAGGGATCCGCCGATCCCTCGATCTCGGCGTACAGGTCGGTGAACTTCAGTCTCACCCCCGCCAGCATCTCTTTGTCCGTCAGGAGATGTTCCGCCAGCTTTTGCCAGTTGGGTACCTTGCGATGTTCGAGCACCAGCTTCAGGGCGATGTTTTCGAGGAACAGGTACTCGGTCGCCCTGAGAACGGCGGACAGGCGCTGTTTCTCTTGCTTGGTCATGGGAGTGGAACTCCAGGAGCAACAGTCTAACGCGTCGGCACGCGAAGCCACGGGCAAGGCCGCAATACAAAAGGCGCCGCAAGCGGCGCCCCTGTCCCCTCTTTTTCTCCGCGACCAACCGCTATTTCGTTTCCGCGATCGGGCTTGCGCCGAACTCCCTCCGGTTGTTGACCGTTTTCGCAGCCCGCGCCGCTGCCGGCGGAGCGCTGGTCACGGTTCCATAGCGCTCGAGCAGTACCGGCACCATCGCTCCCTCGGCTTCCTTCACAAAGGTCAAATGGCTTTCGCCGGTCAGGTCGACCCGCACGAAGTCGCCCAGCTTCACCTGTCCGGTCGCCACCAGGTTCGCCAGCGGGAAGACGATGTTCCGTTCGATGGCGCGCTTCAGGTGCCGCGCTCCATAGCGCGGATCGGTTCCTTCTTTCAACAGGAACTCCTTCACCCTGGGCGTGCAATTGAAGACGAACTGGTTCGCCCCCGCCGCCAGCAGGATGCGTTGCTGGACCATGCCCAGTTCGATTTCCAGAATCTGCGTCAGATGTTCGGGCCGCAGGGTCTTGAACACCACCACTTTGTCGATGCGGTTCATGAACTCGGGCGTGAACTTCCGGCGCGCTGCTTCGACGGCGGTGCGAGAAATCTTCTCGTCGAACCGGGCGTCGACTTCGGTCACGCGGGTGGCGAAGCCCATGCCCCCGTCGACCAGTCCGGTCATCTCGCCGGCACCGAGGTTTGAGGTCATGATGATGATGCACTGCGACAGATCCACCCGCCGGTTGTCTCCCAGCGTGAGTGTGGCTTTGTCGAGAATGCCGAGCAGCAGCTGCCACAGCGAATCGCTGGCCTTCTCGATCTCGTCAAACAGCAGGATCGAAAGCTTCAGCTTGTCGGTGTGCCACTGGTTCAGCGCTTCCTGCGTGAGCAGGGGGTGGGTCTCGCGGTGACCTAGGTAGCCCGGAGGCGACCCGATCAGCTTGGCAATCTCATGGGAGTGTTGGAACTCGGCGCAGTCGATCTTGATGCAAGCCCGCGGATCGCCGAACAGAGACTCGGCCAGAGCCTCGACCACCCGCGTCTTGCCAGAACCCGTGGGTCCCAGGAACAAAAGGTTTCCGACGGGCCGACCCGGGGGGTTCAGTCCAGCCAGAAACATCTGGTAGATCTGTACGACCTTTTCGACGGCCTGGTCCTGTCCGACTATTTTGCGCCGCAGGGCGGCGTCGAACTCCCTGGCATCGTTGCTTCGACGATTTGGATCGAGCACAGTGGCGAGATTGGTTCTCATAGGGTCTGAAGGCCCTTTCCTGGTTTTTGGGCCGGGTACCGTCTTTCCTGGGACAAGGCGGTTTCTGTTGCCTGCAACCCGAGAGCGACAAAAATTGTCACTCGCAGACAGCACTGTCGACATTGCAAGCCGTTGACCATCCCCAACGTAACCATCCAGCCCCAAATTCCTGCTCAGTTAGATGCGTCTACGCGTTCTGACGGACTTATCCGCATGGGTTTGTAAACCCGCCATGCGAAATTCTTTGCGCATCCGGGATGCTTTCCAGGTGCGTTTTGTTCCTCTCGGGCCCCCTTCTGGCGCTGGCCCGACGTAACTGGCAGGCAGAAAAAACGCGCGTTAGTATCCGCCCAAGAATCAAATTCTTGGAGAAAAATGTGCGTCGTTCCGGTGCCCTCTCGCTGGCCTTGCTGGCCTGTATCGTCCTGACTGTCCTCACCCTTTGGTCGAATTCCGAAATGCCGGCGGCGGCAGCCCAATCGCCAAAAATTGTAAGGAGCAGCGTCCCGACGGCCAGTGTTGCGGGCCTGAAACCGGCCGAGCTGCCGGCGCCCGTGGTGGCTCCTCCGGGGACCGAACTCTATGCCGCCAAGCGGGGGGACAGCGTCGGATCGCTGGCACGGCGATATTTGAAGCGGACATCCTACCTCACTTCCACCGAATTAGCCGAGGCGATTCGTAAGACCAACGGAAACCGCGCCGGCAACAATCTCAAAACCGGCGAGCAGATCATCGTTCCCGGCATCCTGCCGGCGCCCATCGTCGAAAAGTCCATCCCGGTCGCAAAAGACTTTGAAGTCCGTGCCATCTACCTGACCGGAGTGATGGCCGGCAGTGACCACGGGATACGCATCATCCGGCACTGGCGCGAAGTCGGCGGCAACGCCGTGGTATTTGACATCAAGGACAGCGACGGCAGTGTGAACATCGCCTTCGATCATCCGCTGGCCGGCCGCCAGCACATCTACATTCGCGACCTGCCCAAGTTCACCCGTTTCCTGCACTCGCAAGGCATGCACGCGATCGCGCGCATCGCGATATTCCGCGATCAGCGCCTGGTCGAAACCCATCCCGAACTCGCCGTGAAGTCGCACCGCACCGGACAGCCGTGGCGGGAGAACGGCAAGCTGGTCTGGACCGATACCTCGAACCCGAAGGTGCAGGAGTACAACATCGCCCTGGCGAAGTACGTCGCCGACTCCGGAATCGATGAAATCCAGTTCGACTACGTCCGCTTCCCGGCCGAAGGCGATCAGAAAGATGCATCCTTCGGTTTCCAGACCGAGCACCCGAAATGGCAGCGCTCGGAGGTAATCACCGATTTCCTCAAGCATGCTTACGCGGAGTTGCACCCCAAGGGGGTGTTGCTCTCACTGGACGTCTTTGGTGTCATGGCCTGGCAGCGCCCCGTTGACCTCTCGCACACCGGCCAGGACATCGTCGGCATGGCGAAATACTGCGACGTGCTATCGCCCATGATCTATCCTTCACACTTTTTCGGCATGGATGGCTACGCCCGTCCGGGCGACGCGCCTGAGCATTTCATCGGAGAATCGATGGCGCGTTTCAAGCTGATCACCAAAGACGGTAACGCCGTGATCCGGCCCTGGCTGCAAGCCTTCCGCTGGAAGACCAAGACCTACTCACCCGAGTACATCGAAACCCAGGTGCGCGTGTCGAAAGAGAAGGGCGGAGTCGGCTTCCTGTTCTGGAACGCCGGCAACGACTATTCCAAGCCCTACACCGCCATGCCGCTGATGCGAGGGGCCAAAGAGAAATATTTCCGTGGCGACGAACTTCCGCCGGTGGCGAGCGCGCCGGCGACGGCTGCCGCCATTCCAGCCGGCGGGAGCCACTAGCGTTTCCTGGTCGTGGCCGCGCGAATCGAGAATTCCCAACCGACCGTCCGGCAAGCGCACCCCAACTTCACGTTCTGCGCTTGCCGAGATCGTAAAATCTGCGCCCTCACCGGGCCGTGCCCAGGATTTGCTCGGTTATAATTTGGGGGTAATTCTGCGCCGGTCCGCGCTGTTTTTTCCGACCGCCGGCAAAGCAACACCGCGAAATTGAATCAGGCAAGGAGTCTCCATGGCGATTCAGAAGACCGAAAAAATCTGGCACAACGGCAGGCTCATCCTCTGGGACGACGCCCACATCCACGTGATGTCACACGTCATCCATTACGGCTCGTCCGTATTTGAGGGTGTCCGTTGCTACGCGCTGCCTGCCGGCCCCGCGATTTTCCGCGCCCCAGAACACGCACAGCGCCTGCTGGATTCCGCCAAGGTCTATCGCATCGACGTGGATTACACCCGCGAAGACATCGTCAAGGCGATGTCGGACCTGATCGCCAACAACGGCGTGTGGCCCTGCTACATCCGTCCCATCGTGCTGCGCGGATACGGCGAAGCCGGCGTGAACCCCTTCAACTCGCCCACCGAGGTCTACGTCGTCAATTATCCCTGGGGCAAGTACCTGACCTCCGACGCCGATGTCGGTTGCGACGTGTGCATTTCCTCCTGGACCCGTCTGGCGCCCAACACCCTGCCCGCCATGGCCAAGGCTGGGGCGAACTACATGAACTCGCAGCTGATCAAGATGGAGGCCATCGTGAACGGCTACGCCGAGGGCATCGCGCTCGACTCCAACGGCTACGTCAGCGAGGGCTCGGGCGAGAACGTGTTCCTGGTCCGCAACGGGGTCTTGCAAACCGCCCCGCTGGGCAACTCGGTGCTCCCTGGCATCACGCGCGATTCGGTCATGCAGGTCGCCCGCGACCTCGGCATCCCCCTGGTGGAGCAGGTCATTCCGCGCGAGATGCTCTACATCGCCGACGAAGCCTTTTTCACCGGCACCGCCGCCGAAGTCACCCCCATCCGCTCGGTCGACAAGATCAGCGTCGGCAAAGGCGTCACCGGCCCGATCACGAAAGCCATCCAGAAGGAGTTCTACGCGATCGTGCACGGCGAGAAAGCGGACCGCCACAACTGGCTGACCCCGGTAAAAGTAGGTGACAAACAGCCGGTGAGCGTTTAAAAAAACAGCCTGCGGTGCGGGGCGATCGGATGTAGAATGTCGGGCAAGTTCCCAGACTGTGGGGCGCCTGAAAATGGCGCCCCCTCGGTTTCTGGACTCCACATAACACAACACCCGCACAGCAAGGAGCACAGCATGGCCACCGCAGAACAAGGACTGACCACCGATTTTGCCACCACGTATCGAGAGATGATGCTCCAAAACATCGCCAACGAAGTGCAGACTACCAAGAGAGTTCTATCCGCCATTCCCGAGGAAAAGCGCGACTATCGTCACGATCCCCACGGACGAACCGCTTGGGAACTCGCCTGGCACCTCGCCAACACCGACGTGCAGTTTCTCGACGGCATCGCCGACGGCAACTTCAGGATGGAAGGTCGCGACGAAGCCGAAAAACCGAAGACCATCGCCCAGCTCCTGAATTGGTATGACCGCAACATCGCGCGGGCGACTGAGCGGGTTCGGGCCATGAGCGCGGAGCAACTGACCACGCCGATCGAGTTCTTCGGCGTCTTCAATTTGCCCGCGGTTTACTACCTGGGCTTCCTGAACAACCACTGTATCCATCATCGCGGAGCGCTGGCGACCTACCTGCGTCCCATGGGGTCCAAGTGCCCGTCCATTTACGGGGGCAGCTACGACGAGCCCTTCCAGCCCGCCACCAAGGCAGCCTAACGCTGTCGAACCATATTGAGTTGGACAGCCGCCGCGGGGCGGCTTTTTTCGTGCCCCGGCTCCCCGGAGCTGAGGCTGACACCTGCGTTACCAAGGTCATCTTGGGGAAGGTGACGATTCGCGTCATCATACAGAGAGCACTGAAGGGAACGTGTCGAATGAATATTGATGATCTGCTGCGCATTGCCATGGAGCGGCGGGCCTCCGACTTGCACCTCAAGGTCGGTAATTATCCGCACCTCCGCGTCGACGGCGAGCTGCAGCCGCTGACCGACCAGCCCCGCATCAGCGCCGAAGACATGCTCACCATGGCCTTCAGCATGATGTCGGCCCGGCAGAAGCAGAAGTTCAAAGAGACCACCGAAATCGACATGGCCTACGGGGTCGCCGGGCTCGGCCGCTTCCGTGTGAACGTGTTCCAGCAGCGCGGCAACGTCGGACTCGTCCTGCGCGTCATTCCCACCAAGATTCGGGCCCTGGACGAACTCTACTTGCCCAAGGTCGTCGAGCAGGTTTGCGACATGCCCCGCGGGCTTGTGCTGGTTACCGGCGTCACCGGTTCCGGTAAGTCCACCACTCTGGCGGCGATGGTCGACCGCGTGAACTCCACGCGCGCCGAACACATCATCACCATCGAAGACCCCATCGAATTCCTGCATAGGGACAAGAAATGCTACGTCAACCAGCGCGAGATCGAAGTGGATACGCCCTCCTTCTCCGCCGCTCTGCGCGCTTCCTTGCGTCAGGACCCCGATGTCATCCTGGTCGGCGAAATGCGCGACCTCGAAACCATCGGTACCGCGATCCACGCCGCTGAAACCGGCCACATGGTGTTCTCCACGTTGCATACTCTGGACGCGGTCGAAACCATCAACCGTATCATCGCCGTCTTCCCGCCGCCGGAACAGAAGCAGGTCCGTCTGCAGCTGGCGGCCATTCTCCGCGCCATCATCAGCCAGCGCCTGGTCAAGCGTACCGACGCCGACGGCCGTGTGCCGGCGGTGGAAGTCATGATCAACACGGCGTTCATTCGTGAATGTATCCTCGTGCCCGAAAAAACCCGCTCCATTCGTGACGCAATCGCGGCCGGCACATCGCAATACGGCATGCAGACCTTCGACCAGTCCCTCTGGGACCTGTTCCAGGCCGGCCTGATCGGTTACGAAACCGCTCTCGAAAACGCCTCCAACGCCGACGACTTCAAGCTGCGCATGCAGGGCATCGCTTCCACCGCCGATATCTCCCGGCAGGCCATGCAGTCGGCCGGCTACGGCGGCCGCTAACTCGCCTCGCAAGCTTGCTGTCCTGCGGGACTTTGGGGGCGCCGCGCGCGCCTTTTTTCCTAGCCCAGATGGCCTGGGCCCAGACGCCCCCGTCCGGGCGGCGGGCAAGGCGCAGCAAGAGGTTGTCCTAAGGTCCCCGGGTCCCAGATTCCGGGGGATCTGCTCGTTCCCGGCGATCTTTTGCGGTGAAAAGCTCTGGAGTCTCGGCAACACCCGATGTTCCGAGTAGCAGAGCCCGGATCTGAAGCCTGAAGCCTGAAGCCTGACTCCTGAGACCTGGCACACCACCCCTGGCACGGGTCGCCCACCTGGGTTAAGGTTGTGATGGCATGTCTTTCTCCCGTCCCCAAAAGAAGGTTTATACCGAAGGGGAGCTCTATGAGTACGCCGTTGGCGCACTGGCCCGCCGCATGCGCAGCGTGGCGGAACTGAAACGACTGCTCCGCCTGAAGGTCGAGGCGGAAACCGAGTTCGGAAAGACGCTCCTCGAGTTGATCATCCGCAAGCTGAAGGACCAGGGTTACCTCAATGACTCCCAGTATGCGGCGGCCTACTCGTCGTTCCGCCGCGACAACGAGAAATTTGGCCGCATGCGCGTGATCACCGACCTGAAAGCCAAAGGCGTGCACCCTGACCTGATCGACACGGCCGTCAGCGCCGCCTTCGACGACGTAAACGAAGAGAAGCAAGCCCGCGCCTACCTCCAACGCAAGCGTCTGGCAAAGCCCAAAGATCAGAAGCAGGCCGCGCGCATTTTCCGCAATCTGACGCGAGCCGGCTTTCGCGCCAAAACCATCTTCACGATCCTGAAAATGTGGGACCTCGACGACGAAACCCTGACCGGGCTCGAAGAGAGCACCGAATAACCAGGGACGAGAACTGATCCACTGGCTAGGGATCGGGACATGCCTGCAGGCATGAGGTGGCTGCCCGCATATCCGGGCGCCTTTCGGGCGCTGCATTGCGGAGTCAGAGAGCTGACTGGGGCGATGTCTGCGGTTTTTCTCAACGGCCTCTCTGCGGCGAAAGCTCTTCTTCGCGGCCTTTGCGCCACCCTGGCGAAGTCTGCGGTTGTGAGCTTGGGTTGTTGCCCGACGCTTTCTTGCAGTCCCTCCGCGGTGGTTTAAAATAAAAGTTTGTCATCGAGGCTCCCCAAACACTCATGCTGACCGGCTCTCAGATCCGCCGCAAATTCCTGGACTTTTTCATCGAGAAGGGCCACCGTGAGGTCCACTCCTCCTCGCTCGTCCCGCAAAACGACCCCACGCTGCTGTTCACCAACGCCGGGATGAACCAGTTCAAAGACGTCTTCCTCGGCCTCGAAAAGCGTGATTACACCCGCGCCACCACCGCGCAGAAATGCGTGCGCGCCGGCGGCAAGCATAACGACCTTGAAAACGTGGGCTTCACCAACCGCCATCACACTTTTTTCGAGATGCTCGGTAACTTCTCCTTCGGCGACTACTTCAAGAAAGACGCCATCGCCTACGCCTGGGAGCTGATCACCTCGCCGAAGTGGTTCAACATCCCGAAAGAGAAGTTGTACGTCACGATCTTTGAGGGTGTGCCTTTGGTGTCAGGCACCGAGGAAGGCATTCCCCGCGACGACCAGGCGGAGCGGTTCTGGCTTGAGGTTGGTGTCCCGAAGGCGCGCATCTTCGCCATGGGGATGAAAGACAACTTTTGGCAGATGGGCGACACCGGTCCCTGCGGTCCTTGCAGCGAGATTCATTACGACATGGGTGCCGAGGCGAGCGACAAGATCCGGCCAGAGTGCGCGGCGGGCAAATGCGAATTTCCCTGTGACTGCGGTCGCTACGTTGAAATCTGGAATCTGGTTTTCATGCAGTATAACCGCCAGCCGAGAGTTCCAGACGGCACCCTGTTCGGGTTTAATCCGCTGCCCCAGCCCTCGATCGACACCGGTGCTGGTCTTGAGCGCGTTTCGGCGGTCCTGCAAGGCGTGATCTCGAACTACCAGACCGACCTGTTTACCCCGCTCGTCAAGCGCGCTGCGGACTTGACGGCGACCACCACGGGGACGGGCGCCCCCGCCCGTCCAGCCGGACAAAGCCCGGCTGGCGGTTCTGCCCACGGTGCGGCGTCGCTTCGCGTAATCGCCGACCACTCCCGCGCCGCAACCTTCCTGATCTCCGACGGCATCCTGCCCTCCAACGAGGGCCGCGGGTACGTCCTGCGCAAAATCATCCGCCGCGCCATCACCCACGGCCGCTTGTTGGGACAAACCAGGCCCTTCCTCCACCAGATGGTCTTCTCCGTGCGCGACCTGATGCAGGATGCCTATCCGGAACTTAAAGAAACTGCCGATCGAGTTTCAAAGGCCGTCCTCGCGGAAGAGACCCGCTTCGCGCACACCATGGAAGTGGGGCTCAAGAAACTGGAAGACGATCTCGAGCCCTTGCTCGAAGCGCTTCGCAAGGACCCTTCAGCTCGCCCCGTCTACGCCGGAGACAAAGCTTTCAAACTTTACGACACCTTCGGCATGCCGCTCGATTTCATCGAGGACGCGGCGCGCGATCAGGGTATCCTGTTCGACCAAACCGGCTTCGATGCCGCCATGGAAGAGCAGCGCCAACGCGCCAAGGCCTCCTGGAAGGGCGCCGCCAAGCAAACCGCCAACCCGGAATACCAAAAGCTGCCCGCCCGAAGTCATCCTCGACCACACGCCTTTCTACGCCGAGTCTGGCGGCCAAGTCGGCGATCGCGGCTCGCTTTACAGCGACGACCACAACACCATCGTCGCCGAAGTCACCGGCTGCTACTATCCCGTCCCGGGCGTGCGTGCGCACAACGTCACTGCCAGGCAGCCCATCCGCGTGGGCGACAAGGTCGATGCCGTCGTCGACACCCACATCCGTCAGGCCACCATGCGTAACCACACTGCCACGCATCTTTTGCATGCTGGTTTGCGTGAAGTGCTCGGCAAGCACGTAAAGCAGGCCGGATCCCTGGTCGCACCCGGCCACCTGCGCTTTGACTTCTCGCACTTCACCGCAGTCGAAGACGAGGAACTTCAGGACATCGAAGACCTGATCAACCGCGAACTACTGCGCAACCGGAAGGTCGACGTCATTGAAAATGTCCCCATTGACGTGGCCGTGAACGAGTACCACGCCATGGCGCTGTTCGGCGAAAAGTATGGTGACAAGGTGCGCGTCATTCGCATCGGTGATTTCTCAACCGAACTCTGCGGAGGCACACACACCGCGGCCACCGGCGAGATCGGTCTGATCAAGATTCTGAAGGAAGGCAGCGTCTCGTCGGGCGTGCGCCGCGTCGAGGCGGTCACCGGCGAGGGCTCGCTGCAGCACTTCCGCAAAGATCATTTGCTCGAAAACGTGGTGGCCAGTCTGGCCGGTCATTCCAATAGCGTCAGCCCGGCGGACACACTCAAAGCCGAACTCGAGCGCAAAGATGCCGAGATCAAGCGTCTGGCACGCGAACTCGACCAGATACGCATGAAGTCGGCGTCCTCCTCGGTTGCCTCCACCAACGAAAAGATCAAGGAGGTAAAAGGGGTAAAAGTTCTGGCGCACCGAGTCGACAACCTCGACCGCTCCCAGATGCGCACGCTGGTCGATCAATTGCGCGACAAGGTCGGCTCCGGCGTGGTCGTGCTGGGCTCGGCCACAGACGGCAAAGTCGCGCTGATCGCCGGCGTCACCAAAGACCTGACCGCTCGCCTGCAGGCTGGGAAAATCGTAGGGCAGGTCGCTCAGAAAGTAGGCGGCAAAGGCGGCGGCCGTCCCGACATGGCCGAGGCTGGCGGTGACCGACCCGAAGCTCTGGACGCCGCGCTAGCCGACGTTTATCACGTCGTAGAGTCCATGCTCTGACGGCTTCTCAAAGGCTCGGGTGTGTCTCTACTCTGGTCGCAGGAGTTCCTATGGATGACCGTATTTCGTTCGTCACTCATCAGGGCAAAGCGATCATGCTGATCGACTTCAGCCATTGCGAGCCCAAAGAGCTTCTGCTGCTGCTCGACGAAATCGAGCTCACCGTCGCCCGCCACGCTCGCGGGTCTCTTCTGACCCTGACCGATCTTACCGGCGCGCACGTCAATCGCGAGGTGGCCACGCGCATGAAGGAAGTGCTGGTCCGCGACCGGCCATTCGTGAAGCGCTCGGCCTGGGTCGGCGTCGGAAGCGTCCCCAAGGTCTTTTACGACAACATCAAAAGCTTCGCGCAGCGCGACTTTCCGCCCTTCGCCACCCGGGAAGCAGCGATGGACTGGCTGGTGAAAGAGTCCTAGCCTGGAACCGGAATCAACCTCAGGAAAAAGAAGAGAGGACCAAATCCTCTACGCCTGTGCCGGCACGGTCTTGTGCGCGCCACCCTTCAACCACCAAATGACGCCGCCCAGGATGACCAGGCCGATCGCGATCAGCTGGGTCCCCGTCATGACTCCGCCGAACACGGATCCGCGTCCCGGATCATCGCGCAGAAACTCCAGAAAGAAACGCGCCACTCCATAAAGAATCAGGTAAGCCCCGAACACCTGCCCATCGAATTTCTTCCGCTGGAACATCCACATCAGCAGAAAGAAATTGGCCAGTTCCACCGCGGCCTCAAACAGCTGGGTCGGCTCCAGAGCATGGCCCAGGGGCGTCCCGACCAACTGGGCGGCCACCGGATTCGTGAACGTCACACCCCACCACGCACTGGTCGGCTTGCCGTAGCAGCATCCCGCCGCAAAACATCCCAGCCGTCCGATCGCGTGACCCAGGGCGAGCCCCGGACCGAACGCATCGCAGGTCGCCAGCGCCGGCAAATGATGCTTTCGGATGTACCAAACCGCCGCCGCCAGCGCCGCGATCAATCCGCCCGAAAAGACCCCACCCGACTGCAGCGTGCTGATGCTGAAAATCTCGCCGGGATGCGCGACGTAGGTGCTCCAGTCGTTGATGATGTACAGCACCTTTGCGCCCACGATCCCGCACAGCACCACCAGGATCCCCAGGTTCCAGGCCTGGTCCGGATCAATCCCTTGCCGGGCCGAATTCCGCACGCTGATCCAAAGCCCGATCAACACGCCGGCCGCAACCAGAAACCCGTAGGTGGGCAGAAAAAATCGTCCGATATGAAAAAGTTGTGGGTACACAGCTGTTTAGATGCCCCAAAAGGCGATGAAGTCACTTCCAGTGTAGCAGGATCGATCCGGCCGGTGGCCCGCCGGGCCGGCCTCTGCCGCGCCTATGGGGCCTCCACCGGCACGACGTTTTATCGTCCGGGTTGCGGTCGATCCGCTGGATGAGCGGATCGATCCCCGCTTTGGCCGGCCGCCGGTCCACGATGGTATCGAACTGGGACTTCTCCTGATCGATCATCCGCCGTTCCAGGTGCAGGAAGTGTCCATCCTTGTCCAGCACCCCGATGTCCACCAAATCGTGTACCGGCACGATATGTTCCTGCCCGCGGCCGTCCGCACGGTACTTCATCGCCTCGACGGAAAGATGGACCTGGTACTTTCCATCCGGTTGCTGCCGGAAGGTAGCCGTCGGCGTCCGGTTGTCGTAGATGGTGATGTTTTTCCCTGCGCCGTTCGGCCCCAGCAGCCCCAACATGCCCTGTGGAAATATTGAGGAACCCGTTCTGCAGAGCCTGGGTGCCGTTTGGATACCGCTGGGACAGTCCTTCGATGCGCAACTCCATGCCAGCCTCCGCTTCGGGCTACATCGTGACTTACGTGTGGACCAAGCAACAAGTTCCTGCCGGAAACCCGTTGCCCGTCAAAAAATAGCGATTAGACCTGGTGGGGACCTGGCCCGCCGGGTCTTCAATGGGCAGCGGACAAGACTGCTACTCCGTACCTTGGCAAGGTGACCGACGGTTTCGATCCACCCTCGAGGACGTCTGTCATCGGCGACGGCAACGAAACGGACTGCTGGGTCTTCGAGAAATTGACCAGGATGTAGACCGTGCCCTTGGAGCCATAACGGGGACAGACTTCAACCCCATCCGGTACGGCTTCCAAGGCAGGTTTAACCCCGCTGATATCGGTCATCCACTTCGCCGCGGAGGCCATGCCCGCCTCATCGAGCCACGCGCCCAGGTAGGTGATGCGGCCCTTGCCGGTTTTGCGGGTGATCGCGGCTGGCATTCCGTCGAGCCATCCGTTGCTTTCCCCATAGGTCGCGAGCACCTCCGTTTCGTGGTTGTTGGCGCTCAGAAGCTCAGCCCACAATTTGCCCTGGCTAGATCCAAACTTGCCGGTTACCGGCACGGGATCGATCAAAGCGTAGTACTGTTCAACTCGGCCTCCCAGCAAATCGGCGAGTGGCCCGGGTTGGCGCTGGGGTTGCAATCCGTTGTCCTGGTCCTTCATGGCTGAGCGTTGCCCGAGCACGAGGTGCCCTCCCTGCCGCACGTACTCGATCAGGTTGCTGGCCGCCGCGTCGGAGAGCACGTTGAGCCCCGGGGCGACCACCAGTTTGTATGGGGTCAGTGGATCGGTCGGAGGGATTACGTCAATCGATTGGCTGATGGCTCGCAGAGGACGGTAATAGCTCACCAGTTCCGCCACCGGATCGTAGTCGTGGTTGTGCTTCTGCCACTGGATCGCCCACCGGCTATCGTAGGAATACAACACCGCGATCTCGGATTTCGGCGATGTGCCCGCCAGCACCGGTCCGGCCTTGGCAAATTCCGTTCCCAATTGCTGGACTTCGGGATAGAGCGGAACGGGCGTGCCATCGGACCCCACCAGCGTGCCGTGATATTGCTCCTGCCCGTTCAGCGCGCTGCGCCACTGCCAGTAGCTCACCACGTCGGCGCCGTGACCCACGTTGTGCCACGCCATGGCGCGCACCTCACCTTTGTCGAGTGAGTTGTTGACGCCCGCCCAATTGACGGAGCCGGGCTGGGTCTCCATGATCCAGAAGTTTTTGCGCTTGAATCCCCGCGTAAGGTCATCGGCCGCGCCATTCTTGGCTGGATCGAGATGCCCCTGGCCCACGTAGTCATCCCAGGCGGCCAGATCCAGATCCTGCTCGACCGTGTAGTGGTCGTAGCCGTCGAACCAGCCCATGGTGTTGGTGGTGATGAATTGCCGGGTGTCCGCGTTCGCCCGGATCGCGTCGATCTGGTTTTTCTGGTAGCCGCGCCAGGTGGCGCTGACGAAGCGCATCCAACTCAGCAGCAGGCCGGGATTTCCATACCCGGTTTGAATCGGGATTTGGTTCCAATCTGAATAGGCTTCGCTCCAGTACTCGGTGGTCCACGCGGCGTTAAGTTTGTCGAGAGTTCCGTAGCGCGCCTTCAACCATTGCTGAAACTGGGCTTTCGTATCGGGATCGAACGAAGCCATCTCGTATTCGTTATCAATCTGCCAGCCGAGCACGTACGGATTGTGACCGAAGCGCTTGGCCATCTGTCCGGCGATCTTGCGAGCCAGGTCGCGATACTTCGGGTTGGCAAAGTTGTACTGTTCCCGATTACCGTGTTCGGCCCGGCGGCCGTCTTCCGCCATGCGCAGGGTGTCGGGGTAGGTTCGCGTAAGCCACGCTGGCGGAGCAGCAGTCGGCGTTCCCACCAGGGTGTAGATCCCATGTCTGCCCGCCGCCGCAATCGCACGCTCCAGCCAGTCCAGCTCGTACTGGCCCTCGCGAGGCTCCATGTGGCTCCAGGCAAACTCGCCCACGCGCACCACATGGATCCCGGCCTGCTGCATCAGAGCGAGGTCCGCTTCCCAGCGCGTTTCAGGCCATTGCTCCGGATACCACGCCGTACCGAGCATCAGCGGCGGAGGCTGCGGCGCAGCCGTTTGCCCTTGCAGCCCGATTGAGGCACGAACCACCATGAGGGTGGCCAGGAAGATGCTGATTTTCCAGCAGCGGGTTTCTGGTTTTCTGTTCAAGGCGTTCTCCTCCCGCGGGTAATGCGGTCAGAAGTCTCCCCGTGGTACCTGCAAACTCCTCAACGAGGGGCAGCACAGGATAGACCAGCGCGGGGGCCATCGGAAAGGCGGGGGATGAGAACGGGGCGGGAGCAACGTTGCTCTTCGTGCAGTAGAACATCCCGCAGGGCCATGTTTCAGGCCACTCCAGGCGAAGGAAGAAAAGCCGACCCGCTTAGCCGTGTGGTAGGCCGAGAATGAACCCGTCGTTAGACGATGGGAACCCGCCGCGACCCTTTAGGCATCTCCGCATGGCGGAGCATCGCACACCGGATCGTTATTTACGAGTCAGGCCCCCGTTCATTCGGTGTTGGTTCAAAAATCGGTTACCACCATCACCAACTGGGCAGGTCGGCTTTCAAGATTGGATGCTAGGGAAACTCCCAAGGTTTCGCAAGACCCGCCCGGTAAAAAGTTGGCACTCGAGTTGCCAGCAAAGTTCTCCGGCTATTTTCATCGTTTTGCAAAGACTCGTTAATTCTCCCGAAATCGCTGCCGGAAGTTGTGAGATTGCACATCGATCTGCAAAACAAATGCCGCAAGCGCGGCTCGGCATGTCATACACCAATATTCGCAGGAGGGAGGAGCTCCTAGCGCGCGTTTCGCGTCTGTTCCAGCACTTCGTCCAGCGCGCTTGAAAGCTTGTGCGCTCGCTGCTGATAATTCGTTCCGCCACCGTCACTTCTCCGCCGCAGCAGGTGGTACTCATCGGCAATATTCAGCGCGGCCAGCACCGCCAGTCGTACGGTGTCGATGGTATTGGTCTGTTCCGCCACCGCGCGCATCTTGCCGTCGACATATTCGGCGAGCTTCAGTATGTATTCCGGATCAGAGCCGCGCAGGTTGTAAGCCTGGTCGAAAATCTCCACCCGCACGCTCGCATTATTCACATCTTTGGCCGGGTTTTGTCGCGTCGCCGTTGCCATAGCCGGTAATCCTCCCCTCGCCTCGGCTGCTGCTCCTCGCCCAAGCGCTAACTGGCGGCCTGCTCCTCGCCCACCGCGTCGATCTGGCGCAACATCTTCTCCACCCGCGCCCGCACTTCCTCGCGGTCCTTGCGCAACTGCACGGCTTCGCGCCGCAGCGTTTCCACTTCCTCGTCGCGCTGTTCCAGCTGCGCCCGCAAGCGCTGCACATCGCGCTCGGCAGATGTCTTGCCCTCACGCGCAGCCTTGTACATCTCAATAGTGCGATAAACCTTCTCTTCCAGCGCCTGGAAATCGTCGGCCGGAACCTCGGCAGATACCTCTTCAACCGCTTTGAGAGCCATATTGCACGTCTTCCCCGAAAAATTTGCGATCTTCAGCGCAGTATACTCCAGAACGCTGTGGAAACCCCGCCAAGAGTGACCGGGTAGTGCGCTCCTTGCGGGGCGCAGACACTGCTGTCCCCGAACGCACGATCATTCCGAGGGCCCGCGCACGCCGAAGGCCCTGTTTTTTCACGCCCATTCTCGGCGTCCCGCTGGTGAGATCACTTTAGCGAGCGCACCTTCGTCAAGCGGGCTGCCGCCTCATCGAGCGTCGCATCGCGTTTGCAGAACGCGAACCGGACCTGCTGCGCCCCGTCCTTCCGATCCCGATAGAAACTCGACCCCGGCACCGCCGCCACGCCCACCTCGCTCACCAGGTATTTCGTGAACGCCACATCATCCGCGTACCCAAACGCGCCGATATCGGTCATCACGTAATACGCGCCTCGCGGCCGGAAGCAGCGAAACCCCGCCTCTTCGAGCACCGGAATCAATCGATCCCTGCGCTTCCGATAGCCCTCGGCCAGGTTCGCGTAGTAGCTGTCCGGCAAACCCAGGGCCGACGCGCCCGCCTCCTGCAGCGGCGCCGGCGCGCCCACCGTCAGAAAATCATGAACCTTCCGGATTGCATCGGTGATCGTGGGCGGCGCAATCGTCCATCCCACCCGCCAGCCGGTCACGCTGTAGGTCTTCGACATCCCGTTGATCGTGATGGTCCGCTCCTCCATCCCCGCCAGCGAGGCCATCGAAATATGCTTGGTGCCGTCATAGAGGATGTGCTCGTAGATCTCGTCGGTGATCGCCAGCACATCAAACTCCACGCACAGGTCCCGGATCAACTCCAGTTCGCCTCGCGTGAACACCTTGCCCGTCGGATTGTTCGGCGTGTTCACGATGATCGCCTTCGAGGTCCACTCCCCCGCCGCATCCCGCGGCGGACGCAGCTTCACGAACCGCGGCTTTGCTCCGCTGAGAACCGCATCCGGCCCATAGTTCTCGTAGTACGGTTCGAAGATCACCACCTCGTCGCTCGGGTTGCACACCGCCAGCAGGGTCGAGATCATCGCCTCCGTCGAGCCGCAGCACACCGTCACTTGCTTGTCGGGATCGACCGCCACGCCCTGCCATGACTTCATCTGTCGCGCGATCGCGGCCCGCAGACTCTTCGCCCCCCACGTAATCGCGTACTGGTTGATATCGGCCCCGATCGCCTCCTGCGCCGCTTGCTTGATCTCGGCAGGCGCCGGAAAATCCGGAAACCCCTGCGCCAGGTTGACGGCATCGTGCACCATCGCCTGCCGAGTCATCTCGCGGATCACCGACTCGGTGAAGTGCGAGACCTTGTCGCTCAGAAAATGTTTTCTGTAAGCAGCCGTTCCAGACATGATCCGGCCAGACTAGCACAACGCATGAAGTTGTCATCCGGGCGCCCAGCGTACGCCTGTCTCTCGTCCTTCCGCCCTGGAGCCGCCCTCGGTGCCCTTGTCATTTCGCGGCCGAGCGCAGCGCGGCAGGAGGAACCCGCGGTTCACCGGGCGTGCGAGCATGTCAGATTTTCAGATCGAAGATGCTGGAGCAGGGATCTCGATGGCCAGAATTCAGACGCGCCCGCGATTGCCGGAGATTTTTCAATCTGCAAGCCTCCATCGGAAATGTTTCTCGGTGCCTCTGTGTCTCGGTGGTGAATCGCCTACCTCCGCCGCAGCACCTTCCGCTTCACATCCGGCCAGAACTCGGTATGCGCATTCCCGCCCATGTCTTCTGCCACGCCCCACAAGATCCGCAGGGCAGCGCTCCCCAACCCGTTCTCACTCGGCACTCTCCACCTGTTCGATAGGACATTGTTCCCCACGTTCCCGGCAAAGCGCGCGTACGCCGGATGGAATCGCCATCCCGGTGGAGCGCTACGAAGCTCGACCGGAAAACGTACTTCACCCGCGGCCCGAACCCGTGCGTCGGCGATGGAAAGTACCGCGGGTCCTCGCCCCAGAGCGCGCCCAGTCCAGCTTCCATCGCGTTGCCGGTCGACAGCCCGGTCAGCCGTACGCCGTAGCGCTCCGCGAATCCCTCCCAGTGAGGTCCATATTCCTTGGGCTTGTTGAGCATCGTTCCCCAGCCCGAACTGAGCGGTCCCACGGCCAGCAAACTCAGGGATCCCGCCGTGGTTAGCGCAAACCACTTCACCCGATCCGTCACCGTCGGCGGCCCGTAGTTCGCGACCGGCCCGGCTGTCTCGATCGTGGACGCGAGCGTCGGCACCGGATCCATCCTGGGCCTAGACTGTCCAAAGACCGACGACAACAGCAGGGGCAACACCACAATCAATTTCATGCATACTCCATGGTCCGTAAAATCGGGAGCGGAGCAGAGCGCGGCCCAACCGGTCGACGATCGCATCGACTATAAACGGGAAGGTGAGGTGATGCACGCCGGAGATTGGCGGTGCGTCTAAGGAAAAATGTGTAAGCTTCAGGAGTCTTCGCCGGGCCGTCGCTCTCACATGTAAAACCACATCAGCCGAGTCGAGAAAGGGCTTTCGCGACTGGATCGTGGCTTTTCGCCGCTCCCCGTGCTCCAATACCATACGGATGTGGACCGACTCGGTAACTCGTGGCCTCGCCGCCCTTGCGCTCTGCTTCATCGGCGCCCACTCACAGGCCCAGAATCGCGCGACCCGCACCATCCACGTCTTCGTAGCTCTGGCCGACAATGAACACCAGGGAATCGTTCCAGTCCCCGCGCGAATCGGAAACGGCCTGGATCCCGGGCACAACCTGTACTGGGGCGCAGCCGCGGGCGTGAAGACTTTTTTCACCCGCAGTGCAGATTGGTCATTGTGGCAGTGTGCAGACAAACCGAAACCCGAGATCCTCGAGCGTTGCATCTTCAAACACCGCAGGCGCGACGTTTATCTGGTAGCCGACGCCTATCGAGGCGTCGAGATCCGGCAGGCGATTCTCGATTTTTTCAGCGCGGCCGCGGGAGCCGATGCCGAGCCGATCCCTCTATCCGGAGCGAATGCACCCACGCTCGCCGCCCGCGGCGGATCGAATCTGGTTGCCTACGTGGGACACGATGGCCTGATGGATTTTCGCCTGCCGATCGTGCCCCGTCAGAAAAACGAAATCCATCGTGACGCGATCATCCTGGCGTGCGCCAGCAAACAGTATTTCGGCGAGCCGCTGAAGACCTCCGGAGCATATCCTCTGCTGTGGACGACCGGCCTGATGGCGCCTGAGGCCTACACCCTGAAAAGCGCTTTGGATGGCTGGATCGAGCACGAGAGCGGCGCACAGGTCCACGAACGTGCCGCCACCGCTTACGACCAATACCAGAAATGCGGATTGCGCGGAGCGCGCAAACTGTTCGCCACCGGCTGGTAGGGATTGATTGATTTCGCCGCGGCACTCCAGGCTTGCAACCTAGGGAGAGCCGGGAAATAACCACAACCTGACGCCCTCGCAACCCGACGACAAGGCGCGGCTTCACAGGCTGCCCTGGGCGCTGCGCCATGCTGCGCGCGACCTAGCCCCGCAGCCCCCCGCCCAACCCTTCCAGCGCCTTGATCACCATGCTCGACCACTGCGCAACTTCATCCTCGCGCAATGTCCGCTCGCCCGACTGGAACCTGGCCCGCAACAAAACAGAATACTTGCCTGCCGGAACATTCCCGCCGCGAAAAATCTCTGCCGGCGCAAAACTTCGCAGTTCATTCAACCGCAGCCCCAGCACCGTCTGCTCGATTTGCTCGAAGGTCACCGCATCCCCAAACACAAACGAGAAGTCCCGTTCCACCGCCGGATACCGCGGCAACGCCCGATAGCGCGGTTCGCGCAGATCATGCTCGTACAACCGGTCCAGGTACAACTCCGCCAGAAACACATCCTGGCGCAGCTTGCAGACCGCCGCCACATCGGGATGCAGCTGCCCGAACTGCGCCACCACCGTCCCATCCATCACGGCCCGCGCCGACCGTCCCGGATGGTAATAGTCAGAGGCCTGCGCATCGTAGTGCAGAGCACTCGCCTCAAACGCCCTGAGCACGCTTTCGACATCGCCCTTCAGATCGAAAAATGTCAGCGCCCGCGCCTCCGCCGGCCGGTTTAGGTTCGGCGGCAGCGCCCGTCCCGTGGCGCCCAGGCAGATCTGCTTCGGCTCCGCCGATTTCTCGCCGCCGGCGACGCAGTAAACATGCCCGGCCTCGAACAGACGTACATCGTTGGTCCCGTGATTCAGGTTGTGGGCCATCATGTTCAGCATGCCCGGCACCAGGCTCGTCCGCATCACGGATGCTTGCTCGCTCAACGGATTGGCCAACGGCAAAGCCTGCGCCGCAGAGAAGCGCTTCGCATCTTCGGCCGATATGAAGGTCAGCGAGACCGCTTCGTTGTAACCCAGTCCCAGCAGGGAAGTGCGCAGCGTTGCGTCCCGCCGTGCCTCCGGTTGCTCGATCACCGCTCCCGCGAAAGCCGGTAGCGTGTTGGTGAACTTGTCGTAGCCGTGCAGCCGCGCGATCTCTTCAATCATGTCGATCTCGCGCTCCACATCCAGACGCCACGAGGGGATCGTAACCTCGAACTCCTCCCCGCCTTGCCGTTCCTGCGCAAACTCGAATCCCAGCCGGGTCAGGATCCGCAGGATCTCGTCCACGCTCAGGGCCTTGCCCAGGATGCGGCGCACTTCCGACAGGTTCAGCAGGATCGGCGCCTGGTCGCGCTCTCCCACCACCACATCCATCACGTCGCCGATCAGCTTCCCGCCACCGGAGAGCAGAATCAGCTCGGCCACCCGGTTCGTCGACAGCACCGTCGACTCGAAATCCGCACCCCGCTCAAACCGGTGTGATGCGTCCGTGTGCAGCCCGTGCCGCTTCGACGCCCTGCGGATCGTCGCCGGATCCCACCACGCCGATTCGATCAGGATGTTCCGCGTCTTCTCGGTGATCATGGTGTCGAACCCGCCCATCACGCCCGCGAGCCCGACCGGCTTGGTTGCGTCCGCCACGACGAGATCTTCGGGAGTCAGTTTGCGTTCCACGCCGTCCAGCGTTCTGAGCCTCTCCCCGGCGCGCGCAAACCGCACAATGATCGCTCCGCCCGCAAGCAAATCGAGATCAAACACGTGGGTAGGCTTCCCGCTCTCCCACAGCACATAGTTCGTCGCGTCCACTGCGTTGCGGATAGGCCGCTGGTCGAGCAACTCAAGCCGATGTGCGATCTTCGCCGGAGAGGGCTTGATCGTAACCTCGCGCAGCACTCGCGCCGTAAAGCGGGGACAGTGCCGCCCGTCCTCAACGGTGATCGTGACGCCCGCCCGCCCGGTAGCCGCAGACAGCGCCGGTGCAATGGGCTTCAAGGGCAGATCGTAAAAAGCCGAAGCCTCCCGAGCGACCCCGTAGTGATTCATTGCGTCCGGCCGGTTCGTCCCGATCTCCATCTCAAAGACAGTATCTTCGCCCGCGCCCGAGATGCCTTCGACGGCAATCCCAATCGAAGTCAGATCACGCGCGAGCGCCCGGTCATCGACCGGGAGATCAACAAAATCGCGCAGCCATGCAGGAGAAAGTTTCATGGAAAGCTTTCAGCTCCCGGCCCGTTCGCTCGTGTGGCGCGGGCACTTTTGCCCGCGCGCCTTGCCGGGCGACCCGGGCGCACTCTTCGAGCCCCATGAGGCCTTTCTTCGTGCCCCTTGGGGGCCTTCATGGTTCGCGAGTTTTTGCTCGCAGCCAACCACCCGCGACGAACGCCCGCCGACGGCTCTATCCAAACTGCTCCAAAAACCGCACATCTCCCTCGAAAAACAGCTGAATATCATCGACACCATACTTCAGGATCGCGATCCGATCGGCGCCCATCCCGAACGCAAAGCCCGAGACCTTCTTCGGGTCATACCCGTTGTCCTTTACGAACTCGAACACGTTCGGATCGACCATGCCGCAGCCGAGAATCTCGATCCATCCCGTCGTCTTGCAGGGCCGGCACGGCTGGCTCCCACGCTGGCCGCTCCCTCCACAGATGAAGCAACTGACCATCATCTCCGCGCTCGGCTCAGTGAACGGAAAAAACGACGGCCGGAACTGCGTCTTGACGCTCGAGCCGAACAGCGCCTTCATGGCGTGATCCAGGGTTCCCTTCAGATCCCCAAACGTGATGTTGGAATCGACCGCCAGGCCCTCGATCTGATGAAACATCGGCGAATGGCTGGCATCGGGAGGATCGTTGCGATAAACCTTGCCCGGAATCACGATCCGCAGCGGCGGTTTCAGCTTCTCCATCGTGCGAATCTGCACCGGAGAAGTATGCGTCCGCAGCAGCAAGCGCTCGCGCTGGGCTTTCTTGTCCTGTCCCGCCAGGAACAACGTGTCCTGCATGTCGCGTGCCGGATGGTTCGGCGGAAAATTCAGCGCCTCGAAGTTGTAGTAATCGGTCTCCACCTCGGGCCCTTCCGAGACCGAATACCCCAGATTGCGGAACACGCCCACAATCTCGTTCATGGTCCGAATCACCGGGTGCTCCGCGCCCAGCGCCCGCCGCACGCCAGGAAGCGTGATATCGACCCGCTCGACGGCGACGCTGCGTTGCCTGGCACCGCCCTCAACCAACTCCTGTGCTTTTGCGATCTCTTGCTCGATGAACTGCTTGAGCTCGTTGACCAGCTGACCGACCGTTCGCTTGGCGTCATTCGGCGCGGGCTTGAGCCACAAGTCGTTGATCTGTGTCAGGAGACCATTCTTCCGTGCCATCCAACGGTCTCGGAAAATCTTCCAGGTGTCTGGCGATTTTGGTTCCAGCAACTCCTGCTGAAAGGCAGACTTGGCCTCATCGAATGCCTTCTGCAAGCCGTTCGCCGAGTAGTCCGTCAATTTTGAAACGGTGTAGACCAAGCCAACTCCAACGATGGTCATCCCGAGCGAAGTCCGGGCCGCATTCGCGCGCTCGGGGGCGAGTCAAGGGACCCAGTGTTTCTCCGCCGCAATCGCGCGACCGCGCCCGATGACCGACACACCATCATAGAAGGGAACGCCACCGGCGCGGCCAGAGCCGCGCTCCTGCGAACCCTCTCGATTAACGCTGATGAGCGGAACGCTGTGTGCTGAGCTGAAATCCGCGAGCCTGACGCCTGGAGCCCGAAGCCTGACCTAGGCTGCGCCCAGTGCCGTCTTGGCCTGCTCGGCAAGGTTCTTGAACGCGCCGGGATCCTTTACCGCCAGATCCGCGAGAATCTTGCGATCCAGTTCGACGCCCGCCTTCTTCAGTCCGCTGATAAATCGCGAGTAGCTGAGTCCGTTCACCTTGGCGGCCGCGCCGATGCGCACGATCCACAGCGACCGGTACTGGCGTTTCTTCTGCTTGCGTCCGGAATAGGCAAACTTCAGTCCGCGTTCGACTGCTTCTTTGGCGGAGCGATAGAGTTTTGATTTTGTGAGGAAATATCCGCTGGCCCGCTCTAAAATCTTTTTCCGCTTGGCGCGGCGTTTGGTTCCACGTTTTACGCGAGGCATTGCATTCTCCTTTTTTCTTTCTTGACTGCGGCGGCTGGAGGTAAGGGACCGTCGAGCGACGATCAACCTCTTCACACGCCCGGCCGCGGCTTTCGCCGCGCCCTAAGTCAGGCCCCGGCCCGACCGCTCGATTGCCAATTGCAGCTCAGCAATCCAGCCATCCCATCTCCGCCTACTGGTACGGAATCATGCGCAGCACCTTGGGGGTGTCGGCGTCGCTTACCAGGACGGACTTGGCGAGCTTGTCTTTGCGCTTTTGACCCTTCGAGGTCAGCATGTGGCGCAGGTGCGAATGATGACGTTTTACTTTTCCGGTGGCGGTTTTCTTGAAGCGCTTCGAGGCGCCTTTGTGTGTTTTTAGTTTCGGCATGGAAAATCCGTTCTCAGTTCCTGGTGGTCGGCGCTCGGTGCACCGGTGCTAGGGCTGCGGCGGGGGCGGTGCTGGAGCAGACCGCGGTTTTTCTTTTGGCTTTCCGCCACTTTCGTCTTTCTTTGGAGCCAGGATGGCGTGCAGCGTATTACCTTCCTGCCTGGGGCGAAACTCCACGATGCTCTTGTCCTGGACGTCTTTGATCAGGCGCTCCAGGATCTGGCGGCCCAGGTTCGTGCGCGTCATTTCGCGGCCGCGGAAGAAGATGGTGGCCTTCACCTTGTCGCCCTCTCCCAGGAACCGCAGGACATGGTTCTTTTTGGTTTCGTAATCGTGGTCGTCGACGTTGATGCGGAACTTTACTTCCTTGACCACGATCACTTTCTGATGCTTCTTGGCCTCACGCTCGCGCTTTTCCTGCTGGTACAGGAATTTCCCATAGTCCATGATGCGGCATACAGGGGGTTGCGCGGTGGGTGAAATCTCGACCAGATCCAGGTTCTTTTCGCGGGCCATCTTGAGCGCTTCGAAGGGGGGCAGGATGCCAATCTGGTTGCCCTCGTCGTCGATCACGCGAATTTCACGCGCGCGAATGCGGTCGTTGGTGCGGATAAAGCGTTTATCGATACGGTCCTCCGACACTTCCCGGCAGAAAGTGGAACCAAAATTATAGCATGTGAAGGACAGGCGTTGATCTTGGGCGTCAGGTCCTGGGCGGTGCGCTTTTCGAAGAGCGAATCGCAACGTCTGGGGTGCCAGGCTCCGGGCCTGTTCCTGACCGCCAAGACATCGACGGCCGCGGACCCAGCGCCGCCACCTGCCTTTCTCACTTGCCGTAGAAGTGGCAGGTGGCGGTATAGGGGACTCTGGCTTGCTCACCTTGATGGGCTGCGTCGCAGCCGGTGGCGGGCACGACTCCGCCCCGGGTGTCGGTCCGGGTGACGTATGCGGCGGTTTGCAGTTTGCGGTCGCCGGCCTTGCTGACAACTTTCAGCAAGAGCCAGGCCACGGCGCCCGACTCGGTGGCGGGGTTGGGTTGCGACCATGCTTGCTTTCACTTCGCTGCCCTCCAGCGGTTTCCAGGTCTGCGGGTGGGGCGCCGGCCGGCTAGTACCTGGATGGTTTGTTGAGCGGGTAGGGTTCGCCGTACTTGTTGAGGTGCTCGGGCGGAGCGTCGGAGGCATGGAGCGTCAGGGCGGGCAGCAGGTTGTCACCAGCGCCGATCTCGACGTCGTGTACCAGGGACGCCAGCTCGGACTCAGACGCAAGCTCGTACCAGACCCCGAGCTTGTACTGCCCGGGGTGCAGGTTGGGAATCCGGAAGCTCCCATCGCGTGCGCTGATGGCGAAGTGCGGCGTGGACAGTGCGACGACGACCGCGCTCATCTGCGGGTGAATGTTGCAGAAGATGTAGGAAACCCCGGGTTGGGTAAAGCGCACCTTGCGGACAACACCGCTCTCATAGAGGCCCAGGTCAAACGGCTTACCATGGTAGATGGAAAACACGTCATGAAAGAACGGATCCTGGTTGGGAAATTCGATCGAGGTGCCCACCGGAACCGCCAGCATGTGGGGCGTAAAGCGCTTGTCTTTCTGCAGCAGACGCGCTGCAGGTCCGGCAGCAGAGACCGTGTCGCTGGTGCGCGTGTTCGTCAACCAAACCACGACCTCGGCGCTGGCTGATTCGCTCCTGGAATGGTGGAGCACACTCACGATTCCCCGAACGGTCGCATCCTGGGCGGTCAGCAAGCTGCTCAGCAGGAAAACAAACGCCGGCAGATGCGTGCGAGCCCTCAAAAGCGAACTCCCGCCGCGAGGTTGAGATGGTCACCCGCCGCGCTTTCTCCCCGCGCTGGGGCAGTGAACAAGTGGCGATACTCCAGCGCGAAAAGAAGAAACGAATTCGGCTGATAGATGAAATTCACAAGCTCGGTGCGGTTTTTCTGCAGGGCGACAAAGCCGATGCCCGCGTATGGAGTCGGGAAGGCACGAAGGTCACGGGCGAAGTTCTCATCCTGGCCGAAGGCTCCGTTGATCTCGTAGCGCGTGGCAGGCTTGCATTTCAGCTGCAGCCATCCTCCGGTGGAACGCAGGGGATGGATTGCGGAATAGGGTTCGGAGGGTTCCGGATAAACCACGCTCATCCAGATACCGCCCCCGAGTCCACCCACCGCTTGCCCGTCGTACCACTCTCCAGACAGTTCCAGGCGCTTTCCGAACTGCGCCTTTAGATCGGCATTCACGGTCCAGCTATCGATCTGGTTGAAAGACGGGTAGCGTTGGCGAGCGCGATAACCCGCGAACCCTATGGTGAAGGGAAAACGAGCGGCGGAAGAGCGGTCGATCGCAATCCGGCCCGCAAGGGCCGGAATTCGGGTCGCCTCGCCTGCGGTCGGTATCCTGCCTTGGAACGGGGGCGTCTCTTCGGTAAGGGGATCCAGGATGCCGCCTTGCAAAACCAGAACAGAATCAGGCCGGAGACTAAGGCGACGCTCAAATTCAATCTGGGGAGTCCACACCCAGAGATTGCCGGACCACGCCAGCGCAGGCTCCGCCATGGTTGCGTAAGAGGTCGGGGACAACGGCGAAAAGAAGGGCGCGTCCTGACCGATGTGCAGGGAGCTTTTCTCCCAGTCCAAGTTGATCTGTGCGGTCCGCAAACGAAGCAAACCAGAAGCAACGCCGTAGGAGGTGGTGGGACTGCCGCCGGCGAAGTCGATCTCAGCATTCGCCGAGGTGTGCGCGCCGAAGACCTTCGGTCCAGTTGCGTCGATGCCCAGTAGGGTCTGGCGCAGGGTCGCGCCAAGGCTGCCGTCGGGAGCACCCGGAAAAGTGGGAAATGCCAGACTGGGCAGGTCCTGGAGGTCCAGCGAGCCGGTATTTCGATAGGCATTGAACAAAACCAGGCCGGACAGCTTTACCGGATACCGGCTTGCGCTCTCCACCTTGTCCTGGTGGAGTTCGGCGACTTTCGCGGCCAGGAAACCGACATCCTGGTCGGCCGCGGCGGTCGTTGGTTCGGCTGGAGGGGGCTCGTTTCCAACGGGATGGTTGGCCTGCACCTGTTGGCGCAGCGCGTCGAGGCCCTGACGAAGCTCTTCAATCTGCCGGCGGGATTCGGCCAGTTCGGCGCGGGTCTGCTGTAGTTCGCGGCTGACGCGAACGAGCTCCTGGGCGTTAACGGAGGTGTCTTGCGCGCCAGAGCCAATCGCTGCAAAGCACACAACGACCATGGCAAATCGAACAGGAATAGACATAGGGTTTCTGTGATTGTGGGGACAGGAGGTAATCTGCGCAAGGTTACCGGTGTGCCTTACCACCAACCGGAGAGTTACCAGAGTGTCTGGACCAAAGGACCTGCGGTTTCTTAAGCTCCTAAGACGTGTCCAAGCGACGATTCACGCATCTGCGGACCAAGCTGGTGGTGTCGATGGTGGCTGTCGTCTTCCTGCTGACGGGGGCGGTCCTGGCGCTGGTGCAGGTGCGCATGCGAGTTCACGTCCGGGAGGACCTGGTTTCAACGCTGGGCGCCGAGTCGGCGGTCTACACGCAGATCGAAGACGCGCGCCGGCAACAGGCCCAGCAGAGCGCCGTCCTGATTGCTGATCAGCCCACCGTCAAGGCGCTGATGTCGACCAACGACCGGCTCACAGTGGAAGACGGATCCGAATCGCTGTTGCAGACCAGTCGCGCAGACCTGCTGGTGCTGGAAAACGCCAGTGGTGAGATGCTGGCCTTCCACTCAAAATCCGACGACGTTCCGGTCTCGGGCGTCAAGCGATTGATGCAGGATACAAAAGGCGATCAGGACTGGTGGTACACGGGTGGTCATCTCTATCACGTGAGTTGTGCTCCGATTGTTGCGGGCGCAAATTGGAACCAGCGAGTGCTGGGCAGAATCGCGCTTGGTCGCGAGTTGTCAAGCCCGTCCATCCGGGCCACCGGCGCTTTCGGAAAGTCTGCCTTCATTTTTGAGCGGAAGGGATCGGTGATCCTGAGTTCGCTGCCAGCGGCAGCCTGGAGCGATTTCGAGGCGGCCGTTGCCAAGGCGCCCAACACGTCGGAGTCGACTCCGGCAATCGACCTTGCCGGGGAGCGCTATCTTGCGAGTTTCGTCGAACTACCCGGGGATCACCCGGTACGGTTGTACTCTCTCCAATCGTTCGATCAGGCGACGAGTTTCCTTCGTTCTCTCGACCGGACTCTGCTGACACTCGGAGCCCTGGCGGTGATAGCCGGGGGGCTGATTGCGTTCATTTTTGCGCGACAGATTACGCGACCGCTGGAGCGCCTGGCGCTGGCTTCGCGACATTTGCAGGAGGGTGATTTCGAATTCCAGATCGCGGTGGTGGGAACCGATGAAGTGGCTGACCTGACCCGCGCTTTCGAAGACATGCGGAAGAGCCTGCTGCGGTCCCGGGAAGGCCTTTTGCGGTCGGCGCGGATGGAAGCGGTGGGCCGACTGGCGGGTGGTGTGGCACACGACTTTAACAACCTGGTGATGATCATCAAGGGATACAGCGAGCTGTTGCTGGATTCCGCGACACCCCAGGCGAGGCCGTATCTGGAGGAAATCAAGAATGCCGGCGAACGAGCCAGCGGGTTAACGCGGCAGTTGCTGGCCTTCAGCCGCAAACAGGTGCTCGAGGCACAGGTGCTCGATCCCAACCAGACGGTCCGCAACATGGTGAAGATGTTGCGGGTGCTGATCGGAGAAGACATTGAACTGGTGACCAACCTGTCGGGCCAAATCGGCCGCGTGCAGGCAGATCCTGGCCAACTGGAACAAGTGATCATGAATCTCGCAGTGAATGCGCGCGACGCGATGCCGAACGGGGGCAAGCTGATCGTCGAGACCCAATCCTGCTACCTCGACGAGACCTACGCCGCCACCCATAGCGAGGTGTCTCCGCAAGCCTACGTGCTGATCGCGGTGACAGACACCGGGAGCGGGATGTCGAAGGAAACGCTGGAGCACATCTTTGAACCTTTCTTCACCACCAAGGAGCCGGGGAAGGGCACGGGCCTGGGTCTGGCGACCGTGTACGGCATCGTGAAACAGAGCCACGGACACATCAATGTATATAGCGAGCTCGGGATGGGCACGACTTTCAAAGTTTACTTTCCTTCGCTGGACAAGTCAGTTCCGCTGCCTGCCACGCGGCAAGTGGGAGCAGCCCCCAAAAGTGACCGACGTCGTGATGCCACGCATGGGCGGGCCGGAATTGGTGGAGAAGCTGCGCCAGAAACGAGACGGACTGGCGGTCATTTTCATGTCCGGATACACGGATGGAGCCATCCTGGAAAACGCGCGGATCGGCTCGGGCGCAATCCTGCTCAACAAACCGTTCTCAACCGAGCTGTTGGCACGAAGAATTCGGGAAGTGCAACAGAACGCAGACGATGCCGACCCCAGGTCCCGGGCGGCAGGCCATTCGGGATAATCGGAAGCGAGGCGACGCGAGCGCTGAGCTTGGTCACCCGCCGTAGTCTGATCCGTCCAGTCGTATTCGCTCCTGGTCGAGTCTTTGCGGAGGCGATGTCCAAGTTAAGCGCATGAAGCCGAAGGCGGCCCCGGCGATAGGGGCTGCGGCCTGAGCCGTCGAGGGGTCAGGCGAAAGATGCCAGCGCGCGGGTCCTTTCGCGGGTAAAGCGCCACGCCAGGACTTCTGCTTCGAGCACCGAGTAGCCGGCGACGTCCAGTTCGAGGGACTGGCAGCGGATTTTTTCCAGGCCGTCCCAGAGCACGCGGATTTCGCGTCCGAGGAAGGGTGTAAAGGCTCCCATCCCATAGCGCCGCCAGGAAGCGATGTTCTGGAGGGCCTCGATCCAGGCGCACACCCAGCCGCGAACCTCCGCTGTGCCAGCTCTCAGAAATTGCTCGACCAGGGCGAAGGCTGCATGGACTTGCGGGTCGTCGGCCTGCTCGCGCAGTTCCGTAACGAACATCGCGAAGTCGTAGACGTCGATGGAATGTTCCGGGTTGCGGCCGCGCACCTGGGTCTTCTCCGCCGAGCGATTATCGAACTCGGGGAACTGATGGCGAAGAAGCGACATGGCCTGCTGCGTGTTCACCAGGGCAGTCCTGTCGAGAGATGGTCCTGTTAAAACGGTAATCTTTGGGCGGAGGTGAGGTAATGGCACGAAAGTGCCATAAGGGGGGAAAGCGGCCGACAGTTGCTCACGACGATTTCTTGCGCTCGACCAGATCCCACAAATTGCCGTACAGGTCGGCAAAGACGGCCACGGTGCCGTAGTTCTCCTGTTTCGGTTCGCGCACGAACTTCACCGCGTGGGCCTGAAGGGCGCGGTAGTCGCGCCAGAAGTTGTCGGTGTGGAGAAAGAGGAAGACGCTGCCTCCGGTCTGGTTGCCGATATGGCCGGCTTGTTCCGGCGTGGAAGCCTGCGCGAGCAGAACACTTGTGCCGCCTGAACCAGGGGGAGCGACCAGAACCCAACGCTTTCCGGAGCCCTGATCTGTGTCTTCGAGCAGATCGAATCCGAGCACACGGGTGAAAAAGTCGATTGCTTCATCGTAATCCCGGACCAGGAGCGCGACGTGAGCCAGCAGTTGTGGCATGGGTGGGTATTATAGGGGGCGAAGCGACGTCAGAGGGCGACCAACAGAGGTGCGCGGCGGCAGATCCGCACTCCCCGGCCTTCATTCCCTCGCCGCGGGATCGTGATTGGGTATGCGGAACCACCGACCGCAGGCGAGGGAACTCGCTGCTCGGCCGGGGGCGCCGTCGTCGGGCAAGCGAGTGCAGGTTCGGTCGACTGCTCTCGGGATTTCGACAGCCGGTTCAGACGCCCGCGAAGGGCTCGCACTTTCGGGGTTACCCCACTTCCGCAAGACGACGGGAAGTGGGGTCCCCCCGGTCTAGGCGCTCGCGCCGAGTTCGGGTTGCGGCGATTCAACCTCGTGGATGCCGGTTTGCTCCCACTGGGTTTCGGCAACCCATGTCCAGACGCGACGGCCCTGGGCATCGGTGGAGGGGACGGCTTCGCCGTAGCCAACCAGACGATTCATTACCGTGGTGGCGGAGGCCGACAGGTCTTTATGGCGAGCGGCGAGCTCGGGAAACTTTCCGCGCAATGCCGCGCACATTTGGGTCGAAGTCATTGGCCGGTTCGATTCCGTCAGCAGGTAACGACAGGCGCGAGTGAATCCCGACTGGCGGTTGTTGGCGCGATGCTCGATCAGTTCGAGCACGGCGCTGTGCAGCACGTCACCGCCAAACAACTTCGCCAGACCGATGATGGCCTGCTTGGTGGTGCCGATGCGGCGGGTGATCTCGACGCGTTGCTGCACCAGCTGATCGAGTTCAGTCTTGGCTGCCCGGAGGACCTCCAGCACACTGGTGTCAGCGGTGGGCAGGCCACCGAAGCTGGAATCGCTCCCGGGGTTCGGCTGGACTCCGCTGGGTGTCATCACTTCCCCCCCACTTGTGCGGTGGTGAGGTCGGCCGGGACGATTTGCCGCGCCACTTCCTCCTCGCGGCCGGCGCGAACGAACTCGGCTCCAGCGGCATCGCCCTCCCAGATCACCTGGGTGAGCAGATGGACCCCGCGGTACTCGAAGAACACGAGCTTCGATTCTTTCGGGACGGTCTGAGTGACGAGCGAATTCAGGGTCCACACACTCAGGACGCGGCTGCCATCGCGCAGGTAGAGGAACGGTCCGTTGCGCACGACGACATAGGTGCCCGCCGGATATTGTTTGCCGAACACGTGGAACGTGAAGGGCACCTGCACCGTCATCTTCCTCATCGACTGTGCCTGAGCGGCCACGGTTGCGAACACGAGATATACACTCACAGCCAATAACAGGCGGAACAATTGTTTTCTCATACATCCTCCTCGGATCCCCACGATCCCTGCCGATTGGACGCACTCGCCGTCCATGAGACGTATTGTTTGTTTTCATCGAATCGATGAAATGAGCTCATCATCGAATCTGGTGGTAACCTCACGGTAGGAGAACGCGGGCAGGCGCGCCATCCGCTTCTTGCCGGCAAACTGATTTATGAATGTGAAACTGGAAATTCGCCACCTGCGGCTGCTGGACGCAGTCGCGGAAGAGGGCAGCGTGACGGGCGCCGCCAAACGGCTGCACACTACGCAGTCGGCGTTGAGCCACCAGTTGCGGGATGCGGAACAGCGCCTGGAAACACCGCTGTTCCTGCGGCTCGGCAAGAGGATGGTGCTGACTCCGGCGGGCGACCACCTGTTGGCCGCCGCGCGCCATGCGTTACAGGAGTTAGGCCGTGCCGAGGAGCGGATCAACAATTTCAACGGAGACGCTGCCGGGATGATCCGGCTGGCCACCGAGTGCTACACGTGCTATCACTGGCTGCCCGCGCTGCTGAAACGCTTTCACAAGAAATATCCCAAGGTCGAAGTCTCCATCGATCCCGATGCAACCCGCAGCCCGGCCGAAGCCCTGCTGGCGGGGAAGTTGGAGGTCGCCATTCTCAGTTGCCCGCCCAAGGATCACCGCTTGCGTCTGACGCCCATTTGCGAAGACGAACTCGTGCTGGTGATGGCTCCCGATCATCGCCTGACGCAGAACGAGTTTGTTCGACCGCGCGATCTGGCGGGAGAGACGGTGATCATTTACCCGCCGCGGGAGGAAAGCACGCTGCTGCAGAAATATCTGCTGCCGGCCGGGATCGAACCCAGGAACGTTCTGGAGATTCCGCTCACCGAAGCGATGGTCGAGATGGTGGCGTCGTCGCTGGGCGTGGCGCTGTTGGCGCGCTGGGCGGTGGGGCCACACGTGAAGGCCGGCCGTCTGGTTGCGCGTTCGTTGACGGCGAAGGGCGTGCAACGAACCTGGTATGCGGCCACCCTGCGCAACCA
>WNFR01000629.1_pt1 | contig 42243 bp, 33 predicted proteins | sample 5400221 | NCBI WGS metagenome assembly WNFR01 (sample SAMN13153357, study PRJNA577476) | soil metagenome | isolation source: 40 cm soil under Madrone tree | place: USA:California | collected 2016-06-14 | reverse complement strand
TGCCGGTGCTGGAATCCACCGTCAGCTTGAACACGAGATCGCCGACCGCATCCTTGGCGTCGATCTCCGTCGTGCCGACCTGGAACAGCGTCACCGCCCCGCTGGTCTTCGAGTCAATCAGCGTCGTCAATTCGCTCGAAGCCCCGCCCGTGAGCGTCAGCCCATAGACCGTCGTCCCAAGCTGGCCGTCCGCACCGCCATTCACCGTGAAGTCAGTGCTGAAGTTCGCCGTCGAGATGTTCGAGGTCGGACCGCCGACCGCCGAGCCCACCCCCGAACCCACGCTCGGAATGAAGCTCTCGTCGACCGCAAGCGTCGGCAACCCGGAGGTCGCCGCCGTCACCGTCGGACCGTCGTCATAGATCTTGACCAGGCCGCCCAGATCGATGCTCGAGGTCGCCGTGTCGTGGTCGTTATCCGTCACCGTCGCCGTCACCGACGCCAGCCCTGTGGCCAGCGAGATGAACTCGCTCACATCCGGCGTCTCGCCCGTGCCCTCGTGCACGCCGCGAAGGTCCGTCATCGTCACGATGCCGGTCGTGGCATCCACCGTCAGCTTGAAGACGATATCGCCGCCCACATCCTTGGCGTCGATCTCAGTGGTGCTGATCTGGAACAGCGTCACTGCCGTGTTGGTCTTCGAATCAACCAGCGTCGTCCCAAGGCTCGAAACCCCGCCATTGAGCGTCAGCGAAAACGCTGTCGTCCCGCCATCGGCACCCGTGTTCACCGTGAAGTCGCCGCTGAAGTTCGCCGTCGCAACGTTCGAGGTCGGACCGCCAACCGCGGAGCCTACCCCCGAGCCCACGCCCGGAATGAAGCTCTCGTCAACCGCAAGCGTCGGAATACCCGACGTCGCCGCCGTCACCGTCGGACCGTCGTCAAAAAATCTGCATCTGCGGTCCGAGGTCGATGCTGGCGCTCGCCGTGTCGCCGTCATTGTCCGTCACCGTCGCCGTCACCGACACCAGGTTCGAGGCCAGCGTGAGGAACTCGCTTTGATCAGGGCTCTCGCCCGTGGTGCCCTCGTGCACGCCGCGAAGGTCCGTCAGCGTCACAATGCCGCTCGATGAATCAACCGTTAGCTTGAACACCACGTCGTTGGCCGCATCCTTGGCGTCGATCTCCGTCGTGCCGTTCTGCACCAGCGTCACCGCGCCGCCAGTCTTTGAGTCGACCAGCGTCGTCGCAAGGCTCGAAGCCCCGCCATTGAGCGTCAGCGAATAGGCCGTCGTGCCAAGCTGGCCGTCCGCCCCACCGTTCACCGTGAAGTCGCCGCTGAAGTTCGCCGCCGCAACGTTCGAGGTCGGGCCGCCGACCGCCGAGCCCACGCCCGAACCAACGTTCGGAATAAAACTCTCGTCCACCGACAGCGCATGAAAACGCGGTCCGTCCTCCCCATTAATTTGAACTTGAATCGTTGGGCCGTCGTCATGGACCGTGATCTGCGGACCAAGGTCGAGGCTCGCGCTCGCCGTGGCATTATTGGTGTCCGTCACCGTCGCCGTCAGCGACACCAGACCGGGCGCAAGCGAAATCCCTTCGCTGATGTCGCCATTTTCACCCGTGCCCTGATGGACGCCGCGCAAATCCGTCAGCGTCACCTGGCCGGCGCCATCCACCGTCAACGTGAAGACATTCGTCTGCACGTTGTTGATGGTGACAACACCGTCAACCTCACCGGCACCGTTCTGCACCAGATGCACCACCTGGCCGCTCACGGAATCGATCAGGTTGGTCGTGGCGTTGTTGATCGTCAGCGCGAAGGTCAACGACTGCACGCCGGCCAGCGCGCTCACCGTGAATGACGCCGCAGCGGCCTCCGTATCGATGCTCGACCCTGCTGGCCCCGTGTGCGAGCCAACCGGACTGAAGCTTTCGTCAACCACGAGAGCCGGCCCCACACCTGCCGTGATCGTCGGCCCCGGCGTAGTGGTTGGGATCGTCGACTGGATTTGGGGAATGAAGCCCGTTGGAACCGTGACATTGAAATTCGGAAGAACTTCCGGGGGGGCCAGGATATTGGTTGGGATAGGCGGCAACGGGTCCACCGCCGGATTGCCGAAATTCGCACCGCTCGCCTGGGCGTTACCGTTGCCGTTGCCGGCCGCCGGCAATACCGATTGATCGGTGCTGATCGGAAATGAACTTGCAAATTCACTGACCGAAAGATCGCGCCCCGGCGCCACTTCGATCGTCAGATTATTGAGAGCATCGTGCCGGGAGTCGAAGAACGGCTCAACCGTCACCGTCGATTGGTTATCGAACAGGATGATCAGCTTCTCGCCGACATGAAGCAGCGTAATTTTCTCATTGGCGATAGCGGAGAAGTCGACTTGGACTTTTTGGTCGTATCCAAGATTGACGACGACAGCCTGATCGCCGAGAGGCTTTGTCAGTTTGAATATGCGTGGCGGCGTAGCGTTATTGGAATTTCCCGTGCCGGAAGCCTGAGCAACCTGAAATTGTCCGTTCATAACTTTTCTCCGCTACGACTTGCGTCGAATGAATTTAAAATTTAGCAGCAATTGTCGGTTTAAGTTATTGTTAACCCCGAGGGGGGTCAATAAAAGTATTTGGTTAATCAATAGTTTCTATTGAAATGTGGTAAAGAGGGAACAGGCCTTGGTCGGACCAAAAAGGTCTGGCGAATTGCCCAGCCTTTACGCCCGGCGCCCAATATCCGGGCTCTGCTACACTTCGTTCCGATGGAGCCCTTGATGAAGCTAGGATTTCTGGTGGTCGCCCTCGCTGCCCTTGTGGGCGGGGCGGATGCCATATGGGCTCAGACCGGGCCCCAGGTCGTGGAACGCTCGATCAAGGCCGTCCCAAATAGGGACACTCAGATAGGCGTTTACCTCAACGTATTGCCCGACTGCACGTCTGGGCCCCTTCCGACGATTCGGTTGGCGAACCCGCCGGCCTCGGGGAAGGTGGTCGTCAAGACAGCGAACGTGAAAGCCACCAACTACAAGGCCTGCCTTGCGCTGGAGGTGCCCGCCTATGTTGCGTTTTACAGGTCACCGCCGGAATTCCTGGGCGATGACGTCTTGACCATTGAGGTCAAATACGTCGGCGGACGTACAGAAATTCAGAAAATCACCGTCAATGTGGTTGGGCCGGGAGCGCAGCAGAAGATCTAGCGCCTTTTCCGTTCCGATTGAATCGGAGGCCGGGCTCACTCTGTTTCCCGGCAGGATTTTTTATTGGGGCATCGAACCTTACTGCAGCTGGCGCCGACATAACCATACTGGGGATTTTGAGGGCCCAGTTTCGATACGCAGCGTCACCAAGCGAACATATTCCGCTTGGTGACGCTGTGCGTTCGAGCGTGGCGAGCGCCGTCCACTCGCTCCAGATCTTCTCTGGATTAATCCGTCCCCGTCACTTCGCACTCAGCGCGAGAGCCCTCGCCAACCGAACCGACGTTGACGTTTGAAAACTGCTGCTGGTCGTGAGCGAGGATCGATTGCGAGTTCGGCCATACCAATACCTTCGTTCCATGCGCGCGATCGCCGTTGACCCAGCAGGTCAATTCAACGGATTTTAGCGCCTGATCCGAATTATTGGAAATTACGAAACCGGCAATGCCGTAGCCGTCGGCGCGCTTTTGCAACTGGAATGAATCAATCCGGATTTGCCCGGCGATGCTTGCCGGCGCCGGTGGCGTTGAGGTCTGACAGATCGCCGGTCCGATCAAGCTGGCTAAGTTTATTGCGACGGCGACTATGAGCCTCATACTGGGCCACTCTCACTTCGGGAACAGGATCATTCCGCAGCTCACGATAGGGCGCAAGAGCTCGATGGGACGGCGGCTACGCCAGCAGAGGCCCCTCGGCACGCGCAGCCCTGCTGCTTAAGCTATTCGTTGGACCCTAATCGCCTTCAACATTCTTGGACGAAACAGAAGGCTTGGACGAAACAGAAGGCCTGGACGAAACAGAAGGCTTGAACAAAACAGAAGGTTTGAACGAAACAGAAGGTTTGGACGAAACAGAAGGTCTGCCGGAATTTTCCGGATCGCCCTGACAATCGCCTATCCTACGTGCAATTACCAATTCTGCCCTTGGAAGCTCACCGACGTTGACCTCGTTGAGTTCTGTATAAGATTCGTCGCTGTGAACCGTTATAACGGTACTGACTGGCCCCATATAGTCGCACCGGTTGGAGAAAGTGTACTTATTGTCCGACTTTTCCGGCTTCGCCGAGACGCAATTTCCGACGGAGGGCGATGAAAAGGTGGCCTTCATCGCAACGGTCGGATCAACGCAACGCGTCACGTCTCGCTCTAGCACTCGCTGCCTGTGATTTTTATGCAGAACGAGTTCCATCGTCCGCACAAAATGCCACAGCCCTTTTCGAAAACTCGGTGCGGCAGGCGCCTCCGCTTTGGGTGGGGATGAATCCGGTCCGACAACGACCGCGGCAGGCGTCTCTGCCTTGGCCGGGGAGGAAACCGGTCCGACAACGACCAATGCGATCACACCATAAAGGTAACGGAAGGAGCGGCTTGAATAAGCCAAGCGATCAAAGATCATTCCTGCTTGCCCCGATTTGCCCCGGATAATTCGTCGCGATCTCTCGTCAGGAGGTAGACGTGAGCCTCAACTCAACGATCCCGAACATTTCAGGTAACTTGCGTTAAGCAAAGGTTAATGAAAACGTTTAAAGGCGGCAATCGACGCGGTCAACTTCATATCACGCGAAATCCTACGGCCGCCAACGCCGGACAATCTGCCGGCCGAGCGCATCGTTGAACTCCCCTTGGGCGTCCGCCCAGGCAGGTAGCGAACGGCCGCGCGCGCTCGCGTCAGCGACGAATCAACCGCCGCGTGGGGCGTAAAACTGGGCAAACAGCGCAAGATATAATTGACGTCGCGGAGGATTTTTGCTCTGCTACCTGCAGTTTTTCAGCCTTGGGGGCACCAATGCGCGCCAATTTTTCAAAGTTTTTCGCGACTGCCTTTTTTTTCGGGGTGGCCGTGAGCCTCAATCCCCTTCCGGCGAACGCTGCGGATCTTGGCTTGATCACGTCGGGGCCGAGCGCCGCAGGAAGTTGCTCGGAGATCGTCTTCACCTGCGAAAACGGCCGGGAATATCCGCTGTGCCCAATCGCGGTGACGGTCGCGGGCGAGGTCGTCACTGCGTCCCTCTATACAGGCCGACATAGTGCGACGCATGTTCGGCTGATCCCGATGGGCGTCGGCTATCGGTATGCTGGGAACGGAATTTGGCTGGACGGATTCCGCGAAAACGCGCTGCTGAATTTCGGAAAGCACAACCAGATCGCTTGTACAATTCAGCATTCCTGATCGAATAGTCATTCGAAAGCCAAGACTCCTCGAAGGGCAAGACTCCTCGAAGGGCAAGACCGTTCGAAGGACAAGGCCCCGCACGGGTTCGCATCCATCGAACTCTGATCTATCGAAGCCAGATAATCAGCCCTTGGCTCGCACGATCGCGCGCGAAGAGCGCGGATACATATAGGCCTTGGGGTGGATATAGACTGGGCAGTAATCGTCCCAGCCGTATTGCTGCCAATTCCACTTCAAGCAACCCGATTCAACCGCAGGGTCGTATCCCCAATTGAGCCGGTAAGGTTCATCGCCAAAGGGATAGGTGCCGCTGTAGGCGGCATTGGCCGATAGAAGCACCACCGAAAAGGCGGAGGCAGTAATCGCTAAGAATGATTTTCGCATAACGATCCTCGATTCCTATGAGATTTTCCAAATCAAAGACTGCCAAATGCCGCGATTCTTATCAAGAGCGTTTGAGCCCCACCCTGCTCTGAGTTGACTAAATCCCGGCATTGCGGAGTATTACTTAACCGGCCTTTTCAGCAATGTGCAGGATGGGTCTCGGCTTGAGGGCCAGAGGGCCGTAATCGCTGGGTTTCAGGCCCCAATAGCCCTATCTGGGCAATATCTTTGTCTTTGGATTCGCGAGGGCCCGCGTGAATTTCAAATTGGCTGTCTTAAAGGTTTTAGCCAAACACCCCGAGCGGCGTGCCACACCCGGTGAAATCAGGCGCGAAGTCGGGATCATTATCGCAAGCGGAGATCAGACCGAACAGCTGAAGCGCTTCTCCGCGCTTGGCGGCATTGACATTTTTCAATCCGGATTGGTTTTTCGGGATAAGGCCGGCCTGCAGATCACGGATGCGGGTCTATCGCTGCTTCGATCGCTTGAAAGTTCGAACGGAACGCCAGACGGTACCTCGGACGCTAGCACTATCGATTTGGCGGAAAGGATCGATTTCCGAATTCCTGATCGAACCGGCGACGGTAACCACAATGAACCTTCAGATGGAGACGACGAAACGGTCTCGATGGATCCTCCTGATGCCACGGCTCAAAATGTTCCGGCCTTCTTGCAGCGAAGCTTCGGTTCCAAGATTCAAGATTCGGAACCAAGCTTGCTTCAGTCAAACAGCCTTCGCGTTTTCCTCACCGAGAAGAAACAAATGATCTCGGCCCTTTGGCGACGCTATTTTTCGCAGAATACCTCGCGCGAAAAACCCGAGCGCTCTGTTGGAAGCATAGGAGGCACTGCGTTCGCCTTTCTAAGCCTGATGGCGATCGTCACGTGCGTCGGCGCTGCAATTGTCCTTGGTCAGATAAAGTCATTGAAGTCAGACATCGCCATGCTCCATCGAGAGCTTCTACCCCTCAAGGAGCGTCTCGAAAAACTCGAGCAAGTTGAAAACACGAAGAAAGAATCGGACCGACAGAAAGAGGCGCAAACCAAGTTAGCCGCGGGAAAGAGCAAACCTGGTCAAGAGCTCCACACGGATCAAACCGCACTGAACCTTTCGCGAGACGAGGTTCAGTTGATAAGAGACTACATCAAGCCCGTGCTTTCTGCGGGCATGGCTGCGCCGGCGATCAACGTCGGTGATCCTGTCGGCGGCGCAACGATTCCTTTGCCATCGGCGCTCACGGAGAAGGTGCCAAAATTAACAGGCGCCAAGTTTACGACCCGCAACGGTGCAATCATCATCGTCAAGAGAGATAGTCATAAGGCTGACGCCGTCTTGGCTCCCAACTAGAGCGTTTTCCAGCGAAGTGGATGCCGGTTCGCGTCAAGAAAACGCGTCAAAACAAAAAAATAGAGCCTCCGTTCCGATTCAATCGGAACGGAAAAGGCTCTAGCCCAGTCGCAAAGAGCGCAACACGAATGTGCAGATCAGTGCAGAGGCAACGGATGGCGCGAACGGAATACGCCGGCGTCCGTCACCAGCAAGCTTGCTTTTGACCCAGCCGCGCTTGGCCGCGAAAGTGTGAGCGCTGCTGAACAGCGCAAGCAGAAACGCGAATGGCAGCGCGCCCGACAAACCGGTCCATAGAAACGCGACCGCCAAAATTTTCACGTCGCCGCCACCAATCCACCCTACGCTATAAAACGCCAGCAGGACCACGAACATCAAAGCGGCGAACGCAATGTCCCACTTTAAATCGGACCAGTGCACAGCCAGCACGGCGTAGAGGACAAACAGGCCTGCTAAAGCCAAAATCAGCTCATTGCGGATCTTGTATTCCCGCAAGTCGGTCAAGGCTGCCTGGAATAACAACGCGCTTGTTATGACAAGGACAAAGTAGGCCCAGGCGGAAGGGAAAGCCGTCAAATTTCCTCTCGAACGGCGTGAAGGTAAAGCAGATGCGAGATCGCAAACGACGACAGGCATGTGCCGAGGATGCCGACCAACACGTATAAGCCCGCACCCGGAGGAACTGCGATAGGTCCAAGCGAGGCCTGATCGGTGGGTGCCCCCGGCGACTGCCAGGACAGAAGCAGAAAAGCCGCATAGGCAAAGCTGAGGTGACTGGCCACCGCGAGTGGAAGCCTGTGCCTTGCGGCGAGCCCAAAACAAGCCAGCACGAATATCGGCAAGGCGACGCCGAACAGCTGAAAGCCGTCAATCGCAACGAATTCACTCAAGGCGCTGCCGCTTCGCTGAAAAATCCCGAACAGTCTGAGGTTCACAAACCAAAGAATTTCCGAACTGGGAGCATAGGACAGGGCACGCGCCGCCAACTCGGCACTGAGGGTGGCGACAAACAGCGCCAAGGGTCCCAAAAACTGCAGCTTGAAAAGTCGGTTCATGAAGAAAAGCTCTACGCCCAAGGCGTTTAGCTTGTCTTAAAGTTCCAACTGACCGGGAAGCTGGTTAAGGATTTGAAAGCAAGTCTAGAGCCTTTTCCGTTCCGATTGAATCGGAACGGAGGCTCTGCTTCTTTGTTTTGACGCGTTTTCTTGACGCGAACCGTGATCCACTTCGCTCGAAAACGCTCTGGTCGAAGCAACGCGCCGGAGACCGACGCAACCCTGCCTTCGAGGGGTTGTTAGGGTTGGTTATTCGGCGGCCTATCAATGAACCTTCGACTGCCGTTGAGCAGTTCGAGGTTATTGGCGATTGTGGGGTTGGAGGGGTCCAGCTCGTATGCCTTGGCGAATTTCCTTCGTGCGCGGGTAAGGTCCCCGCGCAGCATATAGGAATACCCCTGATCGTTCAGGATCTGGACGGTTTCTCCTCCCAGGCGGACAGCCTGCGTATAGGCCTGATCGGCAAGATCGAACCGCCGCAACCGATCGTAGCTCGCTGCAAGCCCGACCCAGGCGGTCACGTCCCGTGGGGCCTTCTCCACCGCATCCTTGAAGTAACGCTGGGACAGCCCGTAATTGCCCCGATTGAACTGCTCGAGCCCCATTCGCACGGGTTCGTCGGAAGGGTAATATTTTACGTCGGTAGGTTCCTGCACGGGGTCTGCTCCCGCCGGGATCGCCGGGGCCTCGACGGCGGCTTCTCGCACCGTGACGTCACAGGCCGCCAAGCCTGTCGCGAGCCAGCAGCACGCCAGCAAGAGAAAGAGCCGTCGCATATCCTAAAATCCCCTGCCCCGAACCGGCCCAAATTCAACGTAAAATCGCGGACAACCGTACTATAATTGGCAACAAAACAACCATAAGAATCACCGGAAAAATACAAATTCCCAAGGGTAGTACCATTTTTACCGGAAGCTTGTTGGCCCGTTCTTCCGCCCGCAACAGGCGTTTGTCCCGCATTTCGTCGCTGAACGCCCGGAGCGCATCGCTCACATCGCTGCCCAACTCGACCGATTGACGGAGCGTCGCGACGAACGAGCGAGCTTCATCCAGGCCCAGGCGATCCGCGAACGAGCCAAGCGCATCAATCATGCCGCGGCCGGCGCGGGTCTCCGCTCCCATCATCAGCAAGTTCATGCCCAATGCACGATGCTTCTTGATCACCTCGCGACTGATTCGGTCAAGCGCGGCTTCAAGGCTAAGACCCGCGTCGATGCAGACGACCATCAAGTCAAGCAAATCCGGAAATGCGGTTGCATACTGGTCTCTCAATATCCGTTGACGCCGGGAGAGATACGCATCCGGCCCGAGAATAGCGACGCTCGTCATGACAACGACCAAGCCCAATTTGGCAATCGCGCTGGCCTGACCCATCAGGGCCACCGTAAACACATAAGCGAGCAGCGGGAACGCGACCACCAGGCCGAGACGCGCGAAGATGTAGTAGTTGATCGCGTTGGGGTGAAAAAAACCAGACCGCAACAGCTCCTGGCGCAGCTTCGATCTCACGGGTCCTTCGACCTTGAACCGCTTCTCGTCGAAATATTTCACGATCACCGTATTGAGACCGTCGAGCAGCTTCGGGCTTTGCTTGCGCTCGCGCACGGCAATCCGCTGCTGCACCTTTATTTCGGTCGTAAAATAATTACCGGCGACGAATGCAAGGCCCGTCACAGCGGCGAAGGCCATGAGGACGATGAGAGCTGGTGAATTTTCGAACATGTTCAAATCTTGAAATTGACCATCCGGTAAATCACGAAATTCCCGAGCGCCAGCAAGGAAAAACCGATCACTACCGCAGGCACGACCAGCGTACTGCCTCTCAACTCTCCAAAGTATTTCGGACTGAGCAAATTGATCATCAGAAAAAGTACGAACGGCACCACCGACATGAATACGCCAGACAGCCTTCCTTCGGAAGTCAGTGCCTGGACCTTCAGGCGTAGTTTGGAGCGGTTGCGCAGCAAACGGGAGAGACTCTGAAGAATTTCCGCGAGATTGCCGCCGGTCTGGCTCTGGATGTTGATCGCGATCGAAACGAAGGAGAGATCTTCCTGGCCGACGCGTCCGTAAAGATGATCGACCGCGACCTGCTGATCCAGGCCGAAGCTGATTTCGTCAAGCAGAATGCCGAATTCCGTGCCGATCGGATCGGGCATTTCACGCGACGCAAGGCCGAGCGCCACACGAAACGGATGCCCGGCGCGCAGGCCGCGAACGATAATATCGAGCGCCTCTGGAAGCTGTTCGCTGAAGCGCTTGATGCGATTCGCGCGGGCCTTGTTCAGGAGAGCATATCCGGACAGCAAGGCGGCAACGACAGCCAAAGGAACCGCGACCAGACCAAGTTTTAACCAGAACGCCAGCGGAAGATAAAAGACGATACTCAACCCGCCGATCCAGGCCAAAAGCAACGTTGCATTGAGCTTCAGTCCGCTTTGCATAACCAGCAGGTCGACCCACCGCAGGCCCGCGAGATCACCGAAAGCGCCGAGTCCTCGTTCGTGACGAAGCGCTTCCAGCACGGCGGCCTGGTCCGACAGCTCGTTAGTGAGCGTCAAGCGCCGGTTGATGATTTTTCGTTCGGCGCGCGACCGGATAACCAGCCAATAGAGCGCCTGGGCGCCGAGCAGCGCGGCTCCGAAAATCAGTGCGTAGATGATCCAGAGTTCGCTGTTGATCATGCCGTCACAAAGGCCGCGTTGGATCGAAATAACTTGCGGGCAGATCGATGCCCGCGTGTTTCAGATCAGTAAGAAACACCGGTCGAATCCCCGTAGCGCGGAAATTTCCCCGGATCACGCCACGCTCGTCGGTGGATTCCTTGACGAATTTATACAGCTCCTGCATCTGCAGGACTTCGCCTTCCATGCCGGTGATTTCGCACACGCTGGTGACGCGCCGGCTGCCGTCCGGCAACCGCTGTAGTTGCACGATGACCCGAACCGCCGATGCAATCTGGCTCCTGACGCTTGCGATCGTCATCGATGCGCCGGCCATGCCGACCATCTGCTCCAGGCGTTTGACCGCGTCCCGGGGCGTGTTGGCATGGACGGTGGTCATCGATCCTTCGTGACCGGTGTTCATCGCCTGCAACATGTCGAAGGCTTCTTCGCCACGACACTCACCGATGATGATACGATCGGGTCGCATGCGCAGCGCATTCTTCACCAATTCGCGCTGACGCAACTCGCCCTTGCCTTCGGCGTTGGCGGGGCGCGTTTCCAGCCGACCGACGTGCGGTAGTTGCAACTGCAATTCCGCGGCATCCTCGATCGTGATGATTCGCTCATCGGGTGGAATGTGACCCGACAGAGCGTTGAGCAAGGTCGTTTTGCCGCTGCCGGTGCCGCCAGAGATGATCATCGAAATCCGGCCGTGGACCGCGGCCTGCAGCACCTCCGCGATCGGAAGCCGCAGCGCGCCCAGCTCGATCAAGCGATCCATCGAGAACGGCATTTTGGAAAATTTGCGGATCGACACCAGCGGCCCGTCGACGGCAATGGGGCGAATCGCAACGTTGACTCGGGAGCCGTCGGGCAGGCGGGCATCGACCGTTGGTGACGACTCGTCCACTCGCCGGCCGACGGCAGCAACGATCTTGTGGATGATGCGAAGCAGATGCCCCTCGTCCTTGAAGTGAACGGTGGTTTCCTCGAGCTTGCCGAACCGCTCCACAAAACATTTTTTGTGGGTGTTGATGAGAATATCGGTGATCGTCGGATCCTTCAGCAGCGGCTCGATCGGGCCGAACCCCGTCATCTCATCGACGAGGTCTTCGACGAAGGCCTGCATTTCGCGCTGATTGAGCGTGATTCTTTCCGCTCGAACGTATTCACCGACGTAGGCGCGAAGCTCATTGACCAGCTCCTCGCGCGGCATCCTTTCCAGCACGGCCAGGTTGAATTCGTCGATGATTCGCGCATGGATTTTGACTTTTTCGTCCAGCAGCGCGGGACGTTGGGCGATCAGATCATGATAAAGTCGCTCGTCCTGCACGGGAGCGGGAAGCGGGCTAAAATTGGGGCGCTCGCGCGTAGCGGCGCCGGTGGAGAAAAAAATACTCATTTCAAAGACTTTTCAAATACGCGCGGCCGACATCCGATGATACCTCGGGTTGCACCGCAACATTCAGGTTACCCAATCGTTAAGCCCGTGTCACGCGGCTTCATGCGATGAGGTAAATCTCCATCGCCTATCCAGTAAAGCTTTACGACGATCGTGGACTGGCTGCCGGGACCGGTTTGGCCTCCGAGGCGAGCTGCGCGATCGAGGCGATGTCTTTGCTCACCTTGCCGCCCTGCCCCTGGGCCGCCATAGGTATTCCAGTATTGACGCCTCGCACGGCGTTCTCGGCGTCCTCGCGAACGAGAAACACTTCCTCCGAGGCAAGCAGATTTTTCACGTGATGTCGGCGCGCGAACCCGCCGACCAAATGATACTCGCAGCGGTTGAGTGCCACCGCGATCTTCGCGGGCACGCGGTCCACCGCCCTCACCGCGGTCAGCGTTTCGGCTACCTGACGAAGGCCCGGAATCGTGTTCAGCCCGGAAACGATGGCAACCTCCACCGCGGACAATAGCTGGCGGCTCCAATTGAACCAAGCCACCGGTAGATCGAGCAAAACCAGATCGTACCGCGTGGCGATCATCTGAAACAACGTCTCGAGTGCCCGGGCATCGAGATCGGGTGAGTTCTCTCTGCTCCGCGGCGCCGCAAGAACGTCCAGGCCGCTGCCATGATGGCTGACAAAGAGATCGAACAATTGCGCGTCCAGCCGCTCGGGATTGGCCGCGATTTCGTGGATCTGCATGCGCGGCTCGATATCGAGATAATCGCAGACGTGGCTGTTTTGAAAATCGAGATCGAGCAGGCAAACGCGGCGGCCCCGCGTTCGCTTCGCGCTCTTGATCTGGATGCCGACTTCGATGGCGAGCGTGCTGTTACCCACGCCCCCGGCGCTCGGCACGAAGGCCACCATGACCGGCTCTGTCGTGGGGTACGTTTCCGCGACCTCCGCCGTGGCGTCCTTCCCTAGTCGCGCAAGGATATCGGCGATTTCTTCCGGCGCCCCTCGGGTCGACGCCCAATCGGCCCCGCCGGTTTGCACCAGCCGCTTGTAGTCGCTGGCCGGAATGTCGTCGCTGATGAAGATGAAGAACAGCGAATCCCGGTATTCCGTCGCGATCGAGACCATACGATCGAACGAAGCCGACGCATTGAGCACGACGGGAAACAGGATGCATGCAAGTTCGCCGCTACCCCGCGGTGTCTGCGGCAGCGCGTTGGTGACATCCTCCATCCGGCTCACCACTTGCACGTCGGGCAGCTTCGCCTTGACGCGACGTTCAAGGTCGTTCAGACGAACTGAATCGACACTCGCGCTGAATAAAAATATTTGCATCGTTCAAAGAAGCCATACCATGCACGTCAAGCACAAGCGCTTGAGGAAATATCGTCGCTCGCATCCATCGCAGCAAGCAAAATCAGGGCCATATCCGCGGAAAGGCCAAGTAACGTTAAAGTCGTTCTGTGTAAATGCCTTACCCGCGCGGCGAGCTTGCGGATTGGAGAGCGGTCCCCGGGAACTATCGATACAATTGGACCTGATTCAGGACGACGACGCCGTCGGTCAACCCAACCAGACCGGTCATTTCGCCGTATTGATTGCCCAAGACATCAGAGTTGTAGGGTTGGGTCAGAAACACTTTCGCAAATCCAGCCGCCGGCGTGCCGCTGGCGCTTGAATTACCGCCGCTGATATTCCCGAGCGCGGTTTGAGCCCCGCAGTTGATGATGGCCGTATACATAATGCGCGGATCGAAAGTGGCGTCGAAGGTCGGCGTAAAGCCGCTGTTGATCGCGCACTTCGGAGCGCCGGTTTCGCCATTTGCCGGTGTAGGTGGAGGTGGAGGGTAGCCGGAAAAATCGCTGATCGGAGAACTCGTGCTGGTAAAGCCCGCTTGTGAGTTTTCATAGTTATAAACGTCATAGCGGCTGGCTGTCGTGGCGCTCGGGGTGCCGCAGACGCCGTTTCCACCATAAACTTTACCAGCGTGATTGATCGACCAATAACTTCCACAGTCCCACTGGCCATTGCCCTGAACGCAGGTGCCGCCGCTACAAAGTCCGGTCCAGGCCGTATCCAATGGCAAGTCGGCTGTTAGCCATAAAAAGTCCAACGATGCGGTCTGAACGGTGTTTACGCTTGGAGGGTTTGAAATCGTGATTGTCGTCGAATCCACGACGTTTAAAACGGTCGTGCCGGCCGAAATGCCTAATGTTCCGTTCCCTAGAGCCCCGCCCGACGCAATCGACATTCCCGCTTCGATACCAGCCGTACCCGATGGAATTGAAAGTGTAGTGGTGGCCACGATAGTGGTAGTCGATCCTTTTCCTTTACCATTATTATTAGTAGTCGTGGTCGTGGTTGTCGTGGTTGCGCTTATTCCAGGCATGGGCTTCAGCGACACAGTCCGTGCGGCATTTGCGGGTAGCGCCTGAACGCCAAGGTAATCACCCTTATTCGCGTTGCACCAATCGCCCCCAGCGCCCGCCACATATCCTTTCCGGACATTGATCGACGGCGAATACAACGTCGACGGCCCGTTGCCGTTATAAATATCAAAACGGTCTTGCAACTGCTGAATAATGGGTGCGTTGCCGGGAGCCAATCTGACGCCAGCCGTGGTGTAGCAGGCATTGCCGAGGGACTGCTTCGTATCGGAGGCCATCCATTGCTTGAGACACGACGCGCCAGTGCAGCCGTCGGGCGCGCCAAGCAATCCAAAGTGTCCGGGGCTGACGCTCGACGTATTGAACCGAATCAGTTTTCGCAAGGTTGCGATGTTGAAACTGGGATTATTGGGGTCCAGAGCCTCATTGAGATGTTGCGTCGCCAGTTGGTCGGTGTCTCCCGACTGCTCATAGGGGTTGCAAATAAAAAGGGGAGCGATGTTGCACGCCGTCTCGGCGGTATGGCCGGCGATCGATTGCGCGCCGGCGGAAACATTGCCGGAAAATATCGGAAACATCGACGCGACGGACCTCGGCGCCACCGTCACCGCAACGTACCGCGCCTCGGCATCGCCCGCCGCGGCCGCGCCGGTAAAGCCCACACTGGCAGCCGGAAGGCTTTTATAAAACGTCGTGGTGGCCGACGCTATGGGCGAACTTGAACCGAAGCCGGTCAATCCGTTGCTGACGAGATTGGCAATCGCTTGGTTGGCGCGAGCTTCCGCGCCGGAGCGCTGATTAAGCTCCCGCGCTCCCGCGATCGCCAAAGCATCGGCCGCGGCCTGCATCTGGGTTTGCAGGCTCATCTGCCGGCCTGTATCGATGGCGAGCGCAGAGACCCCGATGAACACCGTCAATAGCAAGGCCGCATAGGGCAAAATGATGCCGCTTGTGTCTTTGCAAAACGCCCTGACGAACCGGCGCGTGCGCGGAATCGGTCTTGTCATCGCACGCTCCTCTCCTCTTTTCCTCATGACTGAGCGCCGGACGAAAGCGATTCCCCGGTGATCGTGGTCGCGAATGACGGCATGGTGATCGTAGGGAAACCCGGCAGGCTGTTGAGGAAAAAGAACTGATACGTCAGGCCTTGCAGCGACACGGTAATGGTCGGCACGGGACCGGCGGCGCGGCCCGCGAAACCGAGCCCGGTCTGGCTGTACACGATCCGGACGTTCGCCGCCGTGATGCTCGAGAAGAGGTCGCACATGCCGGCTGTGTAGTACGATGTCGCATCGTTGCATGAGGCGCTGCCGCGGCCGAACACGATCGTGTTCATCGCGGCCGCGCTATACGCACCGAAGCCGGTGCAGGTGCCCCGCGTGCAGGTGCACGTCGCTGACGCGCACGTCACCTCAAAATCGGGCATGACACCTCCAACCAACACCGTGGGGCTCAAGGCGTTGGTCGGAATGGTGTTGAGACCAGATGCGACCGGGTCGGACACCGCCGCAAGACGCGCGCCCACCTCAACCGCCTTGGTCGCCGCGGTCCACTGATAAAACGCGTAAAGCATATCGACCGATCCCAACGCGAAGACGAGGAAAATCGGAACGACCACTGCGACCTCGGCAATCAGGCCGCCCAATTCATCGCGCCATATCCGAATGAGTGACTTCATCATTCCCCTAGCCCCCTCCGATAGAACGCTCGCTATGCGACGCCTGCAAATTCGGCGCAGTCAGATTTATGATGCTGAAGAAGCCCAATGCGGGGTCGGCAAAGGAGGTGCTCACGCTGACAAGGTAAATCGTGGTCGCGCCTAGATAGCTGGCGGTGCTATTATTGACCGAAGGACACGTGATCGTCACGCTCCCGGCGGTCCAGCCGGGAACGCGCGCCGTTCCCCCGGCAATGACGCCGGTCGCCGCGATATTTTGTGCGTTTGCCACGAAGGTGGCATTGCTGCAAGGATTTGCGTCCGAATTTGCGGCACTCGTTCGGGCCAGATAGCGCGCGGCGTCACGCACGCCACTCTCAACCAGTTGCTGCTTGTGGAAGTACCAGGAAAATTCCAGGGCGCCGAACACCAGCGATATCAACACCGGCATCGCCAGCGCCGCCTCCATGAAAGCCGATCCCTCGGTGTCGTGCCGCAATGACGCGATCAACCGCTTCAACATATTATTTACTCGCTATGAAACTGTATCGCTTGCAATCAAATAAGATGCTCGCGTTCTTTGACTCCTCTATCGACCCGTGCCGACGGGCACCGATACGCCAGCGGCTCCGGCCCCCGACCCAGTGATATTGATGTTTTGGCTGGTTGCAGGCGGTTGACCCATCGCCGTGGTCGCCTCCCCAATGTTGGGAAGTTGGTCTACCGGCCTTTGAGTGGTGCCATAGCGCTCGACGGCGCCGACTGCGCGGCGCCCGTCGGAAACGATCCTGCGATCGCCGACGTATGCTGGCCAAGGGTTGATCGTGTGGGTGACGGCATTCACCTGCTTGGCGTCGCCGGCGCTGAGCGTGATGGTATCGGAGCGCTGGTAGTAGCGATCGATTTCGTCGTTGCCCGCCAATCCGTTGCAGGAGCCGAGCGTGACGATTGCGAGTAACACGGTGCATGTCATATCGGAGATCCCATCAGTTGCGGGTTTTGAGAACGGGCTGATCGGAAACGACAGCCGACAGCTCGGGCGCGCGGACATCGGGGCCGATCATGTGCCCGTAGGGTCCTTTGATGTCGCCGCCGGAATTGACGTAGTCGTTATAGCGCTTGCGCACTTCCATCTGACCGTTGAGGAAGAAATCCACATCGTTCGCGGGCAAGCGTGAGTCGAGCGGCGACGCAAGGGTCTGTCCTGGCGCGGCCGGGGCGACCAGACGCGGCGTCACGATGATCACGAGATCGGTCTCGTGCTGTTGGTACGACGAACTTCGGAACAACGTCCCGAGCACGGGCACCGAGCCGATCCACGGCACTTGCGAAATATCCTGCTGGTTGCGCGTCTGCAGCAAGCCGGCGACGGCGAAGCTTTGGCCGTCGCGCAACTCCACCGTGGTGCGGGCGTCGCGCCGGGTCAGCGCCGGGATCGTCGTGCCGGCGATGGTCACAGCGTTGGTAAAGTCGAGTTCGCTGACCGAGGGCTCGATCCGCAAGTTGATCACGCCTCGCGACAGCACGGTGGGAACGAAGGCGAGTTCGACACCGAACTTCTTGAATTCGATCGTGACGGTGGGAAATGATCCCGCCTGGGGCGTAGAGGCGACCGGCACCGGAAATTCGCCGCCGGCCAGGAATCTCGCCGCGTCACCCGAAAGCGCGATCAGGTTCGGCTCCGCCAGCCGGCGCAGCAACCCTTTGGTCTCCAGCGCGGTCAGCAGCAGGTCGAGCGACGTGCCGTTGCTCAGCTTCAGAATGGTGGCGAGAGCGCTGCCGAAGGGAGCAGCCCCCCCAACCAGCGTGCCGGCAGTGCTGAGAAGCGGAAGCGTGCTACCGCCGCTATTCGGAATCGTCTGCCGCCCGATGGTGTTTATTGCTCCGAGTCCGGTATTACCCACCTGCGCGCCGTTTTTATTGGCGCCAAAGAGATTCACGCCCAGCTCGCGGGCGGCATCCCGGTTGACCTCGAGGAAGCGGACTTCCAGCATGACCTGCTGCGGCGCGGCCACGTTCATGGCGTTGACGACGACGCCGCCCTTGGGAACGGCGCCAGTGGCAATCGCCATTGCCCGTTCGGCGGCGACCGCGTCCACCGCCGTTCCGCTCAGCACCACCTGGCCTTCCGCGGCAGAGACATGAATGCCACGCGTGCCGGTGCTGGATTGGATGTTCTGCTGCAGATTGCCGGTATCGATCGACACTTCGACATCGAGAATGCCGATCTGCCTCATCGTATTGTCGAACAGGATGATGTTGGTGGTGCCGGTTTGCTTGCCCTGAATGTAGATCACGTGATCGCTGAGCGATCGCACATCGGCGATGTCGGGCGAGCCGGCCACTACCGTCGAGAACGGGGTCTCCACCCGGAAGGTCCGCGACTTGTTGACGGTCAGCCTGACCTTTTGCACGTCGCTTATTTCGCTGACGATCGCACTGCCGCCGGCTCCCCGGTCCGCCGCGCCTGTCCGGTCAGCCGAACAGAGCCACGTCAGCGCCGCGCCCAAGATCATCACGCCGAAGACAAGTAACTTTCGCCCCGACTTCCGCGAAACGCGAACCCCGCTCATTCCATTCCCCCTTTGCCGCCGTCTCGCTCATGCGACTTCCCCTGCCGGCACGCCGAAGCTCGATGACGAATCCCCTAAATCGCGATGCAATTCATCTTAATTGCATCGCGATTCCATTTCTGTTCAAGCACGATCTGCGCGCAAACGCCTGCCCCGCATCAAGTGCGGGGCAGGCTTTTGCGCTAACGCGGCCCTTCGGGTCCGGATCATGCTTTAGTTTCTACCCTCGCGAACGACCTCGTACCTCTTGAGATCTGTCCCATGATAAATGGAGATCTTCGTATCCTGGTCCACTTTGGACGGCGGCGCGGAGACGCGCGCGATCGGCGCAGCCGAGGCCTCGCGTCGTGGGGCGCCGGGGCCGAGATCGCTATCTGTGATCCGCCGTCCCTCCGCGGTGCGGCCTTCGCCCGGCTGCCGCAACACCAGCGATAATTTTCCGACATTGCCGGCGAGCAGAACTTTCTGGGCTTGCTCCGGGCCGACCTGCAGCGTGACCGCCTTGGCGACGGTCGCAACCGTCGGCTGATCCGCGCGCTCATTGAGGAGCTGATCGATCGCAAGCACCTTGACATATTCGAGCAGAATGTCGGCCGAGTTTTCCGTCTCGCCCAGGCGCGTTTCCGACCGCAACAGCATCACGTCAACGCGGTCGCCCGGCAGAATGAACCCCGCAACGCCACGGACGTCATCGACGCGCACGGTGACCGCGCGCTGGCCCTCATCGAGCAGCACCGAGAGCGACGCGCGCTGGCCGGGTGCCGTGACCTTGGGCCGAACGATGATTTCGCTGCGCTCCATCGCCGTCAGCACAACGCGACGACCGTCCTTCAACAGGTCGATCTTTTTCGCAAACGCGCCCTCCGGCAAATGCGACTCCGCCCAAGGAACCTCCGAGACGTTATCTTCGGTCAGGACGGTGCCGAACGGCAACGCCGCCGCTGCCACCAGGACGGTGCCGGTCGCCGCGGCTTGAGGCGCGGTATGCTGCTGGATCCAACTGCGCGCCATCAACGCAGCGATGCTGCCCATCACCAATGCGAGGACGAGAATGATCAAATTGCTTCTGCGCATCGTTTAAAATCCGCCACGTTACCAGTCCCCTTCTGGGCACCTGGTTGAAATACCAACGACGAAGATCGCCACACGCGCTACATAAAAAATTTCAGCTCCGCGCAGTGCGCTGACGCAATGCGCGAAGCTGATCTTGAAATCAAACAGAGAATAACAAAAGCCTGGTCCGTTGAGATGGATCGAAGTTCGATCCGCCTCATGGATCAGGCGGCCGGGGGATTAATAAGGGCACCCATCGCGGTGAACCTGGCACTAATGTCGACGCCCAGCGCGGTGATCGCAACGAGCACGCCGCCGACCAAAACTCCGAGAAGAACGGCGTACTCGGCGAGGGCCGCACCTTCTTCGTCCCTGCCGAATCTCTTCATCGTGTTCAAGAGCTTACGCATAATATTTGTCTCCAATTGAGGATTACGCTTCAAAAACAATTCAGCGGTGCAGAGCGGGCCTGACCACCACCTGGGTTAACTTTGTGTTAAAGCGTGCGTTAAGTCAATGTTTTGCCTATTTTTAAACGATTTATCCTTAATCCCGAGAGGTGGTGTAACCCGCACGCAACAAATCGGAACACGGAGCTTGGGGAGCTGCCCAGTTAGGCAGCCAAGCGGCACCGTTTGAGGCAGAAATCGACCGAATACAGTTCGGCAAGGCCGCCGCGCGCAATCAGGCTGGATTTGAGCGCCTATAGAGGCCGGCGAGTCCCGTGGGAATCAGGAGAGGCGTCCGCGCGGCATACGCGGTATATTCAGGAAAAGCCGAATTTAGGATCGCCTCTTCGTTGATCATGCGTCGATATTGAACCAAGGCGACGGCGATCACGATCGACACGGCCAACGGCGAAATCACCTGGAGCATAACGCCGACGATGGCAATTCCTTCGCAGATGTAAAGCGGATGCCGCACCAGCCGATACGGTCCCTCCGTCACCAGCCGCCTCGCCTCCGCCAGGATACTGAAGGACTTACCCAGCCAGCGAAGCACCGCGAACGACAGCGAGGCGCCGGTAAAGATCAGCACCGTCGAGGTGGCCGACAAAACCGGCCCCAGATCCGTCTTGGGAAGAAAAGCAAGCGCCGTGCACAAAAACGTGCCGAGCAAAGCCGATATCCGCGGCTCGATCCCCTTGGCCTTCCGGATCGGCGCGAGCCTCGTCAACGCTGTCGAGGCAATCAGACTCAGAAACATGATATTTGCAATGCGGGCCACAATCATCAGTAGTTTATGAATGCTATCCGGGGGAAAGAGGTGCGGAATTCCTGCCAGGCTGATAATAGCGAGCGCGGTGAACACGGTCGCGATCGACGCGCGCGCCGCCCAATCCGACCAGCGGTTGGAGACCGGCTCCGTGACCACGCGTTCTGCGCGAGTCCCATCGGTTTCACCGAGTTTGATGTCCGTCATCGTAGACCTACGGGATCCATCGGATACCTATATCGCCATTTTAAAAATTCAGGCCTAGCAAGCCTTCAATGCGTGTCTCGTTCATTTCTGTCGGAACGCGTGATTGAACGACGACGTGAGCGGTCCAAAGATATAATCAAGCGCGGTTCGTTGAACGGTCGGGATATTCACTGTCGCCGGCATCCCTGGATAGAGCCGAATATTGGGCATCGCGGCAAGCTCGTTCTCGTCAATCCGGACGAATGCCACGTAATAGGGATTATTGGTTTTCGGATCGGTCAGACGGTCGGCTGAAACTTGAATGACGTCGCCATGAATAATTGGAATGATACGCTGCTTGTAGGCGGTGAGATGAACCTCGGCTCGCGTGTCGGGATGCACGTCGCTGATATCCTCGACAGCGATCTGCGCTTCAATCGTAAGCGAATCCTCGTCCGGCACGATATCCAGGATTTTGTCGCCTCGCTGAATCACGCCTCCAACCGAGAACACGTTCAAACCGACAACTCTTCCGGTATAAGGCGAGCGGATCTCCATGCGGCCGAGCACTGCCTTGGCGTTCGTGGCCTTCGGAATTACCTCGAGCATCTTGGCTTGGGTATCGCGCAGATCCTTGGTGACATCAGTCATTCGATCGTTGTCGAGCTGGGCGATCTGCTGCTGCTGCTCTGCGATCGCTTGACGAGCCTTGGCAATGTTGGCGCCGGCGTCTGCGATTTGCCCTTCCAACCCGAACGCGCTCCGCTCCAGCTGCAGAATTCGCGGGCGAGCGATCAGCCCGCGCTCAACCAGCGGCGCAATATCTTTTGCCTCAGCCCGGACGGAATTGATTTGGTCGGTAAACGATTTGACTTGAGCCTCAGAGCCGACGATCTGAGAACCGAGCTGATTGATTTTCTCCCGGATAACGCTGCGCTGGCCCTCAAGCGCGGCGCGACGACTTTCGAATTGGCTGACCTGGCCATTCCAGACGCTCTTCAAGTACGGATCTCCGGACCGTCCCTTGAGATCCTGCGGCATGACCAATTCGGATCCGTGATCGAGCTCAGTCAACAACCGCCCCTCGGTTGCACGAAGCACGACATACTCCTGACTCAGCACGTCGTATTCGGCCTTCGCCTGGGTCTCGTCGAGGACGATCACAACGTCGCCGGCACGAACCTTGTCTCCTTCCTTGACACGCAATTCCTTGACTATCCCGCCGTCGAGATGCTGGACGCTTTTGCGGTTACCATCGACCTTCACGACCGCATTGGCGACCACCGCACCATTGAGCGGAGCGGTTGCCGCCCATGTACCTATACCTCCGAAGAAGATTGCGATGATCAACCAGCCTGTCAGCGCCACGTGCTTGATGGAATCATTTAGCGATCGATCATCGGCGGTTCTCTCTTCGCGCAGTTCCGCGATTGAACCGATACTTCGGATTACCGCATCCAAAACCGTCATTTTCAGATTCCTAACCCGCCGAACTCTGCACGGCATGCATCGGCGCGGGACGCGTAAGCCGCGCCATGATTTCCGAGCGGGGTCCAAACATTTCAGCGACCCCATCCCTAAGGACAAGGATCTTATCGACAACTCCGATCGTGGCTGGGCGATGGGACACGATCACAACGGTAGTGCCGCGTTTTTTTAGCTGAAGAATGCAATCGGCGAGCGCCACATCACCGTCAGCATCCAAATTCGAGCTCGGCTCATCGAGCACCACGAAGCTGGGATTGCCGAAGACGGCGCGAGCAAGACCAATACGTTGGCGATAGCCGCCGGAGAGTATGGCGCCTCCCTCTCCTACCTGTGTGTCATAGCCATTGGGCAAGCGCACGATCATCTCGTGCACCCCGGCCAACTTCGCGGCCAAGATTGTTTCGGTGTCTTCACCTTCTTGGAATCGGCTGATGTTGGCTGCAACCGTATCTGCGAACAGCTCAATGTCTTGGGGAAGATAACCGATATGCTCACCGAGTGACGTCTTAACCCAGACCGAAACGTCTGACCCATCAAGGCGTACCGCCCCGGAAGAAGGCATCAGCGCACCGACAAGGTGACGCGAAAGGGTGGATTTTCCGGCTCCCGATGGACCGACAACGCCCAGCACTTCACCCTGCTCGATCGCGAAGGTTACCCCACGCAGGATCGGCTTTGAACTAACGGGCGGAACAAAAGTCAGCGCCTCGACCGAGAGCCGGCCCTTAGGCCGCGGTAGCGTCAGGCCGGTTTCGAGCGGTGGATTGGCTGCCAAAAGCTCGCGGACCCGCAGAAAAGCACCGCGCGCGGAGATAAGGTTACGCCAGGACCCGACGATCTGCTCAACCGGCTGCAACGCGCGACCAAGCAGGATATTGGCCGCAAACATGGCGCCGGCCGTCGTAAGCCGCTCAATCACCAGATAGGCACCAAGACCGAGGATCAACGACTGCATGGAAAGCCGCAGAAACCGGATGACGCTCTGCATGGCGGCAGCGCGGTCGCTCGCCGCCACTTGGCGCTCAAGCATGCGGTTGCGGTCGCGACTCCAGCGTTGCAGCAGCCCGCCGGTCATGCCCATGGCACGCACCACCTCGGTGTTGCGCAAGCTCATCTCGGTAAAGCTGTAATTTCGGCTCGCCGCTTCGTTGGATTCCGTGAGGGGCGGCTTGACGATCCACTCGTTGAGAAACGCCATCATGACAAGAAGGATGCAGCATCCCAGCGCAAACGCACCGAGAGCCGGATGCAGGACAAAGATCACCGCGATATAGATCGGCGCCCATGGAAGATCGAAGACCGCATGGATGCCCATGCCGGTGACAAACTGACGGAATGTGTCGAAATCGCGCAGCAACTGGCTGCGCGCGCCGCCGAAACTCGCCGAACGATTGATGACCGCCGTCATGATTCGAGCGGCGATTTTTTGGTCGAGGCGGATGCTGGCGCGCGTCAGCACGCGGGCGCGCACCGCGTCGAGACCAGCGAGCGCCAGGTACGCCAATAGCAGCGCAATCGTCAGCATCACCAGCGTGACCTCGCTGGCGCTCGAGATCACCCGATCATAGACCTGCAGCATGTACAGCGGGCCGGCCAGATAAAGCAGATTGATGAAGAGGCTGAAGCTCGCCGCGGTGACGAAATAGGTCCGGCCGCTCTCCAGCAAACGCCGGAGCTCGTCTGTCCTTTTGATCGGAGCAATACTCATACGATCCGACGGAAAACCGCCCCCCATAAATCAAACGATCTGCCGCCGCACACATTCGGCGTAAAATGACAATCGAGACAGTTTTTCAGTATAGCTAAAGTTGGTTACGATTTTTTCCTTATCTGTTGCAATGTTTAACATGGCCCGTTTTTGGGCGATAGCGGCCTATTCCCCGGATCGGCAAGACCGCGAGAGGTTCCATCTAACCCCCACGACGTGCGGGTTTTTACGGCTGATCGGACTGCGCGGCCGGCGCAGCGCCCGCCTTCGCATCGGTAATTTTCCGAGCGCCGATCGATCCAAATTTTAGCCAAATCGCATCAAGTAATGAAGTAATATGTTAGGAAATATTGGCGACGCATTCGCATAATACATAAAACTACAATGTATATGTAAGTATTATTGAAGTTATAACTTCGATTCAGCGTCGCGATTTACCTCGCATTAAAATCTCCCGAGCTCATTTGGCCCCCAACGCGCGGCCTATCCGGCGCGCCTATTGGCCGGAAGTCTGTGCCGGCAACGGAGGCTAAATGCAAAAGCGGGGCAGCGCTGACCACTTCAATTTCGGGCATCTCGACAATGACCCGAACGGATCAATCGACAGCGCCGTCGACTGGAGCGTCATCGAGACGGCGTCCCACACCGCGCATGCCGGGGCGACCCTTGAGGAGCACACCGCTGCGCCACCCGTTGTTATCACGGACGGCTTGAGCGAAGACGCGTCGGCGGGCCCCGATGCGGCCGCCGCCAGAAAAGGGGGCGGAGGCACCAGCGGAGGTGGCACGACCAGTGGGGGTGGGACAAGCGGAGGAACGGGAACCGGAACCACCGGCGGGACCGCCGCAGGCCAAGGCGCCACGACCACGGTCTTACATGACATTTCGATTCATTGGCAGACACTCAACCCGCCGACCGGGGACGCGGCGCTGCCGACGGACACGTTCTTTTACAAAGAATGGAATTTGACGAGCGGCACTGCAGGTATCGATGTCACCAAGGCGTGGCAGAACTATACCGGCGTGGGCGTCAAGGTCGGCGTCATCGACGATGGCGTCGACTACAACAATGCTGACTTGAACCCGCATTACCTCTTCAATCTCGACTACGATGCGACCAACGGCGGTACAGACGCATATGGAACTACCACTGACAGTCACGGCACGACGGTAGCAGGCGTGATCGGCGCGGCGCGTGACGGTTCAGGCGTTGTCGGGGTTGCGTACAATGCCGGGATAGCCGGCTTTCGAATCAGCTACGGCACGGGTGGCGGCCCCAGCCAGCTCACCGATGCGCTCAATCATGTAATGACGTCAGGCATGGATGTCGCTAACGCGAGCTGGGGCTACTCGACGGCATACCAGGACAATTTTTTTAGCTCGTCCTTTTCATCGTCGAAGACCGCCATTCAAAACGATGTCGCTAATGGCCGCGGCGGGCTCGGTCTCAACATCGTATTCGCGGCTGGTAACGGTCGCTCTTCCGGCGACGACGTCAATTATCACAACTACCAGAATGATCCGTATGTGATCACAGTAGCCGGCGTCGATCCGACAGGACACGTCGCGTCTTTCAGCACGCCAGGCGCGGCATTGCTTGTTTCTGCGCCGGGCGGCGCCTACACCGACGATCGAGTCGGTAGCGACGGGTATATCAGCGGCGACTACATCTCGATTTCCGGCACGTCCTACTCGGCTCCAGCGGTCAGCGGCATCATTGCGCTGATGCTGCAAGCGAACCCCAATCTTGGCTATCGCGACGTGATGGAGATCCTAGCCTATTCGGCCAAGCAGACGGATCCTACCAACGCAAGCTGGCACATCGACGGCGCGCATGATTGGAACGGCGGCGGTCTCCACTTCAGTCAGGACTACGGGTTCGGCCTGGTCGATGCCACCGCGGCGGTACGACTTGCCGAGAGCTGGCAATACCAATCGACCTACGCCAACCTATCGACGGAATCCGCTAGTCATGGCGACAACGCGACGATCCCCGACGGCACCGGCAGCCTGCAAAGCCAGATCACGTTTGCGTCCTCGCTCAACGTCGAAAAAGTGGTGATCGACCTCGACATCACGCACCCGCATGTTGGTGATCTCACGGTAACACTGACCTCGCCGGACGGGACCAGCGCGGTGCTGGCTTCACATCCAGCAAGTGGCACCGGCAGCGGGATCGTGTTCGAGACCTCGGCCAACAACTTCTGGGGCGAAGATGCCAAGGGCATATGGACCTTGAGCGTGACGGACAGCGTCTCCGGCAATGTCGGCACGCTCAACGGCTGGACCCTGACGGCGCTTGGCGACGCGCCCACGACCCCGACCACCTACGTCTACACCGACGAGTTCGCCACCGCCGCCGGCACCGGCCGCACGGTCCTCGATGACACCAGCGGTTCTGCAACCATCAACACCGCGGCGGTCACCACCGGATCATATCTCGACCTGCATTCCGGCGCGGTCGACACCATCGCCGGCAAGACCCTTCAGATCGGAACGAGCACCCTCATCAAGAATGTCTGGGCCGGTGACGGCAACGACATCATCATCGCCAATGATTTCGGTGACACCATCCAGGGCGGCCGCGGCAACGACATGATCGTGGCCGGGCACGGCGCGGACATCCTCTATGGCGGTCCGGGCAATGACACGTTTGTGTTCAACTTCCTGACCACGGCGCTCCACGTGATTGGCGACTTCACCGCGGGCCAGGATGTTATCGACTTCCATCAGCTGCTTACGGCGATAAATTATAACGGAGCCAATCCGATCGCTGACGGATGGCTCGATCTGCTGACGGACGGTAAGGGAGGAACTGATATCGTGGTCGACACGCACAACGGCCAGCCGACGGTGGCGGTCGTCGATGTGCTTGGTGTTGCGCCGACGACCTTACATGCCGGAACCAGTTTCGGCGTCCTCGTGGCATGAGCTTCGACGGACCGTTCGTACAATCTTGCAAGAAACAAAAACCCCGCGGCGGATAACCGCCGCGGGCTTACGTTCTCGAAATCAGCAGCTGGTAACCAAGTCAGGCGTGCGCCGCCACACCGACGATGGAGTTCGAATGGAGTACGTTCTGATCCTCCAATATTCCCCAGAACGCGCCCACCGTGTTGTCGTGAATATCGTACACCGCACCGCCGAGCGTGTCCTGCCAGCCGATCTGTGAACCGTCAGCCGACACGACAAAACCGCCAGTGGTCCCACTCAACCCATGATTGTAAGCGGCCAGCGCGTTCTTGAGTCCTTCGCCGTCCGCGGACACTTCGGTATAATTTGAGATGATGGCACTACCACTGCTGTCGGTACCGGGGTGATAGCTAAAGACATCAACAAACTTGTTCCAGGCATTGCTGCTTGAGGAGAGCGCGGTGACCGTGCCCGCGCTCGTGCCATCGGTGAATGCGAAGGCGCCGCTTGTGATTTTATAATCGGCGCCCAAACCCTCACTGATCACAGTCTTGGTACCGCTCACGTCGTTCGCAGTATTCGAGTCGACACTGCTGCTCGTCGCAACGCCTTTTTTGGCCACGACGTTGCTAGCGTCGGTCGGAATTCCGAAGTCGATCGTATCTGTCACTCCGCTGAGCCAGGCCGTCGCCGCCTCGATTAGGCCGTTGGGAGACGCTTCAAAGCCAGCGGCAAGCCCCGTACCGTGAGCATTATCATAAACAAAGTCATTATATTCGTTCAGCTGCGCTGCCAGCGCCTGCCCCGCCATGATGATACGAGCATCGCCAGTAACGCTGCTGTTGAGCAGTGCCTGAGCAGAAGCAAGATCGAAGAAAAGAGCATTCGCATCATGCGGGCCATGCGGGGTACCATCGCTCGCACCTCCGGCAGGCCCCCCATCATGGTTCAGATCGCCCAGCAGTAGGCCGGAGTCGCCGCTGCCGGTGACGGAGCCGGCAGCGCTTCCCTTGCCGGCGAGGTTAACGGTGTCTGTGGTAAAGCTAAGGCCGCCACTCTTATCCCAATCAAGCTTGGGCGTTAGATTGAGATCTGGGCTCCCAGTGGCATCGTCCGCTTTGGTCACATCCCATAGCGTCAAGTGCGTCGCCCAGAAGCCCTTGGTCAGGCCCGCCAACGTTTGAGCACCGGTATATCCGCTGCTTGCGCTAGCGGAGGCTGATAGCAAATCGCCGCAAACATCCGTGGCCACGACTACGCCGCCGATATCGGTGGTGCCCTCGACAACTACGTGGTTGGTGTAAGCGAGCTTTTCAGCTGTGCCGGCGGCGGTGAATATCCAGGTTTCATTGAGATCCAGCACACCATTGCCGTTCTCGTCCCCGGTATGGTGCGCGAGGTCGGCAGGCTGAAGCGTCGGATAAAGATCGTCACTGGTGGGCACAGTGCCGTTATCATCGGTTATAACGATGTTTCCGAGCGCAACGTTGCCGGTATTGGTTACAGTGTAAGTCCATGTGATCGCATCGCCCGCCTTAAGGACCGGATTGGGTAATCCGTTCGTCACCTTTGTGATGTGAATGAGCGGGTTTGCGCCGAAGTATCCGCTGGTGTCGAGTCCCTCGCCAGCCGCGGTGCCGTCCTTAACACTGGTGCCATCGGCGATCACTTCGTTGTTGTAAACGCCTACGGCAGCGATGCCGCCCGTCTGGATGAACGACCACGTTTCGCCAACGTCGAGTATAGTGTCGTTGTTGAGATCACCAATGTTATGGAGGGCGTCCGCGGTCGTCGATCCATTGCCCAGAACGGCCATCGGATGGACGTCATCAGTCGTGACGTTCGGAGTCCCGGCATCGTCAGTGAGGACAAGACCCGAAACCGCGTCGTTTGTGGCTGTGACGCGGTAAGTCCAGACAATATCGCTCCCCGCCAGAACGACCCCACCTTTGAGGTTATGCGCATCCGTGGGACTATCGCAGAAAGTTTCCTTATCAACGGAGAGAGTGGCGTGCGGCGTCGGCGGCGGCGGCCCCCCCCCTGTCTTCATCAACGCGCCCCATTCTTCGAATGTCGAGTTCGCGGACCAATCCCCGCCCTGATATCCGAATGCCGAATAAAGATACAAGTAGTCACTGACCGCAGCGAAGTCCGCGGTTTTGACCAACACGACGAGATCCGTGCCGCCGCCGCTTCCCGACGTAAAGAGCGAGTTCAGCAGAATGGACGTCTCGCCAGGATCATAAGCCAGCGACGCTTGGCCCGCGTCGAAGTGGAAGCTTGGGGATCCGTCTGGGTTGGTTCCTGAAACGAAGGTCCCGGGTCCCAGGTTTGCAGTGGCAGACTCCCAGAACTGCAGAGAGTCGAGCGAGATATAGGGCTTGCTGTTCGCTTGATGGAGGTCAAGCTTGAACTCGTAATAAGTATCGCTACCAAGAGTTGCGGCAGCGGAACCGTCGGCATGGACGGCCTGGAGATCGCTAATCTTAACAGCCGTGTTGAACTGATCAGAATTCTTACCGTCCAACACCGTGTTATTTGTAGTGTTGAACCCGCTCTCTGTCGGCCTGGCCTGAACTTCGACAAATGTTCCAAAATTGCCGGTGCCCGAGGTAGCTTGGGCAACCAGAGCCGATCCCGCATTTGCCAAAATCAAATCGCCGGTAGGTTTCGTCAGACCTGAGGCTGCGGCGAGGTCAATATGAGGATCGATGTACGCGAAGGCGGCGGGTTCCGGGGGAGAATCAGTAAAGCTGGCAGTCGCCATTAGCCCGGCGGCCTGATCCGTTGCACTAAGCACAAAGGCCTCGCCTGCGGCATCCTGGCCGACCGCCCACGTCGTCTGGATTACGCCATTTGCAACACCATCACGATCGCCGGCGCCACCGTCGGTCACGGTCCACGGCGTGTTCGTGTCGGTAACGGCGGTTCCAGCCACGTCGATAACATCAAATGTAACCGTGTCTCCTACGACAACGTTGGCCGTGAATGAAGCCGTCGATCCAGGCAAATAATCCGGTTGATCGGTGGTGACGGAAAATGATTGATCAGCGCTGAGAACGTATAATCCTGTGTCGGGATTCAACGTGTACGTAGCCATAAATAAATCCTCCTGAAATTCCGCAACTGCAATTTGTAAAATTCAAGCCTGTCTCGGCCTGTCGCCGCTTCATCAATAATCAGGGGCGCTCAACACTCGCACCGCACGCAATCATGCAAAGAAAAATGACCCGCCAGGCCCTAACGCCCTGGAGCGCTCCGACGTGGTGGAATTTCGTGGTGCACGCTTTTACCGAGACCCCTCATGCCCTTTGACGCGACCATTTTTTGGGACATGGCCTTGTGCGCCGGCAAACCAAAGTAACTCTAAATGAATTTTTCGTATTAACGCAATGGTAAGGTTTAAAATCATTCCGATTATACCTTTCGCTATAAGCGACAGGCGATGGACGGAAAACTCGGTGCCTTGCGCCTCAAATCTGGAGCGCATCCCGCGCTTCGTATGAAGGGCTGCAAGCGCGCGGCGGGTTAAAGCACTGCAAAATCAGTCGATTTTCGGGCTTGTGATTTGGGCGGCGTCGCTGGTTGACCGATTTTCCGCGGTCCGGGGTCACTGCGCGTTACGCTGCGATCATCGCCACCGTTCGTGACATTGCATCGGGCTTGAACGAGCGATCGGCCCAAAATGGGACAGCGCCGCCGAAGGTGTTCATCAGTTTGGCGGCGTTGCGAGCGGCTTGAGCGTAAGCACGGCATCGGCGCTCTTCGCCAGTCCGCCAGCTACTTGTCGTGCCGCATCAGGGGACAGCGCATAGCCCACCTGGTTCTCCAGTCGGTGGTTGAGAATGACCAGAACCAAGCCCCGGCCGCTCGTGTCAGCCGTCACCGTAAAATTCCTCGGGACTTCGAATCTAACCTCATTCGGATTGGCGCCGGCGCCACCGTTACGCTTGGGCGCGGGAGCGGCGGTTACGTTGGGGACGGGATTGGAATTGGTCGATGGTTCGAGCGCGCCTTTCGCGCGGACAAAAGCGTCGATCAGATTGTCGAGACACTCGCGCGCAAACCTGATCTCCACGTCACCAATATATTTTCCACTGCCGCCAATAATAACCTCTCTTTTGTCGTCCGAGAGGCTCGAAGACTTCACCTCGGCGATCCTGATTGCCATTCGTTTCCCCTGCAAACGCCTACCATCCCGATTGCTCTAGCAAAAGAAAGCCAAAAGCACTCGCGGAAAAATCAAATGCGGACGTTCGTCACAGCGGTGCTGTCATACCCCAGCGAAGCGAACTCCACTCACCCGCCAAGGGCGGCGGATCACGTCGGATGGCATTCTCCGATCCTGTGCGCTTCGATCGTTTCTTTCGATGACATCTTTCCGATCTTGCCCTGATTGACCTCCGTGTAAGCGCTGTCGCTTCTGACGTTGATCTCAGTCTTGATCGGCGTAACGCCTGCACAGGTCTTCTCGAAAACATAACTATCATCTGTCTTCCGCAGGTCCCTGGTACTGCAGAGTCCAAACTGCTGTGGCGGTAATTCGAGCCGCAGCGCGCGGGTTGGGTTGACGCAGCGAGTCATCTGCCGGGCAAAGAGCAAACCGCTGGTTTGCAGCCGATCGGTTGGCTTGCCGTCGGTCTCAAGCGTCCGCTCAAATTTCCATAACCCACCTCGAAGGGCCGGTCCGTCATCCGCGAAGCTTGCGGACGGCGGGGCGAACAGCGCGCATGCGACAGCGACCGCGAGGATCGCCCGGGGACGGACGAAAGCAAACTTACCATGACGAGGAACGATTTGGCTCATCGCACCCTCCAGGATTGGCCTTCCTGGAAGCAACTTCAGCCGATGGGCGAAGTTCCTGTAGAACCAGCTCAAATCGTTGGCTCAAACCCGCTCAAGGTGGTGCCGCAATTACTCCGTTGCACCACGAACATAACCTGCCCGTGGAGCCAACCATCGCCGCCAACTCCAAGCCCTCTCTTCTCTACCTCTTTAAACGAGAGAATGTGGGTCGTGGTAAGCGACCACTGTTCCGCCGCCATTGTCCGCCGACGTCGTGAAGCCGGCCCCCGAATATTGCCCGAGTATGCCGATATTGGCGGTGTGCGTGCCATCGCTCACGCTCAGGGTGCCGCCATCGCCGACTTGATTGGCGGTATAGTTCATTGTTGTGGCAGCGCCGAACAAGATGTCGTGCAGATCCAGCTGGTCGCCGCTCGCCAAGCCCGACACGGAACCCGTGAAGTTTGCCGCGTGATCGAGCTTCAACGTTCCAAGCCCGCTGAAATCGAATTTTGCTTCGACCGACGACGCGCCTCCGATTTCGAGGGTCGCCGAGCCGCCGATCAACGCAGAGCCACCGCCGCTCACATTGCCATTCACGACGATATTTCCGCCGTTCGCCCAGAGCAGGCCCGAATTCGTGCCCTCGCTGTTGACGACATCGCTGTTGATGACATCGCTGTTGATGACCAGCCCACCGCTGCCGGTCGCTTCGAGCGTGCCGGAATTGACGACGACATTCGTTCCGGTGTCGATGGTAAGCGAGTTGGTGCCGGTCGCGATGATCGTACCTTCGTTGATGAGCACGAGCTGCCCTTCGCCGAGCTGTCCCGCGCCGGAGATGGTGTTGTCCACGTTAGTGAGGGTAACGTCGGCGCTCGTCCCGAAGATGACGTTTTCGATGCTGTCGGACAGTATGACCTGCCCATGGCCTTCGAGCGTGATGCCATGCTCGATCAGTTGCAGATCAGTCTCGTTACCGGTGGAGCTCAATTCAATCGTGCCGGTGTTGTCGATGGTGCCGCTCAGCGGCAGGATCGCACCGTCGCTGATCACCAGGCTGCCCGGATTCTCCGTGACCGGGGTTTGATCGAATACGAAGTCGTTCGCAGTGAGCGACGAAGCATCGACCCCATGCAGGGTGATCGATTGGCCGTCGCCCAGCGTAATCACCGCATTTCCTGCCCCATCATCGGCCGTGTGGGCCTGGACATCGCTGAATCCGGCGAGACCGTTATAGCCGATGAGGTCGATCTGATCCGCGGAGGGATCAAAGTTGTAGATCGTGTCATTCCCGATCGGCTGCGAAAACACCAACAGGTCGTGACCGCTTGAGGCAGTCAGGTGATCGTCGCCCGAAAGCGCGAAAATCGGCGAGCCCGGAGCGTAGGCCTCGACGTTGTCGGCAACGGTTGCATGTCCAATGCTGCCGTCGGCGTTGGTCCAGGTCTCCGCGACATTGAGCACAAGAGCGCCGGTGTAGGTGCTGGGCGATGTGATCGTGAGCGAAGCGACATCGCTGGTCACCACCGTCCAAGTGCCATCGGCGTTGTCGGTGCCCTCGCTCAAGGTCCAACCGGAAGGAACGCCGGCGAGAGTGATAGAGGTGGTGCCGATGTGATCGGTCAGATCGGTCAGAGCCAGATTGATTGGTTCACCGGTGGCACCTGCTGGAGCGGTTAGCAGACCATTTTTATTACTAAATGTTCCCGAATGGCTGACGGTATTGCCGGCGTCATCGTTCACCTGAATCGCCGCGGTGATAATGTCGCCCTTAAGCAGGTTTGTGATGCCCGTCCAATTAGAAATTGGCACCGATCCATTGCTGGTTGCTGTAGCAAGCTCCCCGCCAGTGAGCGTATGCGTGGCCGTGTGACTGTGTTCATCAGTTAGTGTAATCGTTACAGATGAAAGATCGCTATCGAATCCCCCAACGGTCAGAGTTACCCCCGAAAAGTTGTTATTATTTGTACTGCTCGTAACCGAAGATATCGCGATGGCTGGTGCCGCGTCCGCCGTGGTGTCGAGCTTGAAGCTGGCGTTGCTCGGCGCCGCCGTATTGCCGGCGTCGTCGGTCACCGAGGCCGATACCGTGATGGTGTTGTCGGCGTGATTGAGGTTGGCGAAGTTGGTGAAGGTGCCGGAGCCCAGCGTCACCGAGCCGGCCGTGATCTCGGCCGTGGTCAGGGTGTGGGTCGCGGTATTGCTGCCGTCGGACAGCGTGATGGTGCCCGAGGCGAAGTCGCTGTCGATGCCCGACAGCGTGATCGAGACCGCCGCCGCATTGACCCCGCCCGTCGCGGTGGCCGCACTCAGCGCCAGCAGCGGGCTTGCATCCGCCGTGGTGTCGAGCGTGAAGCTGGCGTTGGTCGGCGCCGCCGTATTGCCGGCGTCGTCGGTCACCGAGGCCGATACCGTGATGGTGTTGTCGGCGTGATTGAGGTTGGCGAAATTGGTGAAGGCGCCGGAGCCCAGCGTCACCGAGCCGGCCGTGATCTCGGCCGTGGTCAGGGTGTGGGTCGCGGTATGGCCGCTGCCATCGGACAGCGTGATGGTGCCCGAGGCGAAGTCGCTGTCGATGCCCGACAGCGTGATCGAGACCGCCGACGCATTGACCCCGCCCGTCGCGGTGGCCGCACTCAGCGCCAGCAGCGGGCTTGCGTCCGCGGTGGTGTCGAGCTTGAAACTTGTGCTGCTCGGCGCCGCGCTGTTGCCGGCAGCGTCGGTCAGTGAGGCCGATACCGTGATGGCATTGTCGGCGTGATTGAGGGTGGCGAAGTTGGTGAAGGCGCCGGAGCCCAGCGTCACCGAGCCGGCGGCGATCTCGATCGCGGTCAGGGTGTGGATCGCGGTATGGTTGCCGTCGAACAGCGTGATGGTGCCCGAGGCGATGTCGCTGTCGATGCCCGACAGCGAGATCGAGACCGCCGCAGCATTGACCCCGCCCGTCGCGGTGGCCGCACTCAGCGCCAGCAGCGGGTTTGCATCCGCGGTGGTGTCGATCGTCACCGACAGGCCAGCCGATGCCCCGCTCACATTGCCGGCCGCGTCCGTCGCCTTGGCCGTGATGCTATGCGTCGCCTGGTTCAGTGCCGAAGTGGTGATGCTGTAATTACCCCCGGCGGTTGCCGTTCCAGAGCCCACGGCGACACCATCGCTGAAGATGGTCACCGTGCTGCCAGCCTCCGCCGTGCCTGCGAATGTCGGTGTCGTCACGTTGGTGATGTTGTCGGTGCTCGACGAGCCGGAATCCGAGGCTGCTATCAGGTCGGGGGTTGATGGTGCATTCGGCGGCGTCGCGTCTACAACGTGGATGGTAGAGGTCGCGGTATTGCTGTTAGCCAACCCATCATTCACCACTACTGTAATCAGACGATCCGTCGTGTCTGGATTGGTGCTGCTGCTGAATACAATTTGATTTAACGCCGCGTCGTATGCCGCTTTCGATGCCGAACCTGACAGTGTAACCGTGATTACGCCTGCCGTGGTGTGATCGATGTTGGAACTGATACCGGGCGGCAAGGTCCCGTTCACCGCTAGACTGTCACCGGACTTGGCATTCGTCAGTGTGACTGTGGCTGAAGTCATGTTGGCGTTATCTGGATCAGTAATGCTTACGTCCGTGTCCGCTATCGCAATAGCAGCTCCCGTGTCAGTAAACGTCGCCAAGTAATTTGAGCCCGCGGTCGTTGGTGCCGTTGATGGTGATGGTCACCTGCTGCGCGGTGCCGTCAGCGGTCAGGACCGTGAACGTGTCGGTCAGGTGGCCGCCGACGTTGAGGGCCTCAACCGCGGCGTTGGAATTGTTGAGCGTGTAGCTCTGTCAACGTCGGTGGCGCTCAGAGTGCCCGACACCGTCGAGATGCCGCCGCCGGCCGGGGCGACCGCTTCGGTCACCGACTTGGCCACGTCGCCGGTAATTACCGCCGCGTCGTTGGCGCCGTTGATCGTGATGTTGATGATCTGCTGGGTGCCGTCCGCGGTCTGCACCGTGACATGGTCGACGAGCGGCGTGCTGAACGTGTTGAGGGCGTCGACAGCGGGATCGGCGTTGTTGAGCGTGTAGGTCCAGGCCCCTGTCAACGTCGGTGGCGCTCAGAGTGCCCGACACCGTCGAGATGCCGCCGCCGGCCGGGGCGACCGCTTCGGTCACCGACTTGGCCACGTCGCCGGTAATTACCGCCGCGTCGTTGGCGCCGTTGATCGTGATGTTGATCTGATGAGTCGTACCATCTGCCGTGGTGACGGTAATGATGTCGTGTAGCGCCGGACTTGACGTGTTGAGTGCCTGAACCGTGCCGTTATTATTATCGAGCGCATAGCTCCACTTGCCGGCGGTATCGATCGTGAAATGACCGTAACTCGTGACCGCATTGCTCTGCACCGTAAAGGCTGCCGAGCTGTCCACGTCGGTCGCATGCAATATCCCATTGGTCGTCGGGGTCCCCGGAATAGTGGTGTTGTTCACCCCGCCGGCTTCCACCACGGAGCCCGTATCCTGGCCGGTAATCACCGCCGCGTCGTTCACACCCGCGAACTGAACTGTCGCAGTCGCCCAGCTCAGGGTGCCGTTGCCAAGGCGAATAGCGTAAGTAAATGAATCGGTGAGGAACTGGCCCGCCTGGAGCGCGTTAAGCTGAGCTTCGAAAGCTGCGCTCAGGGTGCTTGAATCATAGCCCACCTTGCCATCAGACGTGATCCAAATTTTTGCGCCGTGAAGGCTGGTGTCGCTGCTCGTGGATTCGGCGCGAGAGGTATCTTGCGTCAACAGATCCGTCTGGGTGCCACCAGCACTTATACCGTTGTCGATCGAAAATAGCGTCTTGGCATTGCCGCCGAGATCATTCCCCATGACGTCCAGGTAGACGATTTTCGTGCTGTCTTCCGTCAGCCCCGTCGAAGCGCTCGTGAAAAAATCACCTGTTGCCTGCGGAGTATTGCTGAACGATGTGATGCTGCCGCCGCCTGTTGTCTGAGTAGCCATCTTTTATTCCTCGAAACTCTTGAAGCCTGAAATGCGTATGAAAGGGGTTTGTCTCAGCGAGTGAGATTAAAAGCTACGGCGAAGCGACGCCGCATCCGCCTGATGCGGACTCCGGTGGATCATTCATCGAAGATGGGGAAGAATTCGAAATGTCCCGGAGGCGCGATTCAATCTTGGGCCAATCGACCGCTGGCTCCGTCTTCCGGGTAAATACAACGCGACTCATGCGCACACTCCAACTCTGCTGACGCAGAGCAGGCGCAATCGCACCCGAATATCCATTCACACAAACACAACGCCCATTTAGAAAACAGCGTGGGCATTCGGCCAAAAAAGCAACTGCCGCTAATGTTCTGGGCCTACCGTGAAAAGACTCCGACTACCATAACCCCTGCCCGCTCATGCACGGCTCCCTGCGAACCGCGCACGCTCTTGAAATTTTTTTATTTGGAGAACCTCGCCACCTCGCCCCAGGTGATGACCGGGGTTCAGCACGGCAACGATCCCTTAACCTAATTTGGGCGCAACCTGCCGCAAATTTGTATTAACGTCTATATGCCGCGCTATATACTTTCTCTTAATCATGAATGGCGGGCCGGCATGGCGTTTTCCGCCGAATTTGCCCGATAATCCCAGAACTAGAGCCTTTTCCGTTCCGATTGAATCGGAACGGAGGCTCTATTCTTTGTTTTGACGCGTTTTCTTGACGCGAACCGGCATCCACTTCGCTGGAAAACGCTCTAACGCGGCTTTTTCATCTATTTGTCAAAATACGGGATTGAGGGGGTTTTGAGTGCTGGCGGAGAGGGAGGGACTCTCAACCTACCCCATCAAAATAGGTCGATAAATAAAGGTTTATCGGTCTTTTCAGGGCTTCCCACACGGCTCGGGGCTACACCGAGGGGCTACACCGTGGGAAACATGAAGATGCTGGAGCCAGTTCGCAAAAAGGCCAACGGCAAGATCAAGTCGGACGTCTGGTGGCTCCGCAAAAAGGTACCGACTAAATACCGGGCCCTCGTTGGTAAGAGCGAGGTCTGGCGCTCGCTCAATACCACCGACAGAAAAGCCGCGGGAACGCGCTGTGCCGTACTTTCCGCTAACTTAGAGGCCGACTGGGCGAGGGGCCTCTCCGCCCAGACGGATGGATCGAATCCAGAGCGGGGAATTGAACTCCAGCGACTGTCGCACCAAGACCTCCACGCACTCGCGGGCGCAGCCCACATCAAGACTCGCGACGCACGGATCGCCCATGCGGGTACCGGCCTAGCCGCGATGCGGTGGGCGGCACTTCGGGACGGGCTGACCAATCCGTTGGCCGAAGACGAGGAAGCCCTGGACGGGGCCGTCCGCGAATTTCTCAAGGCCGAGAACATCGAACCGACCGAGGCCGAGGTCAAGAAGTTCAAGCCTCTGTTTGCCCAAGCAAAAAGCAATGCCTACGCAGACCTTCTGCGCGCGTCCGGCGGCGATTTCTCGGACTCGCCCGTTATCAAGAGGTACCCTCAGCGCACGACGCCAAAGCTAGACTTCCTTGCTGCGTTCGAAGAGTACGCCGCTAAGGGCGGCCTCAAAGGTGGCGTCCATGGACCCACGGCAAAGCGCTGGCGGCCGAAGATCGTCGCGTTCACGGATTGGCTCGGCCACCGCGACCTCGCGAAGGCCACCACCGACGACGGCTATCGCTGGATGGATCATCTGATCGAGAAGGGATTCGCGCGCAAATCCATTCGCGACGTTTGGATCGCGTCGCTGTCGGCCACAGCCGGATTCATGTGCGAGCGGCGAAAGCTCGCTCAGAACCCATTCAGGGGCATCAAGGTCCGCGACGTGCGCGATAGCAAGCTGGACGACGAGAAGGGTTTTACAGCCGAGCAGACCAAGAAGATACTTACCGCGACGCTCGCGACTCCAAACCATCTAATCTCTATCGAGATGCGCGCTGCCCGTCGCTGGGTGCCATGGGTGTGCGCCTACTCGGGCGCCCGCGTCTCCGAGATCACCAGCTTGCTGCCGGACGACGTCGTCCGGAAGGACGGCGTTTGGTGTATCGTGATCAAACCGGAATTAGAAAAGACCGAGAAGCACCGCACGGTTCCGATCCACGGACACATCCTTGAGCAGGGATTCCTCGGCTACGTCGAGGAGCGCCGCCTGAAGAAGCTTCCGTTGTTCTTCGACCCCGCTCGCGCACGCGGTGGAAAGAGCGGGAACCCTCAGTTCAAGAAGGTCGGCGAGCGTCTCGCCGAGTGGGTGCATTCGCTCGGAATACACGGCCCGCAGCCGAATCATGGATGGCGTCACCTGTTTAAAGCCGTAGCTAGGCACGTCGGAATGCATGCCGAAGTCGAAGGATTCATCACCGGCCACAGTACCGGAAAGACGTCCCAAGACTACGGCCCACGGTGGACCAAGACGATGGCAAAAGAGATCGCGAAATACCCGAGGTTCAAGATCGCCGCACTCAGTCGACCCCCGGAACCGCACAAGCGTATCCGGCGGACGCGCGCGCAGATTGCCGCCGACCAGGAGGCGCGAGAGCAGATGCGCCCCAGGCGACGAGCGGCCTAGGGCATGAACCCATAGATTCAGAGGCGTTGACGAACGTCCGTTTTGGAGCGCCTTGCGGACTCACGTCAGACACCGCGCCATGTCCGCTAAGTGCCAGAAGCGGACTCGTCGGCGGCGACGGATAAAGAGCCCCCCGGTTTGCGTAGGACCGAAGTGTTGGTCTCTCAGTCATATTGGATGAGCAAGTCCTGCGATTGGGGGGCAAAATCGAAGCGGACGAAACGGTCAATCGGGCTGCAATTGTCAGCGACAACTCTCACCAGCAGCTCAAATGGAGCGGCCGGAGCATTGCTACCAAACATGTGAACGTAATGGTTGGGCATCCAGGAGACACCAAGCCACAAGCAATGTGCCCCTGGTATCAAGTCGACGAACGCCACGTTCATGTAAAAAAAAGCGCTGGGGGGGATGCTGCGAGGATCGGAAGCGCCGCCGCTGGACCATTCTAGCTCCAAGACTTCTTCCTGCACGTTGGTATTCACGCCATTTATGGAGCGCTTAATCCCAATGATGTATCCTTTGCAGTTGTGAACGGTGGAGCGACCTTGATTTTGGATGATCAAACGCAAGAACTTGGCATCATGTGTCGGTGGATTGCCTCGAGCCGTAGTTACATAACAGCCCTTGCCTTGAACCAAGTGTGCGCTAAGAATTGGGCGGGACCACCAAGTACGAACCCAGGCTAGGAGCGAAGCCATTACGCTTCCTCCCAGGAATCCGATCAACACACTGGGTATCCATGTCATATCCGCCCCCTGTTGATCCGAGTACAAAAATGGCAATCCAAGGAAGAGCCACAACGCAAACGCGGTCAATGAGCTGAGGACCACCATATCTTCGGTGTCAGGCCGATTGGATAGAGCCACCGAAAATACCACGTCTAAACCCCGGCGGTTGCGGTCTCATAGTTTGCGAGATGATTGTTCCGAAGTTGACCGAAACTGAGTGTAGCTGCAAGGCAAGTAAGCACGTGGATAGGAGGATGATCAGTTATCACTTCGACTTCGCTGCTGGTCGATTCAATCGAATATCCGATTCGGGTCAAGGGCGGCTGCGGCCGGCAGACGGATGGGAGGACGCCCTCACATAAACGATTTGCGCCGCTTAAAGACTTGCACATCTTCACGCGATAAAGTGAACCACTCGCCCTTGGCCTTTTTTGCCTCAAAGCGTTTGTGCCAATAGGTTTCGATACCGCTCATGTCGTCTGTTTTGATGTGATGTACCGGCTCCAAATCCTCGGGAAGCTGGATGGATATTTGATCCCTCCGACGCTCGACGAGATTTGTTTTGCCGATTTTATAGCGCTTTTCTCGGCCAACTTTTAACAAGGCCATATATACAAATCCATCATGCGTGGATGCAGACTCTAAGGACGAAGTATCATCGTCGTCCGCTGGCTGAGGTAATAAATCTAAAATATCTTTGTATTCAGAGTTTTCGTTCGCATACCGTCGGACAAGCTCGACACGCTCTGCGACTGTGCCAAGGCGCATCAGCGGCTGATAGGCAGGAAACGAATTGTTCGTCTCTTTTTCCAAACGCACGTCAGCGTAAGTTGGAAAGCGCCCATTTTGTTTGGTAAGACGCGCCAAGCTCTCGATTAAAAATGATCGTTCGTGTGCTTCATTTCGGGCGTTAGCCGCGAACCCTGCCGCTCTCACTGCATCGCCCCAGTTTCGCCAATACTTCCCGCGCCAAGATGACGAAGAGATACCCGTCTCGCGTTCGAACGTCTTTTGTCCCAAAGGCACACCGCCGTTGTCAGATGCGGTGCGTCGAATTTCGGAGATGATTGATTCTTTCGTGGCTGCCATTCTTGTTCCCATAAGCTCGCCGCACTTCAAGAGAGATCGCTCTTCCCGACGTTACACTGCTCGCAAAGGATTTGAAGATTTCCGAGGACTGTCTCGCCACCCTTACTCCAAGGCAGGACATGATCGACGTGCAGCTTCGCCCCATTTCGTGGCGTGGCACCGCAGAGACGACATTTGGTTTCATCACGCATTAGAACTTGAGCACGAAGACGCCAATTTACATTTCTCGGTGTTTTCCGAGATTGAATCTCAGGCTTGTCGTGAGATTCAATCGGAATGCTTTGGTCGTTCGCCCAAGCGACAAACGCGCGCAAGGCATCCCTCCAATTTCCAAATCGGTGGGCATACGTTGAGGAACTAAATCTGGAAACTTCATTAGAGAGGTCTCGAGTCTTCGGCTGCCGCCCCAATTTACTCCAAACGTCCACGATATTGTAGAAGAGCTCTTCGGTCGGAATGTTTCTGTCGATACTCCTGTCCAGGCCAGCCTTCTCCAGTGCCGCATGCCAAGAACCAAATCTCGTCGCAACTGTGCTGCTATGGTATTTCCCGGACCGATTGTAGTCTCGAAAAGTAATCTGCTTTTTGTTTAGCTCTAGGTGGTGTGGACTCTAAGGATTCCCATTTGGATGGAAGCGTGATTCAAGGCTGCTTTTTGGGAGGCAGCCTTGGGTGTGATGGAGCGTTTGGTTTTGAGCGACGCGGCGTGGGAGCGGATGGCGCCACTGATTATAG
>WNFR01000709.1_pt1 | contig 42275 bp, 38 predicted proteins | sample 5400221 | NCBI WGS metagenome assembly WNFR01 (sample SAMN13153357, study PRJNA577476) | soil metagenome | isolation source: 40 cm soil under Madrone tree | place: USA:California | collected 2016-06-14 | reverse complement strand
CGCCTTCTTTCACGGTCTTTGGCGCGCCATCGACGAGGTCCTTGGCTTCCTTCAGTCCGAGGCTGGTGACTTCGCGAACTGCCTTGATGACGTTGATTTTGTTGCCGCCCACTTCGGTGAGAACCACGGCGAATTCCGTTTTCTCTTCCGCAGGGGCCGCAGCGGCAGCTGCACCGCCGCCGCCCGCCACAACCGTGGCAGCCGCCGCCGATACGCCGAACGCTTCTTCCATCTTCTTGACCAGGTCCGACGCTTCAAGAAGCGTCAGTCCCTTGATTTCTTCCAGAATCGAATCCACTTTCGCCATGACTGCTTGTTCTCCTCTCAAGAACGTATTGAATTTTTTTCTGAACCGCTACGGTGTAAGCCGCGCGACCCAAAATCCGTGATGCACTAAACTTGTTCGGCCTTGTCGCTGAATTTGTTGGCCTTAATGGCTTCGTTCACCGTCACCGCCAGATTGCGCGGCAAGGCATTCAGTGCGCTGGCAATTCGCTGTGCCGGCGCATTCAACAGGAACATCACCTTGCTGATCAATTCTTCCTTGGACGGCAGGTTCGCCAATTGTTGAATTTCGGAAATGCTGATCACGCGGCCTTCCACCACGCCGGCCTTGAATTGAAACGCCGGAACGTCCTTGGCGATCTTGGTCAGCGCCTTGGCCAACGCCACCGCATCCGTCTGTGTGTACGCGATGGAATTTGTGCCGCTCAGGTTCTTCAACAATCCTTCCGCAGCCGTGCCCCGTCCCGCGCGTTCGGCGAGCGTATTCTTGACGACCTTGTATTTGCCGCCGACGGCCTGCACGGCGCGCCGCAGTTTAGTGTCGTTTTCGACGCTAATGCCCTGAAAGGTCGACAAAATAACCGTCGAAACCTTGGCGAGCTCGGTTTTCAGTTTGTCCAGATCCTGCTGTTTTTCACTGCGCTTTTTCATAATTTCGTTTCCCTTTTTCACTCAGGGTTTGTAAGTACAAACTCTGAAACCCGGGTACCCGCTACGCAGCGGCTGCCAAGGTCTCCGCCTCGGACAGGTCGATCAAAATTCCCGGACCCATGGTCGAGGTCAATGTAATTTTCTGCACGTACTTGCCTTTTGCCGCGGCTGGCTTGGCCTTCAGCACAGCACCGATCAAGGCGTGCGCATTCTCCGCCAGCTTTGTGGCGTCGAACTGAATTTTGCCGATCGGGCAATGCACGATTCCCGCTTTATCCACGCGGAATTCCACTTTGCCGGCTTTCGTTTCGCGGATGGCTTTTGCAACGTCCGCGGTGACTGTTCCAGTCTTCGGGTTTGGCATCAAACCACGCGGACCGAGCACTTTGCCCAAACGTCCGGCGGACTTCATCATGTCCGGAGTGGCGATTACCGCATCGTAATCCGTCCAGCCTTCCATGATCTTCTGCACCATGTCGTCGCCGCCGACAAAATCCGCGCCTGCTTCCTGTGCTTCACGCTGTTTTTCGCCGCTCGCCAAGACCAGCACTCGAACCGCTTTGCCCAATCCGTGCGGCAGAACTACCGTTCCGCGGACGACTTGGTCGGAATGCTTCGGATCCACGCCCAGATTGAATGCCAATTCCACCGTCTCGTTAAACTTCGTGTGATGCGTCTTCTTGATAAGCTCCGACGCTTCTTGGAGTTTGTACGGACGCGCTTCCACTTTCTTTCGCGCGTTCTCTATCTGCTTGCCAGCCTTCTTCGCCATGCTTTCTGCCTCACTCGATCCCGCTTCGCCTCAGACTCCTCAGGCTTCCACGACGTCCAGACCCATGTTGCGCGCAGTACCGGAAACAGTACGGATCGCCGAGTCCAGATTGGTGGTGTTGAGATCAACAAGCTTTATCTTCGCGATCTCCTCAACTTGCTTCTTGGTGACCTTGCCAACTTTATTGCGATTCGGCTCCGGCGAACCCTTGGCAATTCCCGCGGCGCGCAACAGCAACACTGACGCGGGAGGTGTTTTGAGGATGAACGTGAAAGTGCGGTCGGTATAAATCGTGACCAGCACCGGAAAAATCATTCCATCAGGCTCTTTCTGCGTTTTTGCGTTGAACTGCTTGCAGAAATCCATGATGTTGACGCCATGGGGACCTAGCGCGGTGCCCACTGGCGGCGCAGGAGTGGCCTTGCCCGCGGCCAACTGCAATTTAATCGTTGTTTGTATCTTCTTTGGCGCCATATTCGTTTACCCGAAATCCCTTTCTCCATCAGCAGACTGCATCCCGGTGCCACCTGCGGAGCGATAGCAGCTACTCCGCGAAAATTTCCTTAGCCCAACTTCTCGACGCTGGCAAAATCCAGTTCCACCGGCGTAGCGCGTCCGAAAATCGTCACCGAAACCTTTAGCCGGCTGTGGTCGTTATCGATTTCTTCCACCGTGCCGTTGAAATTCGCAAATGGCCCATCCACGATGCGCACTTGTTCGTTACGTTCGTAAACCACTTTCGGCTTGGGACGATCCTGCGGCGTATGCACACGGTTGATAATCGCGTCCACTTCCGCTTCCGAAAGCGGCGACGGCGAAGTCGCTGATCCAACGAAACCCGTCACCCGCGGCGTGTTCCGCACGATGTGCCAGGTGTTTTCGTCCAGATCCATTTCCACCAGCACGTAGCCCGGATAAGACATGCGCGACGAAACCACTTTTTTGCCGCCGCGAACTTCCACCACGTCTTCCATAGGAATCAGCACGCGGCCAATCTTGTCCTGCAAACTGAAAGCAGCCACACGGCTTTCCAGGCTTTCCTTGACCTTCTTCTCGAAGCCCGAATAAGTGTGAATGATGTACCACTGCATGCTCATGGATCGCTGGTCCTCTGCCTTTTTCCATTCAGGGTTTGTAAGCCTGCCTACCGCAGGCAGGTACAAACCCTGAAACCCTATTCCCTTTTCTACCGTTTACGCGCCAAATCTTTTCAGCAAATAGCCCACTGCTCGCGCAGCGCCTTGCTCGATGAAGTACAAATAAATCGCAAAAAACGCCACGGTTGCCAGTACCACGCCGGTCGTCGAAATCACTTCTTCGCGGCTCGGCCAGGTCACCTTCTTCATCTCCACGCGTGTTTCCTGAATGAAGTCGCGCGTGTTCTGCACCGTCCCAGTAATCTTCTGCGTCAGCTCTGAGCCTTTTCCACTCGGAGTTTCTTCTTTACTCATTTTGGCCGCCCGCGTCGCCATTACTTCCCTTTCCAACTCGCGCGAGAATTTTCTTCGCGCCTCCGTAAAACTCTGGCAGGGGAGGAGGGACTCGAACCCCCATACCCGGTTTTGGAGACCGGAGTCCTAGCCGTTGGACGACTCCCCTAAAAACAATTCCGGTCCTGCCCGCCGTAGCCGCGAAGAAGCTACTTCACTTCCTTGTGCGCAGTCTGCTTGCGGCACGTATTGCAAAACTTCTTTGTTTCCAGCCGTTCGGAGTGTTTCTTTTTGTTTTTTGTCGTTGTGTAGTTGCGGTTCTTACAATCCCCGCACTGCAACGTAATAATTTCCCGCATGTCTGAATTCCTTTTCTAGAATCTTTCTATAGTTACGATCGCTGCAGAACGCGCCAAACTACTCAACAATCTGCGCCAAACTACTCAACAATCTCCGTGACGGCGCCTGCGCCGACTGTGTGGCCGCCTTCGCGAATCGCGAAGCGCAACCCCTTCTCCAACGCTACCGGCGTGATCAACGTCACTTCGCAGCTTACGTTGTCGCCCGGCATCACCATTTCCACTCCCGCCGCCAGGTGCATGTCTCCCGTGACGTCTGTCGTGCGGAAATAAAACTGTGGACGATAGCCGGAGAAAAACGGCGTGTGACGCCCGCCTTCTTCCTTCGTCAATACGTACGCTTCCGCCTTGAACTTGGTGTGTGGCGTAATCGAGCCCGGCTTGCAAACCACCTGCCCGCGCTCCACATCTTCTTTTTCCGTGCCGCGCAGCAACAGCCCAACGTTGTCACCGGCAATGCCTTCATCCAGCAATTTGCGGAACATCTCCACGCCAGTCACAACTTTCTTCTGTGTTGGACGGAAGCCCACAATTTCGATTTCTTCGCCAACCTTCACTTTGCCGCGTTCGATTCTGCCCGTCACCACCGTGCCCCGTCCGGAAATCGAAAAAATGTCTTCAATCGGCATGGCGAAGGAACGATCCACATCGCGCACCGGCAACGGTACGTTCTTGTCCACCGCATCCATCAGCTCGTCAATCTTGCCTTCCCACTTGGCATCGCCATTCAACGCCTGCAATGCCGAGCCGCGCACGATGGCAATCGTGTCGCCAGGAAATCCATAGCTCTTCAACAATTCGCGAACTTCCAGTTCCACCAGTTCAAGCAGTTCCGGATCTTCCACCATGTCGCACTTGTTCAAGAAAACCACGATCGCCGGCACCCCGACCTGACGAGCCAACAAAATGTGTTCCCGCGTCTGCGGCATCGGACCATCCGTCGCCGCCACCACCAGAATCGCGCCATCCATCTGCGCCGCTCCGGTAATCATGTTCTTGATGTAGTCCGCATGTCCCGGGCAATCCATGTGCGCGTAGTGCCGGTTCGGCGTTTCATATTCCACGTGCGATACGGCAATGGTGATTCCGCGCTCGCGCTCTTCCGGCGCGTTGTCAATCGAATCGAACGCGCGGAACTGCACTTTCGGGTTGTGCTTCGACAAAACTTTGGTGATCGCCGCCGTCAACGTGGTCTTGCCATGATCAATGTGACCGATGGTCCCAATGTTCACGTGCGGCTTACTGCGCTCGAATTTCTCCTTGGCCATTCCGTACGCTCCTCGTTATCTCAGGGTTGTAAGTACAACTTGTTTTTCTAAGGGTTTGTAAAACAAACCCTGAAACCCTGATCGAATTCTTGCCCTGCTGCTAAATCCCGTTTTACTTCTGGTGCTTACTTTTCCCCGCGATGCTTTTTAATGACTTCTTCCGCCAGCGCCGTGGGCAATTCGGCGTAGTGCGAAAAGTGCATCGTAAACGTTGCGCGGCCCTGGGTGCGGCTGCGCAAATCCGTCGCGTAACCAAACATCTGCGCCAGCGGCACTTCCACGCGAATCACGTTGCTGCCTGCACGGCTTTCCGTGCCTTGAATCGCGGAACGGCGCGCGTTCAAATCGCCAAACACCGCGGCCATGTATTCTTCCGGAACCACAACTTCCACTTTCATGATCGGTTCGAGCAGAACCGGCTTGGCTTTCGCGCAGGCTTCCTTGAACGCCATCGAACCGGCAATTTTGAATGCCATTTCGTTGGAGTCCACATCGTGATAGCTGCCATCCACCAGAACCGCGGCGACGTCCACCATCGTGAATCCCGCCAGCACGCCGTTATCGAGCGCTTCGCGGATGCCTGCTTCCACCGGAGCGATAAATTCCCGCGGAATCGCTCCACCAACCACTTTATCGATGAAAAGGAACCGATGTTCCTTGTCGAACTTCCATTTGCCGCCGGAGCCGCCAACAATCTTTTTTGCCAACGCGTCCAAATCGTCGGTCGAAAGTTCGTGCATGTTTTCGCGGTCGGAACTGGGCAGTGGATGAAGTTCAATCACCGCGTGGCCGTATTGTCCGCGCCCACCGGTCTGCTTGATGTATTTGCCTTCCGCTTCCGCTTTTTTACGAATCGTTTCGCGATACGCAACCTGCGGACGGCCGACATTGGCTTGCACGTTATATTCGCGCAGCATGCGGTCGACAATGATTTCCAAGTGCAATTCGCCCATTCCCGAAATTAATGTCTGCCCGGTGTCCGGCTCGGTGGAAACGCGGAAGGTAGGATCTTCCTGCGCCAGGCGCTGCATGGCCACGCCCAGCTTGTCCTGATCAGCCTTGGTCTTGGGCTCGATCGCGACGGAAATAACCGGGGCGGGAAACTCAATCGATTCCAGAATAATCTGCTTGTTTTCGTCGCACAAAGTGTCGCCGGTATTGACGCTCTTCAATCCCACACAGGCGCAAATGTCGCCGGCATACACTTCTTCAATCTCTTCGCGCTTGTTGGCATGCATTTGCAGCAAACGGCTGATACGTTCGCGCGTGCGCTTACCCGAGTTGTAAACGTAGCTGCCCGACTTGAGCACGCCGGAATAGACCCGGATGTACGTCACGTGTCCGACGAACGGGTCAGACATAATCTTAAATGCCAACGCAGAAAACGGCTGATCATCCGAAGCTCGGCGCAACTCAACTTCATCCGTGTCCGGATTTGTCCCTTCCACCGGAGGAACATCCACCGGTGACGGCAGAAAATCAATCACCGCATCGAGCAACGGCTGAATGCCCTTATTTTTAAACGCAGAGCCTGCAAGCACCGGAACAATTTTCAGCGCCAGGGTCGATTTACGAATGGATTTGCGCATCTCTTCGAGGCTCAGCGTGCCCTCGGTAAGATACTTGTCCAAAACTTCGTCATCATGCTCGGCAATGTATTCGATCACTTTGTTGCGGTGTTCGTCGTAGAACGCTTTGTCGATCGCCGAACCCTTCAACGCGGCAGCCACATCGGGACGCGAATCCACAAACGCTTTATCCCATAGCTTCGCAACTTCAAAAATTTCGAATTTCGCGCCCAGCGTTTCTTCGAGCCACACCACCACTTTTTGCTCGAGGAAATCAATGATTCCGATGAAATTGTCTTCGCGGCCGAGAGGAAACTGGAGGGGTACGGGGTGAGCGCCGAGGCGCTGGCGAATGGTGCGGACGACGTGGTCAAAATCCGCGCCCATGCGGTCCATCTTGTTGACGAAACAGATGCGCGGCACGCGATACTTGTCGGCTTGGCGCCAGACGGTTTCCGATTGCGGCTGAACGCCGGCAACGGAATCGAACACGCAAACCGCGCCATCCAAAACGCGTAGCGAACGTTCCACTTCCACGGTAAAGTCCACGTGGCCCGGCGTATCAATAATATTGACGCGATACTTCTTGTTGAAGCGCTCCCAGGACGCCGTTGTCGCAGCGGAGGTAATCGTGATGCCGCGCTCGCGCTCTTGCTCCATCCAGTCCATGGTGGCTGTACCTTCGTCCACCGAACCGATCTTATAAGTCACACCCGTATAGAACAGGATGCGCTCCGTTGACGTGGTCTTTCCGGCGTCAATGTGCGCCATAATCCCGATGTTGCGGGTGTCGTCGAGTTTGAATGCCCTGCCCATAGTCGATTGAACGGCTTTCTTTTCTCCCCGAATTGCTACCGTTTCACTCACTGACTCACCAATTCCATTCTGCTCAAATCCTTACCAGCTTTTACCAGCGATAATGCGCGAACGCCTTGTTGGCTTCCGCCATGCGGTGAACGTCTTCCTTCTTCTTGATCGCACCGCCGCGCGTGTTTGCTGCGTCAATCAATTCATCCGCGAGCTTGTCCACCATGGTCTTGCCCGCTCGTTCCCGCGAATACTGCAAAATCCAGCGAATCGCCAGCGACTGCCGCCGGAACGGATTCACTTCCACCGGAACCTGATAGTTCGCGCCGCCAACGCGCCGCGTTTTGACTTCCAGCAGTGGCTTCGCATTCTCTACGGCCTTCTTGAAGAGCTTCAACGCGTCATCGTTCGTCTTCTTGGCCATCTGATCCATCGCGCCGTAAAACACGCGCTGCGCCGTGCTCTTCTTGCCGTCCCACATCATCGAGCAGATAAACTTTTCAACCAGGTCGTTGGCGTAAACCGGATCGACTTCCTGCTTGCGGCGGCTGACCAGTCCTTTACGTGGCATTGCTCTTTTGCTCCTGAATTCTTCTTTTCTTTCTTCGCTACTTCATTACTTCCTTACTTCGTCGTTTACTTACTTCGCTGCTCCGGCTTTGGGGCGCTTCGCTCCGTATTTCGAGCGGCCCTGTTTGCGATTCTCAACTCCGGCAGCGTCCAGCGTGCCGCGCACAATGTGATAACGCACTCCCGGCAGATCCTTCACACGGCCACCGCGCACCAGCACGATCGAGTGTTCCTGCAAGTTGTGTCCGATTCCGGGAATGTAGGTCGTGACTTCAATCGAATTCGTCAAACGCACGCGCGCAACTTTGCGCAGCGCGGAGTTCGGCTTCTTCGGCGTTTGCGTGTACACGCGGATACATACACCGCGCTTTTCCGGACAACCCGCCAATGCTGGCGATTTTGTCTTGGTGCGAATTCCTTCGCGTCCCATTCGGACCAGTTGCGAAAATGTCGGCACGGTCTTCCCTCTTTTCGGGTTTCAGGGTTTAAAGGTTTGCTTTGCAAGAAACTCCGCACGCACCCCAAGAGGCAGAACTCCGCTCTTGGCATCGATTTGGAGAGGCTTACTCGGCTTTGCGGGACTGGCGTCCCATATCCGGCCGCTCCTCACTCCCAATCCGTCTTGCAATGTTCCGGGAGTGAAGATCCTTCCAACTACGCACGACACAAATGCGGTGCCGCACTACTGCTAGGGTAAATAAACCCTGACGAATCACAGAGTATAGAGAAGAAAATACGATGTGTCAAATTTCTTTCAAAACGGGCTGAGGAAAAACGATTGCAACGCCGCTTTCGGGAACCTGGTGTGCTCGAGCTCATATTCTGGTGCAAGCTCGCGGCATGCAGCAGCCATGCTGGCCAACCGCCATCGACAGCAACTGTTTCCATTTAAGTCTATACTAATCAATGCTTTAAGGGACGTCTTTCATCTGCGCCAAGGTCGCCAAACGGCCAAAGGTTGAACGCTTTCAGCTCCTCGTATTGGCCTTGCGAGCGCAACATTCTCGCCGTCCGCTCCGCAGGCCACGGATTCGCCAGCCGCTCCGGCCGGTCTGCAATCCAGAACGCCGTCAGGGCCATCAGTGTCGCATTCTGTGTCAGCACATCCGGCTTTTGCGCCTCCAGCGCATCTGCTGCCGAATGATGCGTGTACTTATAGTCAGAAGTGTCCTGATTCATGTTGATCCCCGGTAGGCCTGCAAGCGAAAAAGGCAAAGTATCCGTGCCTGATTCCACCTTGTCGTTGACCTGAATCGTTCGCAAATTCGCGAGCGATGCTGCGAACGGTTGAAATGCGGCTACCAGGTCGTCGCGGCCTCCCAGCATGAAATCGGTCACGGGTCCCTGCCCTTCATCCAGAATCAAATCACCGATGTGATTCTGCATTTCCGAGGCATGTTGCTTTATATAGGCAAACGAGCCGTCCAGTCCCTGCTCCTCACCGGTAAACAAAACGAAGCGAATCGTGCGTCTCGGTTTCTGTCCCGAACGCATGATGGCGTCGGCAGCCCCCAACGTCGTCGCAGTACCCGAGCCGTTATCCGTCGTGCCTTCCGCCAGATCCCACGAGTCCAGGTGCCCGCCCACCACTAGAGTCTCTTCCGGATGTTCCATCCCGCGAATTTCGCCGACCACATTCGCCGTTTCCACCGGCCCACCCGTCAGCGTGTTTTGTACATTGATGCGCATGCGCGGCGTTATTCCGCGGGCCATCAATCTTTCGAGCTGCCCCTGATCTTCCGCAGTCGTCGAAACCACCGGAATCGCAAAATCGGTATTGAACCCCAAAATTCCCGTGTGCGTTAGATTCATTCCTGCGGATTTTGAGCCACCCTGTCCGCCGATTACCGCGATGGCGCCAGCCTCGTGCGCGGCTTTCAGAAAATCCCCGAAACTCGCGAACAACGCCATAAAATTTTTCTTGGGCTGGCCCTTCTGCGTCACCAAAGCGATCTTTCCCTTCAGTCGCGAAACATTTTTGATTTCTTCGTCGATGTCGAACATGTTCACAGGGACCACATCGCCTTCGGCTCCGCCCGTTGCCGTCGAGCCGGTCCATCCCATCGCATCCACTTGCAGCTTGTGCTGAGTGGGCGTCAACAGTTGCGCATCGGCGGTCCCGCGTGTCCAGCCTTTCCAGATCGTATACTTTTCCAGGTGTACGTTTTCGAGGCCGATGGCCTTCATCTTTGCCGCGCCCCACTCTTCCGCCTTGCGCTCTGCCGGTGAGCCCGTCACGCGCGAACCAATGTCGTCGCTCAATTCCGTCAAGTATTGATACGCATGTGAGTTCATCAAGCCTTCACCCGCGATTCGCGTCAGCGCCGGCTTGGTTCCGTCTTCCTCCGGGCCTTTGGGCATGTCATCGGCCAGCAACCTGCCGCCGCCAACAAAAAACAAAACAGCCGCCAGCCCCACGACCAATCGGTTCATTCGCATTTTCTCCCAAACTGCCTCAGTCGTCGTCCACACACGCACACACCTCACCCATTATCTCAGACGCAGCAAAACAATGTTCGTTTCTTGGTTTGGTAGCGCCCGGTGATTCTGAGGTTGCCACCTTGCTCGTCTTGCTTCGCCTTGCAATGTTCGCTTGTCGCAGCCGGTGCAACTGTTCTCGCGCGTAGTAACCTGTCTTTCGCCACTTTGTGCCGAACATTTACAGGACACCCCGCTTTTGACTTTCGTGATCGAAACTCCACGCAAACCGCTTCTTTACCGCACATTAAGCGACCCTTAGACTTCCTGTGTGGACCCATCCGCCACCAACAATTCCGCTCCGAATCGCGCGCAAGCCAGTTCCCGTGGCGCAGGCTTTAGCCTGTGTCCGCTTATCTGTATTTTGCCAGTAGCGTTCATATTGGCGCCGCTTTCCTTTTCACAAGTCGCCACCAACAAACTCCCGCCCAAATCTGAACCACAACAATCTGCACCATCGGCAAACTCAAAACCCGTCGAAGCAGAAAAAAATCCCGCACAAATCGAACTCCTCGAAACCAAATACCGCTTCGAAACCAGCGGCGACTCACGCAAAGAAGTCCACACCCGCGTCAGAATCAACAACGAACTCGGCGTCCGCCAATTCGCCCGCCTGAATTTCGATTTCAATCGCAGCTTCCAGGCAGTAGAAATTCCAATGGTGCGCATCACCCACCCAAGCGGCGGCATCGCAGACATCCTTCCCAGCGCCATCACCGACAATCCCAATCCCGCTGTGGTCGACGCTCCCGCCTACCAGGACGTCCGCGTAAAATCCGTCCGCATCCTAGGTCTCCAGCCCGGCGACCTCCTCGAATATCGCGTCATCACCATCACCACGCACCATCCCCTAGCCCCCGACTTCTGGCTAGACCACACCTTCGACCGCTCCGGCGTCGTCTCCCAAGAAATTTTCGAACTCGACTTGCCTGGCAAGACGAACTCGACGACTAGAATGGACTGGGCGAACGCTCCTCTCGCGGTTTATGCCGGCGTTCCCTATTCCAGCTACCGCACCGCAGAGGACAGTGGTTTGGTTCGATCGGTCTATACGTGGAACGTTGATCCCTCCAGAATGACGACGCCATCCAGAGACGAAAACGGCACACCGGCACCGGATGTGCTGGTCACCAGCTTCAGCGATTGGTTTCGCTTGGTAACCCGATTGGGTGCAATCATGGAAACTGCATCAGCGGATGATCGAGCCGATGCACAATCAGCTCTGCATTCGCTTGCGGGTCAGTCCAGTTCGCCTGAGAACAAATTGCGATCGGCGTACGAGTTCGTCTCGCAAAAAATCGCCACATTGGACTTGCCACCCGAAACTACTGAATTTTGGCGTCGGCCCGCGCGAGAAATACTGGAATCGCGGTATGCCACCTCACAGGAGAAGTGTTTCCTCCTGGCTCTCATGGGCGAAGCAGCGGGAGTCAAGACTGAGGTGGTCCTCACGGCCTCGCCCGGTGAGCAACGTCATTATGCTCGTCCTTCGGTTCTCGGCCGCCCTTTCGTCACCGCACAAATCCGGAAGCAGTTGTTGGCCCTAGACCCAAATCTGGAAGTCGCGCCTTTTGGGATTATTCCATCTGAGTTCAGGGGCAAGACTGCGCTGAGTTTGGTTATCTATGACGGCGGTGATTATCGGGACACCAAATGGCTTGAGCTCCCGACAACGTTACCATTCAACGCTGCTCAACGAGTCGCCGTGAGAGCGTCTTTACTCTCAGACGGCGGCTTCAAAGCGAAAGTGCGCTACCAGATGCGGGGAGATAACGAACTTTTGCTCCGGGTGGCGTTTCATAAGACCGAGAAGGAAAAGTGGAAAGATGTGGCGCAGATGCTGGCGCTCTCTGACGGCTTTCGCGGGCAGATCACCAATGTGACAGCTTCCGACCCTTACGTCACCAAAGAACCGTTCACCGTCGAGTACGAAATCTCGCAAGCAAAATTTGTCGACTGGTCGAAGAAACCAGTCCGCGTTCCAGCGCTCTTGCCATTGCCAGGACTTCCCGACCCCACATCTTCTTCGCACGATCCAACACGGAAAAAATCCATCGATCTTGGCACGCCGCTGGAAATCGATCTCGACGCAACTGTAACTCTGCCCGAAGGAACGTCGGCGCAAGCGCCTACCGGTACTTCAGTCGAACGCGACTACGCGACCTTTTCTTCCAAGTATTCCGTACAAGGAAACACGGTTCACGCGACGCGCAAACTCCACTTTATCTCACGCGAAATCCCGGTCGCACGTGCAGGCGACCTGAACGCCTTCCTCCATGCTGTGCAAGCCGACCAAGCGCAACTCTTCACGCTGCAACCGCCCGCCAATCATTAAGCGTTTGCCGTTTAAGGTAGGTTCGCCGTTTGCCACTAACCCTAAGGCAAAACTCTCTTGCCATGTCAACCTCAGGGAGACCAAGTCAACCGATCGAAGATTCCGATTCCTGTCGGCAAGGATCTCCAGTGCAGCAAAAGCAAAACATACAAACCGTATTCCAACTCGTGCTCACTCCGAATCTCTGCGCACACCGCGTCCTCTGTGCTAAAAAACACAGTAAACAACAGTTCCACATCATAAATTGCACGATTCCGGGCTAAGGCAAGAGGGTGTAAAGGGTGTAAACGACAAACGGTAAACGGCAAACGCTCTACCGAATCTCCATCACTTCTTTTTCCTTCATCGCGCTCAAGTCCTCAATCTTCTTCGTCTCCGAGTGCGAAACCTTCTCGAGTTCTTCCAGCGAACGCTCCTGCTCGTCCTGGCTGATCTTTTTATCTTTCTCCAGCTTATCGATAGCTTCTTTAATATCGCGGCGAATATTCCGCACCGCGGTCCGATGATTCTCCAAAACTTTGTGAATGTGCTTCACCAATTCCTTGCGCCGCTCTTCGGTAGGCGAAGGAATCGGAATCCGCACCACTTTGCCGTCATTCGTAGGGTTCAATCCCAAATCACTCGCGCGAATCGCCTTATCAATCGCACCAACCACGCTCGGATCCCACGGCGAAATCACCAGCATCGTCGGCTCTGGCACGGTCACGGTGCCAAGCTGATTGACCGGCGTAGGCGTGCCATAAAAATCCACACGTATGCTTTCCAGAATACCCGCATTCGCACGGCCCGTCCGCACCGTCGCCAGCTCCTTGCGGAAATCGTCCACCGCTTTTTCCATCCGCGTTCTGGCTGCCGCTATCGCTTCTTTCGTCGTCGCAATCGTCGTCATCTCATCCTCTTCAACTCGATTCAGCTGCACTTCAACTGCCGCACTAGGCCTGCCGCACCATGGAACCGACTCGTTCACCCATCACCACACGCTTGATATTTCCGTATTGATTCATGTTGAACACCACGATCGGCATGCCATTATCCATGCATAGCGAAATCGCCGTCGAATCCATCACCTTCAAGTCCTGGTGCAGCACATCTCGATAGGTAATCTGCGCCATGAATTTCGCGTCGGCGAATTTCTCCGGATCGGAATCGTAAATTCCCTCCACACGCGTAGCCTTCAAAATCACGTCGGCCTTGATTTCCATTGCGCGCAACGCTGCCGCCGTGTCCGTCGAAAAGTACGGATTCCCCGTGCCCGCACCGAAAATCACTACGCGATCCTTCTCCAGATGACGTATCGCACGCCGCCGGATAAACGGTTCGCAAACTTCGTGCATCTCAATCGCGCTCAACACGCGAGTAAACACGCCAACCTTTTCCAGCGCATCCTGCAGCGCCAGCGCATTGATCACCGTCGCCAGCATCCCCATGTAGTCGCCCGTCGCGCGATCAATCTCGAATCCTCTTTGCCGTGCGCCGCGGAAAATGTTTCCGCCGCCCACCACGACCGCAATCTCCACTCCCAGTTCGCGCACCTCTTTCAGCTCGCGCGCAATCGACTGCAGCGTCTCACCATGCACGCCCAGCCCCAACGGCCCTTGCAGCGATTCGCCGGATAGCTTCAGCAGAATTCTTTTGTACGCCGGCCTTTTCTTGGAGCTTTTCTTCTCGCTCTTTCGCGCAACCATGTCGCTCCGTTCTTTTCGCCCACTTAAATCCTCGGAATTGTAGCAAACTCGCCGACAACTATCATCGCCGCGCCAGAAATTCCCTACTGTACGCTAAAGCGTGCGGCAAAAAAAAACGCCCCAGCCTAAAACCGGGGCGCTGCTATCTCGTTCGAATCAGTTTCAAGCTTTGACTGGCGCCGGAACCGGAGCCGCTTCCGGCCCGCTCGTTCCCGTCACTTCGCCAACCTTGAACCGCGCAAAGCGTTTGATGCTGATGTTTTCCCCCAACTTTGCAATCGCGCTGGCCACCATCTCGCGGATCGTCGTACCCTCGTCCTTGATATAGTGCTGTTCGTACAAGCAATTGTCTTCGTAGAATTTTTCCATCTTGCCGGCCACGATCTTTTCCACCATCGCTTCCGGCTTGCCCATCGCCAGAGCCTGGGCGCGATAAATCTCGCGCTCCTTCTCCAGCATATCCGATGTCACTTCCTCGCGCCGCACGTACTTCGGATCGAGCGCCGCGATGTGCATCGCGATGTCGTGGCACAAATGCTGAAAAGCTTCGGTGCGCGCCACGAAGTCCGATTCACAGTTCACTTCCACCAGCACGCCAATCTTTCCTCCGGCGTGGATGTAGCTTCCCACGAGCCCTTCCGTAGCTTCGCGCGTGGCTTTCTTCGCAGCCGCCGCTTGTCCCTTTTTGCGCAAAACCGCGATCGCTTTTTCGATATCGCCGCCGGCTTCGACCAAAGCTGCGCGGCAATCATTGAATCCCGCATTCGTGCGGTCCCGCAATTCCTTTACGAGCTTCGCTGGAATTTCCATGGCTGTATTCGGTGTACTCATCCTTTGTCTCTTTCTAAATACTATTTGCGCGGTGGTTTTCCGGCTGCTTGCAAAACGGCCCGCCCCAAGTCGCCTTGGAACGGGCCGTCTTTCATTCCTGCCCGTAGGCTTCTCTTAAATTTTGCCTAGATTTTGCCGTCGTCCGGAGGGACTGTGGCTTCCGCCGGTAGCGCGATTTCTTCCGTGGTTGCCTCGACGAAGTCGCCTTCCTGCTTTTCGTATTGCTCGTAGGCGCTGGTGTCCACGTATTCGACGCCGTCCGCCAACGCCTGGTCCGCCGCCGCTTTGCTTTCTCCAACTTGCGATTGCTGGTAAGCGGCTTTGCCCTCGGCTACCGATTCCGAAATTTTCGATGTGAACAAACGAATCGCCCGCAACGCGTCATCGTTGCCCGGAATGATCCAGTCCACCACGTCCGGATCGCAATTCGTATCCACCACCGAAACCACCGGCACGCCCATGCGGCGCGCTTCCTTCACGGCAATTTCTTCCGCGTTGGAGTCAATCACGAACATCGCATCGGGAAGCTGCGTCATGTTCTCGATGCCTTCCAGGTTCTGGAAGAGGTGCTTCATTTCGCGGTCCAGCCGCGCGCGTTCTTTTTTCGAAAGTTGTTCCATGCGCCCGTCTTCGGTCATGGCTTTCAGCAATTTCAGCCGCTTGATGGACTTCTGCAGTGTCGCCCAGTTCGTCAGCGTGCCGCCCAGCCAGCGGTGGTTAACGAAGAACGCTCCGCACTTTTTCGCCTCTTCGGAGACAGCTTCTTGCGCCTGGCGCTTGGTGCCGACAAACAAAACCGTTTTGCCTTGTCCGGAAAGATCGCTCACGAAGCGGCTGGCTTCGCGGAACATCTTCAGGGTTTTCTGCAGGTCAATAATGTGAATCCCGTTGCGCTCGCCAAAAATATATTCCTTCATTTTTGGATTCCAGCGCCGCGTCTGGTGACCGAAGTGTACTCCGGCCTCCAACAACTCTTTCATCGTAATTTCTACTGCCACTATTCCTCCTTATTGAATAGCTGCTTGCTGGGCCCCCGCTCTTGCGACCTTTTCCGCTGTTGCGGTTTTCCCGCCGTCGCGGCTTTTTCGCCTTCGCGGTTTCGTTCGCTCTTAGCGTAGTGCCGGGCTTTAGCCCGGCTCTTTCTTAAGGGCGACCTGCCCCAGAACAGCCTCTTGCCAGCTTCTTGCCGGCCGTGATCTTGGCGATCCGGCTTGCGCCGGATCGCCAGAGCTTTCCTGATCGGTCCGTGGTTGTAACCAGTCACCGATCACCAGTCACTAGCCACCCTTTACCGCTTCGTGAACTGGAATCTCTTCCTCGCGCCCTTCTGCCCGTACTTCTTGCGTTCCTTCATGCGCGAGTCACGTGTCAAAAATCCATTCGTCCGCAAAGCCGGCCGCAGCTCCGGATTAAACCGCGAAATCGCGCGCGCCAATCCCATGCGCACCGCTCCAGCCTGCCCGCCAACTCCGCCGCCATGCGCCGTAATCACCACATCCACCTGATCCGCCAGGCTGGTGAACTTCAGCGGCTCCGTCGCGTCATGCTTCCAAGCGAAATTCGGGAAATACACATCCACCGTCCGCTTGTTGATCGTGAACTTGCCGCTTCCCGCGCGCAAAAACACCCGCGCTACCGATTCCTTGCGGCGTCCCGTTCCGTGAAACCAGGTCTTCGTCGTTGCTGGCGATTCAGTGCTCAACTTTCCTCCTAAACTTCCAAACCGTTAGAACTTTCCCTTCTCCGCGTTGTCATCCTGAGCGTTCCGGTTCCTACCGGAACGCGAAGGATCTCAACTGGCGCCTTCGGCACCCGGAGACAAAATCACGAGTCTCCAAAAACAACTTCTTTCAAACTTCGCGATCGGATGATTCCCTGCTACGGAACACCAACGTGCGGAAGTTCGCTGAACTACCCTGCTACAAAACCCTACAAAATCTCGTCGTCGCTTTTTTACTTCGTTACTTCCTTACTTCTTCTCTCTGCGCCTCAAACCGAAATCGGCGTCGGCTTCTGCCCATTATGCCGAGCCAGTCCCGCCGCATCGCGATAAATCCGCAATTTCTTCAGCCGCCGCGCGCGCAGCTTGTTCTTCGGCAACATCCCAATAATCGCTTCCCGTACCATCCATTCCGGCTTGGCTTCCCGCACCCGCTTGGCCGGCACTTCCTTCAATCCGCCGGGATACCCGCTGTGCGAGTAATACACTTTTTGCTCAACCTTGTTACCAGTCAAGCGAATCTTGTCCGCATTGATCACCACTACGTGATCGCCCGAATCCAGATACGGCGTAAAACTCGGATTGTCCTTGCCGATCAGCACCCGCGCCACTTTTGTGGCCAGACGGCCCAATACCTGGTCCGTAGCATCCACGACGAACCAATTCTTGCCGACTTTCAACGCTTCGGCTTCTTCACCCTTGGCTACGTACGTCCTCATCGCAATCAGTCACACCTTTCCCTGTAGAGGCAAAGATCCATTCTAGGGACCAACCCTACAAAAGTCAACGAGGCCATGGCTGAATTCATCGCAAGCGCTGAACTCAGCAAAGGCAAGCATACGCCGGGACAGGAATGCGCCCGTCCGTTCGAACCGATACCAAATCAGTAAATTATTTCTCTTTATATTATTCCTATATTGTGAGACGATGGTTTTTGTGTGTTGTGAGCCAACTGGATTGGCTCACCGTAGCTCTTTGAAAATTGAATATCCGAGTGATGTGGCCTTCACTCACCTGGTCCAAGCAAAAGCCGCCGCCGTGAGTTTGAATTCTCAAGTCCTTTAGAATCTGCAATTACGGACCGCAATAGACTAACTTCCTCTTCTCCAGAGAAGAAGGTCTCTGGTCTCTGGTCTCTGGTCTCTGGTCTCTGGTCTCTGGTCTCTGGTCTCTGGTCTCTGGTCTCTGGTCTCTGGTCTCTGGTCTCTCCCTTTCTCCCGTACAATGATTTCCATACCCCATGTCGCCACTTCGCCGCACACAAACCATTTACGCCACTCTCGACCCGTTTCTCTCCACCCGCGGCGCTGTCCTTCATCACTTCAACGAGTTTTTGGAAGGGCTGGACGAAGCGCAGTTCCCCTGCATCTGGCTGACAGGCCGAACCCGCGCGCAGCTCGATGAGCCGCGCCGCCGCCTCGGCCACGACGATCCCTTCATCGGAGAAAGCGGTTGCGGCGTTTATCTCCCGGAAGACTATTTCCATCTGAAATCCGGTAACACCATTCGTCTCGGACGATTCACCTGTATTCCCGTCGCCAAGCCGCAGCCCGCCGCCGCCGAAGCTCTCGAAGAACTCTCCAGCGATCTCGGCATCGCAGCCGTCTCTCTTCGCAGCCTCTCCCCGCGCGAACTGGCACAAAACACCGGACTGCCCGCCAGCGAAGCCGAACAAATTCGCATGCGCGATTTCGACGAACTTTTTTTCTTCGCCGGAGCCACCGAAGCCGACATCGCAAAATTCACTGCCCAAGCAAAAACCTGCGGCTACACACTGCAAAATCGCGGTGCTTTCTGGTCATTCTCCGTTGGCGCGGACTACGCCAAGTGCATTCGCGAACTCGGAGCCCTCTACGACCGCGCGCTTCGCTACCACGCCTTCCGCGTAGGCGTGGCGGTAACGCCAACCGCCGACTCCTCGCACGCGGTAAATTCCGACCTGCGGCTCAAGTCCCTGGCAGCAGCCTGCGATCGAACTCTGTTCCTGTCGGAACGCCATGCATCGTCCAGGATCGAAGCATCCGACGCGGTGGATGATGAGGAAGAGCAGGAACAAGTTGATGAAGAACTAGAACAAGAAGTCGCTCACGAAGCTGACAAAGAAGTTGCTGACGATCAAGACGAAGACGATTCATCCACCAGCGAAACCGCCGCTGCATCTCTGGCCGCAAGTCCCGAGCGCCACTCCCGCAATTCCTTTCAACTCCATTCACCGGACGTCTGGGAGAACGTTCTGGCCGCAATTCTGTCCCGGCGCTAGCTTTGAATTTCTGCTCTGGTGGCTCACTTTTTAATAGTACCCATAGGACTCGATTGCGATTCGCAGCCGTCAAGGTTCCTGGCTGACCGCGCACAAAAAGGAAACTCCGTTACCTAAAGTCCAGGCTTGATGCGGATGCGGATTCGCGTGGAACAGCATCAAGCCTACGGCAAAGGAAGAAAATCTTCACGGAAACGCAGGAAAATGCGCACTTTGGCAGCGCACCCGAGCTCACCCGAACGCCGCACTCCGTGGAACTTAGATTGCTCCAATGAATTCGTCCTCGCCGACAGCTTCGCAGCGTGTACGAAGCGGCATAGCGGGTAGTGCAGCACTAGAGGTACTAGGAGAAACCTTCATGGCCTGGTTGGTTCGTACCCTTCGTCTCCCAGCAGCCGAGTCGCACACAAATCTCGCTCTCGCGCTTTGCGTATTTCTAATGGGTCTATTGTCGGTCGCTCTTATCTGGCAGGCGCAGATCATCGCAAATCAGCGCGACGCAATTCGCTTTCTGGAGACTTTGAAGTTCGGCAGTTGATTTGCCGGCAGAGTTTCGGCAGCTAAGTTCGGCGGGCCAAGTTCGGCTGAGTCGAATCAGCCGTTTGCAACTCAGCTCCGTGCGGCAACGGGACGATCCGAGATCGATTGTCCTCTCGCGCCGCTGGCATCGGCAACACACCAGCAGTCAACTTTTCGGCACAATTTGCATCAACGCGGTCTAGACATTTCCTCGCATTGGTGTAGGCTCTCCCTAGCAGGGGAATTCTCGTTGGGGAGACTTTCTGTGAAAAAGATTTTGATCACCATTTTGCTGGCGGCGACGCCCTTGGTCGCGTTTGCTTCGCAAGATCCGCAAGCAACGCCGGACACCGGTTCGAAGGCTGCGAATTCGCATCATGCGCAGCGTCATCACAAACGGAATAGGAATTCGCACCACGCTAAGCATCACCGGGCCACAAAGCAGCATAGTCAGACGCAATAATCGCGGCACCGAACACCGCGCGCGGGTTGCTCCGTGGCGCCGAAAACTGTTCATGCGAACTAATTCCCGCGCATTGCAAAACAATTCTGCATATGCAAAACGGGGAGCCAGGCGGCTCCCCGTTTTGCCGTTTTACTTGGTCGTCCGCAAAATCGGCTGGTTCTTGCTGATTACGATTGGCCAGGTTTCGCAGCCGACCCGCACCGCATGCGCGGTGTGATTAGCTTGTGTTTCGCTCTAAGCCCGGTGGAGTCATACCGCCTCTTTCCGTGGCAAGTGAGCTCACGGCTACCATGTACGCCCATGCGATGCCGAATGCAAGAGGAATAACAGCTCGGTAATCCGGGCTGGTTTTCGGGATGTGGAAAAAGACCGAATGGTTAGTTCGCGGGTTTTACTTCACGAACAGCGATTCGCGTAACTGGTCGCGGCCTACAAAAGACTTTACGGTCCTGAATCTTCCGAAGAGATCCTGGATTTCGCGATTCTGGTAAACACGTTGCGCGGGACAGGGCGCGGTTGCGCCGATCACTTGCAGCGTATTCGAATCGGCTACCCGGTAGCGCTGAAAACTTTCCGGTTTCTTGCTGTGAAACATCGCAAAAACAATACCGCCAGGCCGCAGAACTTCCGTCAGGCAGGCCACCGTCTGTTTGGCAACCGCGGGTTCCAGGTAATCCAGATTGTCCCATAGCAGAACTGCATCGAACGACGACGGCGAATACTGTAGATTGGCCTGAACAAATCGCGCCGCGCGCCCCGCCGGCGTCAAGTCAATCGCTTCGGTTGAAGTCGCAGCCTTCTGCAGACGTTTTTCCTCTTCAGCCAGAAAGTCTTTCCACGAATGCAACAAGTCATCTGAAGTGACCCGAAATCCGCGCTCGATGAAAAAATTCAGCGTCGTCTGCCAGGCTGGTCCCAGATCCAGTAATGTTCCGCGTCCCAATCCATCCAGGTTCCAGAGAAATTCCTTCAATCCGTTGGAAACGCGATTCGTTTCCGGGACCGCCGCCGCACTGCGTTGTGGACCGACCGCTATTGGCGGCGCGCCGGCTCCTCGTTGATTTGCGCTGGGATGGCCGCCGGCGTTCGCGGGAGGCGTCTGCCGCGACACATTTCGGCTGGCGCCAGACCCAGTCCCGATTCCCAATTTGTTCAATAGGCCCATGATTTAGATCACCGCGGACCGTGCGCTGGCGGTCGCGCTATTGCTCTTCCCAGTCTCGCTTGCGTCCGATGCCGCGTTCTTGCTGCGGCCTTCCGCACCGCGCGACTGCGCCTTCCCTGCTTCGACTTTGCCGCGTAGCAATGCCCCGTCTTCGATCGCCAAGCGCTCCGTCCGAACTTCGCCGATCACCCGTCCCGAATTCCACAACTGGACTCTTTCCCTGCCCTCGATTTTCCCGTCCACTTCCCCGCGGACAATAACTTCGCGCGCCGAAATGTCCGCTTTCACTTTTCCGTTCGGTCCAACCGTCACGCTGGCGTTGCCGCAATCCAGCTTGCCTTCCACGGTGCCGTCCACAAACAAATCTTCCTTGCCGGTGATCTCGCCCTTGATTCGAATGCCTTGGCTAATGCAAGCGGCCGCACGCGGCGAAACCGGCAGCGCTGCGGCGGGGGTGCTCTGCGCTGGCGCGCTCGGCGGAGCACTAGCGGTGCTGGCTGGTGGAAAACTCGCGTTGGCAGGGGCGGTTGGTTGCGGTGTTGCCTGCGGCTTTACTTCGTCTTTCCTCCACATCAGACACCTCGACGGAAATAGTTGGATTTTCGAAGTCGTCGGGCTGGAGGGCGGCGCGACTCAGAAACATCAAGATAGTACAGGGTTTAGCGTAAGTAAAGCAGAATGCGGGGACTAAACGCGAGGTGTTCGGTGAGTCAACACCCAATCCGAGTGCCAACCTTGCTTATGGTCCGAACTATCGTTGGTGCAGCGCTTAAGGCCCTTTACGGTAAGGGGCGTGCTTTAACATAGAGTTCGCAGAGAACACAGAGGCAGCTGAAGCGGTGCGACTGGATTACGCTGCGAGAGCTGCAACGCCTAATTCCTTGAGTCTGGCAGGGGAGCGGCGTTCGTCTTCGGTGCTCAGGAGTCGCTAATCAGAAACCACGCCATCAGCGCAGTTCCCACCATGCGACAACATACCCCACGACCTCGTGAAAGTAGCGCTTGATCGATTTTCGGTGCTCCCACCAATGCTCCGGGTCGTAGTCCGCGTCACGAGCAGCGGCCATTCGAACGGTCACAGAGTTCGCAAGTATCTTCCCGAAAATGTATTTAGCGCGTCGCGTATGGTAGTTCGAGGTCACAACAATCACGCTTTTCCAGTTTTTTTCCTGCAGCAGCTTTCGCAGAAACTGGGCTTCCTCCTTTGTGTCGTCGGCATCTTGTGGAAACGGGAGGATGTTTTCCCGCGGAACTCCTCGCTCGATCAGATCGTGCGTCATTAGCTCCGCGATTCCTGCATTTGTCCGCAGGCGTATTCCGCTGGCCACTACCACTGGGGCAAGTTTCTGGCGAAAGAGCTCCGCGGCGCGCGTTGCGCGGTCCGCATAGAAATTATCATCGCTCAGAACAATGATGGCGTCGGACTTCTCGAGCGGGTCCTCGACCACCAAGCCTTCGCCCGCGAAACGTAGAAGCGGGTGCCGCGCAAGGTAAATTCCGCCAAGCAACACCGCAAGAAAGACCAGCGCAATCAGGGTGGAAATAATTCCACCACGTTCGTCGCGCCAGTCCGGGTTTTTCATGAATTTGGATCGATCGCGCGAAGCTGCTCCGCCGCCTGCTCCGGCAACACGGCATTGAAATATGTTTCCTTGATGCTGTACGACTTGCTCTTGGTCTCGAGGATGGGAAGGATTTCGATGTGCCAGTGAAAATCGTCCGCTAGCGTTTTCCAATATCCGGCAAGCTCGCCCTTTTTGCTACGAGTGCTTGGCCCGGTGTGCACCACAAGATGATAAGCGGGTGAAACTTTTTCCAGGCGCCGCAGAACTCGCCCGAGCAGTGCCGCGAGTTGCTTCCGGTTCGAACCAGCCTTCGGCTGTTCGAACAAATGATTGTGGCGCCGGTGCAGAATCCATACTTCAAATGGAACTCGCGACGCATACGGGCACAACGCATAGTAATCGCCCTGCACATCCACGATTCGTGTGCCTTTTCTTTCTTCCTGCCGCACGATGTCGCAAAAAACGCAACGTTCTTTTTCCTTAAACCACTCGCGCGCCGCACGCAATTCGTATTTGATCCGCCGCGGCACAAAGATGGTCCCGGTCACTTCCGAGTGTGCGTGCGCCCATTCTTCACCAGCCAGCTCGCCCTGATTCTTAAATACGCTAACGTATTTCAAACGCAAATCTTTCTTCAAGTCCGCCACACGCGTAACCCATACAGACAGCACGCGATCAATCTCTTCGTCGCTCAATTGTGACAGCCGCTTGTTGTGCTCTGGAGTTTCCACCACGATTTCATGCGCGCCAGTCGAACCCATGCGGTCGTACATGCCGTCGGGCAGCCGGCCGGGCTCACCTTCAATCCGATAGAGCGGATCGGGATGCGCCAACACCCGCACCTGCCACGGACCTTCAGCAGGGCTGGTCAGAATCGTCTGCAGCTTATCGATTGCCGGGCGTTCGAAGGGACAGGTATCGGTTTCTGTCGGCTCACGGTGTCCAACCACCACCCAGCTTTGCGTTATAGGATCCCGGCGAATTTCCATTCGGCTCTTTCTGTTTTCAGGCGAGACGTCATTGCGCATGCCCGCTTGGGTTTTCTCGTTCCGTATCGCTGAAAGAATTTATTTCCGTCGCGCCTTAGTTTCTTAACGCATGCCGGCAAAGTCAAGCCAATCAACCCGCTGTGCTGCTATTCCCGGCACGCTCTGAACTGTTTGCGTGCTATTCTTCGGGTACAGCAGGTCGTTACATGGACGATACCGATTACATGAAGCTGGCAATAGCGGAAGCGCGCGCGGCCGCCGTCGCGGAGGAAGTGCCCATCGGCGCAGTGCTGGTGAGCGATGGAAAAATTCTCGGGCGCGGCGGGAACCGCACGATTCGCGATTGCGATCCGACCGCGCACGCGGAAATCATCGCGTTGCGCGAGGCTGCAAAACGCGAGGGGAATTACCGGTTGAGTGGTACGACTCTCTACGTGACGCTTGAACCATGCGCCATGTGCGCCGGCGCAATTATCCAGGCGCGTGCGACGCGGGTTGTTTATGGCGCTGACGACCCCAAGGGCGGCGCCGTGCGCACATGCTTCGAAGTGCTGACACATCCGAAGTTGAACCACCGGGTCGAAATCACGGCAGGCATTCTGGGGCCGGAGTGCGCCGCGCTTTTGCAGAAGTTTTTCACTGCGCGCCGCTGAGTTTCTGTGCGCTTCGCGCGTTTTATTTTGCAAAGCAACCAGCGCCAGCATCGGCGTTGCTGCGTCCCTGAGTCGTCTGCTAATCTAGCTTCACCATCCGCGGAGAGGTGACTGAGCGGTTGAAAGTACTCGCCTCGAAAGCGAGCGTACGGGAAACCGTACCGTGGGTTCGAATCCCACCCTCTCCGCCACTTCCTTTATTTTCTCGTATTTACAAGTAAACCGGTGGCTCGCAAGGAAACAAGCTACCTATCGAGACGGCACGCACGCGGACGAAATGATCGATCTCTTCTTTGTAACGTTTCGGAATTTGTTCTGTATGCGGGACTGGTTCCTGAGTTCCGGTCTCGACAAGGACAAGGTAAACACTCTTTTTTCAAGAAAGAGTCTGAAACTTTGCCGAGATATTTGCAAACGGCACAAAGCATTGCGCTATCAGCAGAGCGTCCGTAGACGCGAATTTCCGGACTCTTCGAAAGTATGGTCCTACGCTTGTTAAAATTGGATTCGCCCGAGTCGAGGTTTTCAGAGTCCACGCGTATAGTCACGCTCTGGCTATGTACGGCCAATGCAAAATTGCTTCGCTGACGTTCAGGAATTTCTTCAAGAAGGATTGCTTGCCGCAAGATCAGCCTTTAAGCGACTGATGGCCGCAGCCTCATTCAATCCAAACACGATACTCGGGAAGCTGAACTGCGTGTGACCAGTCCCCGGAAATCCGAAGACGTTTCGTCTCTTGTAGTGCTTCCCGTACGGGCGGTGGGAGGGCCGGGGCCGATGCCAATGGCTGATTTCGTGGTTGAATACGAGGCCGATGCGGAGAGCATCCTCGGTCGTATTTTGAGTGCTGATCGGAGTTTAGGTCTTCTTCAGCACCGGTTAGGGTTCCGCGTACCCATCGAAAGCTTCGCGGACGATCTCCTGCACCGAGACCACTTCGCTGTCAGTAAGTTTTGCGAATTCGTTTTCGCGTCGTTTCCGGCCGAGCGTCCCATTGTTCTTGCGAATGTACAGAACCAGGTCCTCCGCCAGGCGGTCCGGCATTTCGACCGTGTCCATGATGCGTCGTAACGCCTCATCGTGGCGGCCCAGGTAGTCGATTTCGCGGGGCAAGTCGTGATCGACGGCGCGCTCGACGCAGGCGTAGAGGAACGCTGCCTCGTCGGTACAGTCGAAATAACGGTAGAGATCGGCCGTTTCATTGAGAACCTCGACATTGCGTGATGGCGTTGGCCGCCATTCGACAGAGTTCATCAGCGGACCCGAATGCGTGCGCAGCGTGGCGCGGTAATCGTCAATCCGATCGAGCATGACGGAAGAGACGGGGAAAACCATGCCCGCGGGGCTGAATTTCCGCTCGGCCAGGACGTGATGAATCAGGCAGCGATGGAGGCGCCCGTTGCCGTCCTGAAAAGGGTGGATATAGACGAAGCCAAATGCGGTTGCGGCTGCCTGCAGGACCGGGTCGAGCCCTGCCTCGCGCATACGCCCGTTCGCTTCAATTAGTCCCTGCATGAGCAAGGATAGATCTTCAGGGCGCGCGCCGATGAATTCGGGTAATGGATCGCCTTCATGGTCACGCTCTCCAAGGAAGACGCCGTCCGGACGTAGGCCAGCGTGAATGAAACGTCTGTCCTCGATCAGAACGCCGTGCAGGCGGACGATTTCATCGAGCGTCAGTGGATTTCGTCCCGCCTGTATCACGGCGCGGCCCCATCGTTCAAGCCTGCCGCGCGGCGGCCGTTCGCCTTCGATCTCGAAGCTCGCGCGGCTGTCAGCCAGCAGGAGGAAATTGGCCGCGCGCGCGACAACATGGGCGCCCGTGCGGCCGACGATTTCGTTGGCCATTGTTCCTAGGTCGCGCTTGCCAAAGTCCGCTAGCGCCTTTGTGCGGCGAATGACTGGACAAAATTCCGGCGAGCCGAGGAGATTGTCACGGACCTTGTGTCGGCGCGAGAGTCGCGGCGTCGCCGTGAAATATGCTTCCCCGTCCAACAGATCGACTGCGGCGACGGTTTTGGCGTCCGGAATGTCGAGTTGCCGTCCGGTGAGGAATTCATAGAGATACCACGCGCGGCGGCTCAGGGCTCCCGTCGGTGCGAGGCGCACAAAGGTCGCCATGGTTTCGGGTGGAACGGCCTGGTAAACCCGCTTGAGAACGAGGAGATCAAGGTCTTCGTGGCGGAGCGCAAATCCGAGATGATCGTGAAAGTCGTCACCCGGCCAGTATCGTTTGTCGAATACGTTCCACGCTCCCTCCTCGCGACGGCTTCCTTTGACATGGTTTGAGGACACAACGCTCGGGCGACGCACCGGAACTGAAACGTCGGACCTGCGGACGAGATTTGCCCATCCCGTTAGCCGGCTGTCTACGGGAAGGATCTTTTCTTGAAAAGCCGGAATGATGTGATTGTTCGTAACCGTGGTCGAAGAGCCTCTTTTTCGGTCGAATATTGACTGATTCCGAGGTGCATGGTCGAAAACAAGTATATACGACCAGCAGGTCGAAATCCATTGATTCTGGTCGAAAAGCACCTTATGACGGAGAATAAGGTCGAAACTCAGCCATCGTGGAAGTTGTGGGAGCCTCAGCCCCTCATTGGAAAGATAGAGGACCGGTCTGTATCCTTCCTGATACGCATACTTCCTGGTGGGGAAACCCGAATGCTTCATACCGAGGGTCGCTCGGGCTGCTGCTTTCATCGTGCAGGATGTACTTCAGTTGAATCGAAAGGCACATCCTAAAGAAGCAAGCGGCGCGAAGCGGTTCGTTGGCAAATCCGTCTTTCTTGTCGCTGCCCCAAATTCTGGCTGTCTGCAGAATGCTGACGAGATTGTGGAACGCAGAATTACCGATAGCAGGTTTGGCTTAGCAGTCCATGGAAGCGCTTGGCCCACCAAGCGCTTTTCCCAGCGCTTGCACGGCAGCGGCCCATGGAATTCGTTCCTGTTCTAGTCGGATATTTCTTCCCCAGGTCTGTCGCCGCAAGCCTTCGTAGACCTCTATCTCGTGCCCCAGGAGACTCGGTAACTCCATGCCACAATTCTGTGGAAATTCCTCTCCCCATAGATTTCGATGCTTGAGGAGCGTCTCTTTGTCCATCAAAACCGACTTTAGGCCGGGGAGTATACGTCGCGCTCGATCCAAGATCACATATCCGTGAGTATCAACATCTCCCCAGTACACCGCATCGGTATTTTGCACCCATGGGATTGAGGCAAGAATATTTACGGCATTGCCTAGCTTCATGAAAGCTATAGCACCGGGAGTGTCTCCTAAGGCCAAACCGGTTTCCAAATTTTCCACAATAATGATAGCGTCAGGAGTCACCGGCAAGGCCGCAATCTCTTCAAGCGGAGCTTCGAGATCTTCCACACCCCCAACAGCTTTTCGTAAGTTCGGACATAAAACTCTTACTCGAACCCGATATCTAGGACGACGCAGTCCACACAAAACAAAGAGATCGGACTCCAAAGACCGGCCTCGTATAGCTTGCACTAGGTCGGACACAAGACTTTTACGCTGCTCGACCCATTTCGTATCCAAGCCTTCAACCGGCAGTTGGCGAAGGCACAAATTCGACTGAGGATTGTTTTCAAGCCACAACAACAAAGAATACAGTCTCTCGAAATTGGGGGCGTCATAATCCGCAAGGACGTCGAAGTAACGAGGAAGCACAGAAGTATTTGCGAGAACCGGCCACTGGTGGGTCAAGCGATCATATCGCTCGGACGAGAACGCCCATCGCTGTCGTTCACCGACTGCTTCGGCAACTTGCTCGGGCGAGATCAGACTGAAGCGAAGAGGAATCCGCTGCAGCCCGAGCCGAGGCCATTGGCGAGCCTCCCAGTGAACCTCACCTATTCCCTTCCAATTGTGCCAAGCGGAGATCCACGCACGAATGCCAGATGGATTTTCCGTGACGTCGTGTTCAGTCGGGGAGCCCAATGACACCAAAATCGGCCATTGCCCGTGCCCACTGAGCCAGTTCCGGTGTTGCCGATTAAACCGGCGGATCAAGAACTCTCGAACATCCTCAGGGTAGCGTAGCTTGTTGCGAGTCATGTATGTGTGCCGGCAAGTTCAGTCGTTGCTTTTCGGTATCGTACTCGATCATGAGAGCGGACGAATCCTTACGGTCTCGGATATGTATAAAGCATGCACCACCGATAAAAGGCTCGAGAGTCATCACTGACTTTAGCGGGGTTGCGACGATCATCTGGAATCCAAAAGTCTTGAAGATGTTCATAGCCATGGCGGTGAATTCGGAATCGGCTTTATCGAATGCTTCATCGAGGACCACCGTAGAGAAGCTTGGGAGCGCTCGATCTTGACCGCCCAATTGATAACGCAGCGCTGCGGCCAGACACGTCGCCGCTAATTTCTGCCGTTGCCCTCCGGACTTACCTGCGCCGCTGCGGTAAATCTCCACTTCCCGGTCATCGGAGTCAAGTTCTTTAGCCACAAACTCCACGTGCTGACGAACATCTAGAACTAAAGAGCGCCAATTCTTGTCAGCGATTTCTTGACTAGCGATCTTCTTGACCAAGGTATTTAAGACTCCAAAACGCTCTTCCGCTATAGCTGGTTCGTCACTGAACGAGTGGCTAAGAGCTTCCTTCAGACTCGCTTTGAACAGCCTTACCTCTTCGAGAGATCGATCTGAGGTTTCGATGACCAGATGTGTGCCTTTATTGAACGCAGCGGTCTTCAGGCTATCGTTCACCAATTCCAGTCGGTCGAGAATTCCCTTCCGTTCGTGATCCAGGCGGGCTGAAAGCAGCGTCAGGTTCTGGTCGCTCTGCTCTCGTAAGAGGGTCAGGAATCGCTCTTCAAACCGCGGAAGCCCATCGGTTTCCAAGCGTCGAAGTTTCGCGAAGAAGTCATTGGCACTCTCTAGCGTGGCATCGAGCCCACCACCTTCCGTTGGCCAGGTCCGGATGAATTCGGCGAACTGCCTCTCGATGGAATGCTTAAGATTTCCCGTCTCCCGAATGAGTGTTTCCTTCTCCGAGGCCAGGGCCTTTTCGACGTACGAAACGACCAAATCAAGTGATTCTAATGTGACAGCTTTGCCTATCCGCTGAAGGCGCTCGTCCAGACATTCTCTCTGCAAAGGGGTGAGGGAAGTCGAGAGGTGTTGTTCACAAAGGGACTCAAGCCGCTTCGAAAACCTTTCGATGTCAGCCGTTTTAGCGCGAACGGCTCCCGCCGTATTGTTCTTTGCAGCCACTGCATTGTTATAAACAATGGTCTGGGATTCGATCTCATGACCAACTTTGGCTAGATCAGGCCTGGCTGAGGTTTCGGTGGCAATCCGCTCAAGGAGATCAGCTATCTTTTTCAGGATTGCAGCCACATCAATGTCGGCCCAGGTTAGGTTTGCCAGGGTCTGACAGTGAAGCAGTTGCTCCCGTTGGCTGGCTTCCTCTGCCTTGGCATCCTCAAGTTTTTTCCGGAGAGCCTCTAGAGACCCTGCCAAGTCGAATGCCCGAGTTTTGTATAGCTCCAGTTTGCTCCTGTTGTCGAATCCAAGAACCCACCGGCTCCGATCGTCCACGCGAAAACGATCGTCCTTTTCATGCTGGGAGGGGCCATGTTTAACCTGCCCCTGCGGTGTGATCGCCCGCGAGGCATTTCGAAACACGTGAATGGTTTCTGCACACTGGTAGTCGAATCTGAATCTCAACTCGTCACGGAGCCACTCGTGATAAGAGCCGGGCGCCACGTTCACCTTACGAGGAAGTGAGTTGGATGAGAGGGACTTCTGGACTGCTGGCTTTGGCAGGGTCCGCAAATAGACCAGCCGTTCACCGATATTCCTATCGTTTAAGTAAGAGGAAACAGCCGAGTAGTACTTCTCGTCCACCAATAGGGACAAGGCTAGCCCATGTAGAACTCTTTCAATGGAGCCTTGCCACTGCCCCTCGTTTTGATGCACTTCAAGCAGCTCTCCAGCAAAGGGCAACTTGTCTTCAGCAATACCTGTCGCCGCAGCTAGAGCATGTCGAACGTCAAGCATCCGGGAAGGAATGTTGGACCGTTGACGTTCCATGGCTTCGATCTCTCTGCGCACCTGCCGAAACTCGTCCTCCTTCTCACGTTGTTGATTTTTGAGATCGTCCTTGCGACCCTCGAGGCTTTCGCTGAGGTCCGCTGCCTTGAGAACTCTTTGCCGAGCAGTTTCTGTCAGGTGAGCAAAAGTAGTCGGACCGTCGGGCAGAGACCAATTCATTTCCCCACACGCGACGGTGGCCTTGCCGCGCTTCTGAAGACGATTACTCTTGTCGCGCTCGCATTCCTCAAGTTGCTTTTGTAGTTGTTCGATAACGCCTCCACCCATGCCGTAGCGCCGGTCTTGCAACTCTCGTAATTTCAGAAATTCCCGAGCTTCGATTTCCGTGAGTCGCTTCTCCTCCTGTCTGGCCCCATCGATTTCGACGTGCAATTCGTTTAGCCGCGCCTGTAGAAGATTTTTGCGGTATTGCTCTCGATAGGGTTCGGTACGTCGCAGCAGATCATCCAATGCCGACATATCCTGGCGCTTCTGCGCCAAGATCTCGAATTCCGAGCGCGCTGGTAAGAGGGTGTCGATTTGCTGGCGGGCAGCGACCACAGCCTGGTGAGCAGCGTTAAGCTCACCGAATTCCAACACAAGTCTATCGGCGATCTCGAAGGTCTGCGGAATATCGAGCATGAAATCTCGAAGGAAGACATTCAGATCTCCCAAGTTTTTTGCCGACTGAGTCTTATGGAGTAATCGGAGAGCAAGTTCGTTGTCGATGCCCAGAAGTCGACGAAATCGCTCCTGATAGCCACTAAATTCGTCCTTCACGAAAGCATCGGGCAGGGCGGGGCGAATCTTTCGCACTTCGAATTCACTCTTTGGAAAAAAGTCCAGCTCGCGAATTTCGAATTCTCGCTCTAGGATCAAATACAGCCTCTTTACGTCACTCGTTGCCGTCGACCGACCGCGGATCCATAGAAGCTGCGCCAGGACGACATATTTTCCGTTCCGGTTGTAATACGTCTCCACAATAGCCGACCAAGTTGTGTCTGGTCGCAAGTACTGCGATGCGTATTCACCATCGTCACCTGTTTGCTGAGCCCAGGCTCCGCGTAAGTAGGTCACAACATTGCGATCTTTGCCATGGCGTTCGGCTTCGCGGGCCGCCACATTAAAATCCACCCAACGGGGCGGAGTTAACAGCGCTGCATGGGCATCGAGAACGGTGGACTTTCCTGAACCAGACGGCCCAACGAGGAGAAATCCCGCTTCTGAGACGGGGAAATTGAAAACGCCAGAAAATGTACCCCAATTAAACGTCTGGATTCGGATCAACCGAAACTGGTCTAAGATGCCTTCTGGTTCGGTAAATATCTCCTGGTTTGCGTTTGCTTCGTTCATTACGACCCGGCCTCGTCGTCCGTCTCGCTTGGCGACTCCACGTCATCCAGATTCGCGTTGGGCGAGCTACTAGCTAGCTCGGCATAAATACGTGCCAACGCCTGAATCTCCTCAGCTGGGAATAGAAGCTTCAGGGTTGGTGAGACCTCGTACCGGTCGTCGCTATCACGAATCTTCTGTAAAAGACTGAGCCTTTTTGCCTTCTCAATGGCGTTGGCAATTTGTTTCCCGAATCTGGCGTGATCCACGTTTCCCTGGCGTTGAAAAATGGTCAAGTGGTCCACCATCTCCTGATGAGCAAGCACCGCGCGTTCCGCTTGAGCATCGGACTGCGTCAGGCGTTGGCGTAGAAAAAGGAGAAGCAATGAATCCAGAAATGTCAACTGCGTTCTGCGAAGCAATATCGGTACGTCGAGTTCGTCCGACACTACCTGTCGAGTAAATGCAACTTCCAGGTCCCGATCAATGACCAATTCCAGGAAGAGCTCATGCAGGCGGGAGCGAATAGTGGATTCATCCCGCAGGAGAATCGGCCACAGCCTGGTCTGTCGGCGCGCGTCAAGGGCCGGTCCGAGGAGCAGCTGTACGAGAACTCGCCGCGTCTCGACCGGAAGAGTCCCCTGGTCGCCAATGAACAGAACATCGTGGCTCTGGTTACTGGCTACGGATTCTGACTTTTCCTCAGAATTAGTTTCAATCGGCGAGTTCTGCACAGCGCTCCCTCAAAAAATAGATTGCCGGGATCCGGGCACGACGAACGACCCCGTCATCGCCTTCCCAGCACACAATTTGCCCCTCACCGGTAATTTCGCCGTGCTTGACACCGAGGGCAACATAGCCGACCACGCTGCCTAACCCTTGTTCCGCCGGGAAGCTTGCAAGCAGCTGGCCAATGGACGCTTGTGTTTTCCCGGCAAGGAACTGACGAATGTGCAGCTTCAAAGTGCGGAAGTCGATTTCCGATTGTCGAACCAATTCGCTGATCCAGTCCAACCCAATCTCTGACGGCTCTGCATCCTTCATCTCCGGGTCAGGGAGCCGTTGTGACGGGTCGTACATCACCCACTGGGATATCGAACGAATTCTACTGCTCGTAAGAGTAAGGGAATAGTCCAGCGCTCGGTTCAGCCGAATATAGTCCTTCATCTCGAGGGCAGCTCGTAACGCATCCTTCAGGAGTGCATGCAAGCGCCGCTGTTCAAGGTATTCGCGGCTTTGTACAAAGCTTTTCAGGCTGCGCGCAAAGTTTTGTAGGACATCGTGGACGCTACTTCCTTCGTCCATGAGGAGCCTAGTAAGGCGTAGGAGAAAACGTCTCTCCCACGCATCGAGACCACGCGCGAATGGACGGCTGATCACTTCGCTGAGCGCCGCTTCCAAACTGCTTGATTGTTCAGGATCAGTTAAGAGACGCCAGAAGGCAGCAAAGGTCTTCCCCGCGTCACTCTCTCCGATGACATCGACACCCGCAAACAACGCTTCAAGTACATCTCCGCGACTCCCTTCGTTCTCCATCACGCTCTCTCGCAGATGACGGTTGAGCTTGTCGAATTCGTCCCGCACACGTCGAAAATCACCAGCCAGGTCATCGGCGAGAGCAATAATTTCGCGCGTTCGCTCTAGTGCGCGATCATCTGGCAGTGCCTTAGCTGCGCCTCGCCGCACCAATTCCAGTTCGCGTTCGATGCGCTCGCGCTCAGCGATTAGAGCCGCCGAACGAGTTTTGGGATCAGCGTCGGTCTCCTCGGCCAATCGCCCGAGCTGTTGTATGACCGTCGCCAAACGACTCTCCGTTGCAGCCAAGCGTGGCTTGAGAAGGGCAGTGATCGAGCGGATGGCGTTGGCAGCATCTGTCGTCAGTTCATATTCTTCCTCGCTGGCGCCAGCAGGAAATCGCCGAGTTAGCCATCCCTGAGCCAGCCAATCGGCTATATACGCTTGGGCACTCTGAGGCAGTTCCTCACCGCTCGCGCGCAATTGCTCGATCTCGCGAGTGAGTCGTTCCTTTAGAACAGAGCTTGAAAGGACCTTCTCGTTGTCAAGCAATAACGTCTGCAACAGGGCTAGAATCGCCGGCGCTTTATCGGCGGCTAAGAGCCGCCACAGAGACTGAGTGCGAAGAGCGCGAAGAGCGGCGACAGTGCGAAGAGTTTTCAAATCCATTTCCTTGCGGCTTGCAGGGGGTATGCAAGCAAGCGTATTTCCCGTATTGGATTGGAAACCTATGATATCCATGTTGCCTGCCACGAGGTAAGGACAAAGATGCTACTGGTGCAGTGGTCGCCGAGTTAGATTTGCGGTTAGAGCGGCTTCCTGCTGAGAAATATTGTCAAGCCCGCCCAACGTAGTCCACTTTAGGAATGAGCCGGAGGTTACGGTTGAGGTGTGGGTGCGGCGGAGAGCGGCGACGGAGGGGTTCGACAGACGGGCTCTGCCATGCCACAGGGGGCGCGATGCTCATTCTCGGAGTTCAGGAAACGCGATCGAGCCCGCGACGGGCCCGCTTGTTGTGGCGTAGAAACGATTTTGCCTGTGCCCACGGCGAAAGCCGAGCGCCTTGGCGATCCCGAGCGTTCGAGAATACTGCGGTCCGACTGCAGGAGGACATCCTAAGCCATCCTAAGACATCGGAGCAAAATACAAGTAGCAGATTTTCCATCGTTGATGGGAAAACCTCAATTTCGAGCCCCGCCTCCGCTTTCTTTGTTGACAACGAAGAGGGTTGAGTTCTACCAATATCAATGGAAATTTCTTAGGTTGGTAGGTTTCGAATCCCACCCTCTCCGCCATTCCTTTGCCAATAACGCACAACCCCCACCGGTTGCCCGTGTGCTCCGCGATTCTGGACCGGCACCCCTCAAATGAAGCTCGGAGAATCTAAGCAACCGGTACCCCTCCCCTTTTCGCATCTGATGCTTGACCTCTACTCAGAGTTAAAGGTTCTTTAGAAGTGGGCGGATGACCCAAAAGGATCTGGCGGTCATCAAACCAGGAAACGTAGGAATCTCCTTGACGCTGCGGGCCGCGCCATGCCCTCCGCCTTTCAGGTGCCGGAAAGAGATCGCTACCAGGTCCAATCTCGCCACGACTTGGGAAATCGCACAATCGCCATTGAATTGTCACGCAAGCGAAATAAGCGACGGCTAATCTCCCGCTCGCGATTACCGCGAAGGTAATCCAGAGGGGTGAATTCCGCATGAGCACAGACCGCCGAGATTTCTTGAAACTATTGACCACAGTCGCAGCATCGGCTGCTCTCCCAGCGAGTATCGCTCGCGCCATGGCAATTCCCGCAAATAACCGCACCGGAAGCATCAGTGACGTCGAACACGTAGTCTTCCTGATGCAGGAGAACCGTTCGTTCGACCATTACTTTGGAACACTGCGTGGTGTGCGCGGCTTCGGAGACCCTCGCGCGGTCAAGCTAGCTTCGGGCAAAAGCGTCTGGCATCAGCCTGACCCGAACAACCCTGATGGATTCGTGCTGCCCTTCCATCCGGATAAGAATAATCTCGGCCTGGCATTCCTGGAGGACACGCCGCACGACTGGGTCAGCACGCACCGAGCGTGGAATAACGGAGCTTATGACCAGTGGGTGCCTAACAAAGGCACGACCGCTATGGCGTATCTCACCCGCAAAGATATTCCGTACCACTACGCGCTTGCCGATGCGTTTACGGTTTGCGACGCCTACCATTGCTCGTTGCTGGGGCCGACCGATCCCAATCGGTATCACATGTGGACCGGATGGGTTGGGAACGACGGCAATGGCGAAGGCCCAGTGATTGACAACTCGGAATCCGGCTATGGTTGGTCCACTTATCCGGAGCGGTTAGAACAGGCGGGCATCTCCTGGAAAATTTATCAGGACATCGGCGAAGGATTGGACGCGGCTGATTTTTGGGGCTGGACCGGTGACCGGCCCTACATCGGCAATTATGGAGACAATTCACTGCTGTATTTTCACCAATACCAAAACGCACCAGTCAGCAGCCCCTTGGCCGAAAAAGCCAGAACCGGGACCAATATTCTGAAGAACGGGACGCTTTTCGACATCATACGGCAGGATGTTCTGGCAAATCAGTTGCCGCAGGTATCTTGGATTGTGGCGCCGGAAGCGTACACCGAACATGGCAACTGGCCCCCGAACTACGGCGCGTGGTACGTCTCACAGATGCTCGATGCGCTGACTGCCAACCCGGAGGTTTGGAGCAAAACAGTCGTGTTCTACGTGTTCGACGAGAATGACGGCTTCTTTGACCATATGGTGCCGCCTACGCCGCCACAGTCGCGCGCGGAAGGCATTTCAACGGTTCCGACGACGAATGAATTGTTCAGCGGCAGTTCCGTTTACCCTGCTTCGACATTCACACCGGGCCCGTACGGCTTGGGTGTGCGTGTGCCGATGATTGTGATCTCGCCATGGAGTAAAGGTGGCTGGGTCAATTCGGAAGTATTTGATCACACGTCGCTGATCCGTTTTATCGAGCGCCGCTTCGGAGTTACCGAGCCGAACATCACGCCGTGGCGCCGAGCGGTGACCGGCGACCTGACTAGCACTTTCAATTTTGATTCACCGAATGACGCGGTTATGGCGTTACCCAGCACCGCTTCGTACGAACCACCCAATACGGATCGCTATCCGGATTATGTGCCTACTCCGCCCACGAACCAGGCACTGCCTGAGCAAGAGTCCGGCACGCGCCCCGCACGCCCTCTGCCTTATGAGCTGCATGTGGAAGGCGAAGTAAACGCAGCGCAAGGCGGCATAGCACTTTCCTTCCGCAATAGCGGCAAGGCCGCAGCGGTTTTTCAAGTGCGTTTCGCCGATGGCCGCGCGCCGAGGACCTACACGGTCGCCGCTGGCGATGAAACGTCAGATATTTTCGGAGCCGTCGGCGCAACGTCGTACGATCTTTCGATCAACGGACCCAATGGTTTCCTGCGCACTTTCGCCGGTGGCCTCGCGCCGGGAAGCGCGAACCTGACGGTGCAGGCGATTTACGACAAGGATGCGGAGGGCGTTGCGCTGGTGATCCGAAACCATGGCTCAAGTGATGAGAAGCTGAGCATACTGGACGTCTATTCCGGTAAGACGCAAACGCGCATGGTGCACTCAAAAAACACCGCTACCTACGTCAGCCAGTTGCACAAGTCGTTCGGCTGGTACGAGCTCGTCGTAACCTCGGAATCCGATGCCAGCTTTACGAGACAACTGGCGGGACACGTGGAAACGGGAAGGCCCAGCGTGACCGATCCGGCTATCGGCGCGGCAGCGCTGCAAGCTGTGTAAAAAGTTTGAGGACCGCTGCACGGTGGGCGCGCTTATTGCTTACGCACAAATTCTCGGCTGTGTGCTTCCGTGCCACAAAGCAACAGCACTGCCAGCGTCACGATGGTCACAATTTCGAAACCGGCGAGCGCCCACTGATAGCCGAACAGGTGATGTAGCTCAAATTCGACGCTGTTCGTAGGCGACGCAAATAAAATTCCCAGTTGATAGGCAAGCCCCGGCATCAATCCGCGCGCTGCGTCAGCGGACAATTCATTCAAGTGAACAGGGATCACTCCCCAGGCGCCCTGCACGCCCATCTGCATCACAAATGCACCAACAATCAGCGCCGTGAGAGAACCACTGAACGCCCATATCGGTATCACCAACAAAGATAGCGCAAGCGCGGCTAGCATTCCTTTGCGTCGCCCAGCCGCTTGCGACAAAAGTCCAAACAAAATCGCTCCAACCACCGCGCCGACGTTATAAATCATCGCGATGTTCGCGCGGCCCACGGCCGAAACTTTGTGCACTTCCTGCAAAAAGTCCGGATACAAATCCTGGGTTCCATGTGACAGGAACATCATGAAGGTCATCAACAGCACCAGATATAGAAATCTGCGCCATTGTCCCGCGACTGTTTTCAACACATCCGCCGTGGAAGCCGCACGATGTTGCTTCCAAGCTTCCGATTCGGGAACTTTGGTCCTTATGTATAGAGCAAGCAACGCGGGCAGCGCGCCGATCCAAAACATCGGCCGCCAACCCCAATGCGGCAACAGAAATCGCGCCGCGATCGCCGCCAATAAATATCCAATCGAATATCCGCTCTGCAAAATCCCGCTTAAAATTCCGCGCAGCCTTGTTGGAGCCGCTTCCATGGCCAGCGAAGCGCCCACTCCCCACTCACCGCCCATACCAATGCCAAACAGCGCCCGCAGGATCAGGAACACGGTGAAATTGGGCGCGAATCCGCATGCCAGCTCGATGATCGAAAAATAAATCACGTTGGCCATCAGAGGAATGCGACGGCCGTAACGATCCGAAAGCAAACCGAACAGCAGCGCTCCCACCGGCCGCATCGCCAGGGTCGCGGTAGTAGTCCAAACGATTTCTCTTTTCGTCACGCCGAATTGCCGGGCCAGCGTGTCAAACAAAAACACCACCACAAAAAAATCAAACGCATCCAGCGTCCAGCCCAAAAACCCAGCCAGAACCGCGTGATGGGAAGCATTCGGTTTTACGGAGGAAGGTTGCGTCATTTTCAGGAATTGTCTTCGCGGCAAATCGGCAATTTGTTCATACCGTTCACTGTAGCGGAGCCCGCGCCGCACGTCCCGGAAAAACGTCAATCGCTAACTGCGAAGTGGTCACGCCATCGCGCGCCTGGAACTGATAATTGCGCGGCTCCTGTCCGTGCTCATGCAGATCAATGAATCCCGGCGCGATGACCAATCCGCGCGCTTCGATCGTTTCTTTCCCGCGCAGCTCCATTTCCGAAATCTCTCGTATCTTTCCGCCCGAAATTCCGACATTGCGCACCGCATCCAAGTTCGTTTCCGGGTCCTTCACCGGTCCATGCAGTATCACGACATCAAAGACAGTGGCAGCGCCGTCCGCTGCCAGCGGTCTGGCCGAAAACAGCGATACCGCCAATGCGACCGCAATCATCCATTTCGTAATTCGCATTTGCAAATCACACCTCGGCACAATCGCGCTTCCGCAAGCGCACCAGTCTCTTCGCGAATCATCGTTCTGTCAAAAGAAAAACCCCGGATCGCTGGGGGTAAGCGATCCAGGGTGGGGGTACTGCCTGAGGGGGGCCTGGGGGAAAGTCGTTTGACGTTAATCGGCGACGTCAGTGAACTTGAACTGCCATCTGGCAAATCTGCCGCAGCTCTTCGTAAGTAAAGAAAACCTCTTCCTGATTGCCGGCGCGCTCTTTGTGTCCCAGACCTGAGTCTTCCGAAATCTTGGCCAGTTCTCTCTCTGGAATTCCCAGCAGCACAGCAGCTCGTTCTCGCGTCACATAACGAAGTTCGGTTTCGTTTTTCACGCTGGCCTCCTTATGCAGGGATCAAAGCCATCGCATCTTCTTCCACCGCCAGGACCATGTTCTTGTAAATATCTATATCCCAGCCGTCGCCAATCCTCATCCGGAGCGTTTCTCCGCCATCCTTCAACAACCTTCCGCGCAGCGGCACTTTCACATCGCCCAACGCCACCTGCAGAACTACGGCCTGTCCAATCCACGGCTGATATGCGGTGTCCATTGAGCCTCCCTCAGAGGACTGCGTTCCTACGGGAGTGAGAATGCGCTCTGCCGCTGCGCGCGCCAATGGTACAGCGGGGATACGGAACTAGTATTTTCGTACTGTTTGCGCATAGGGCATCGGTTGCGGGCAGCTTTACAACAAGTACATCGGTACTGGAATTAAGGGACGCGCGTCCCATTGGCCGTTTCTATCGCAATTGCGAAACTCGCCTCTGTAATGGAACGCGCTTCCAATCCGGCAGTGGTCCACATCCCGCAACGCCCAGGCATCGCTCTCGCCTTGGGTGGCGGATTCGCCCGCGGTTTCGCGCACCTCGGTGTACTGCAGGTCCTCGAACAAAATCACATTCCCATATCACATATCGCAGGCACCAGCGTCGGCAGCGTCTTCGGCGCTGCTTACGCCAGCGGCGCTCCCCTCGCACGTATTCTTGCCACCAGCCGCACCATCCGTTTCCGCGACATCGCGCGCTGGAGCGTCTCCCGCCTCGGTCTCGCCAGCAATCATCGCCTGGCAGACCTTATTGAACGCGTATTCGAGTCCAAACATTTTGAAGACATGAAAATTCCGCTGGCAGTCGTGGCAACTGACCTGGCCAGTGGCGAGCCGGTCGTGTTTCGCCAGGGTCCGCTCGTTGAAGCCATTCGCGCCAGTTGCGCTTTTCCCGGCTTGTTCGAACCGATCCAGATCGGCACGCGCTGCCTCGCCGATGGCGTTCTTGTAGCTCCCGTTCCGACCCAAGCCGCACGTCAACTCGGCGGCACCATCGTCGTAGGTGTCGCGGTCGGCGTGCACGACGGTCGCCGCGACGCACCCAAGAATGTGTTCCAGGTGGTTGCACGCGCAGTCAGCGCCGCGCAAAAACATCAGCTCGACACCTGGGAGCGCCACGCCGACCTGGTCATTCGCCCCGACGTCAATTCCCTCGCCTGGGACGATTTCGCAAAGGCCAACGAAGCCATTGAAGCCGGTGCCGCGGCCACCAGGCTCGCCGTTCCCCGCATACAAAAACTCCTTAGCCTCGCCGAACACTCCGCCACTGTTCTCGGCGACTCCGCCCTTCATCAAACATGGCTCGCCGAGGCTCTCCGCTAATGCCTCGCGCACTCCACCTTCTTCCGGTTTCCACTTTGCTACTTCTTCTGATCGAAGCTGGCGACCCCGGCATTTTCTGTTACCGTATGGGAGTAGACATCCTCTCAGCGGGTCGTGCGCGCTTTTTCGCGCTCGCGCCCTGGGTTAACTGAATTAGGCAGCTGAATTAGCTAATTTGGCTACCCCGACGTTGGCCGCTCAGCGGCCACAAAGGACAAGGAACCAGGTCGCGTGCTCCAATCTCTTCTCCACTTTCTCCATTTGCTTTTCGACCCTGAAGGACTGAAACAACTCGTTCAGGCGGGCGGCCCTCAGCTTATCTGCGGCGTCGTCTTCGTTGAGACCGGCTTCTTCGTGGGATTTTTCCTCCCGGGAGATTCTCTGCTCATCACTGCCGGGATTTTCGCGGCTTTCGCCGCCATTCCTTTGCAGGTGCTGCTACTCAAATGGTTGCTCCCGGTCATGCTCTGCGCCATCGTCGGTGACCAGATCGGCTACTGGATCGGCCGTTCCGCAGGCGCCGCGCTCTACAAACGAGAAGACTCATTCTTCTTCCGTCGCAGCCATCTGCAACGCGCCCACGATTTCTATGAAAAGTATGGCGGCCGCGCGGTCATACTCGCGCGCTTCGTTCCCATCGTTCGAACCTTCTGTCCACCGGTCGCCGGGGCCGCCAAAATGCCTTACGGCCGTTACGTGACGTTTGATATTTTCGGCGGAGTTTTCTGGGTCTGCGCCACGATTCTAGGCGGCTATACACTCGGACATTCCGTCCCCAATATCGGCAAGTACATTCATTACGTGATCGGCGTGGTCGTTCTGCTTTCAATTCTTCCCGCTATCATCGGCATCCTGAAAAGCAAAAAACCGTCGCCTCAGCCCGCGCCCGCTGCATCCGCGCGAGACTAGCTCATGCCCAACCTTCCGCTGCGCGCGGTCATTTTTGATATTGGCCGCGTGATCGTAAAATTAGACCTCGCCCGCGCCATCGAAGGCCTCTCCCAAGGCATCTCTCTTTCTCCCGCCGAACTTTGGTCCGCCATCGAAAAAGATCCTCGCTGGCACGATTGGCAGCAAGGCCGCATCTCCCCGCATGACTGGCATCTGCACATCACGAAGCGCTTGGGCAGCCCGTTAAAATTCGAAGAATTCCGCGAAGCCTGGAACCGTACGCTGGATCCCGTCCCTCTTCAACCTGACGATCTCTTCGCTTCCCTCGCCAAAAAACACAAATTGGCTCTGGTCTCGAACACCGACCCCATCCACGTCGCCCATCTCGAATCAAACTTTTCCTTTTTCCAATTCTTCCCCCGCCGAGCCCGCATCTACTCTTGCGCGATCCGGGCCAGCAAACCTTCCCCCGTCATTTTCCAAGCTGCCTTAAAAGCCGTTAAAACCCCGGCCTCCCAGGCCGTTTTCATAGACGATATCCTCGAATACGTACAAGTCGCCCGCTCCCTCGGCCTCCACGCTATTCAATACGTGAATCCCGGCCAGCTCCGCTCCGACTTAAACGCCCTGAACGCCCTGGATCCTTCCTTGAATCTCTAACCCGCTCCAACACCGCAAATTTTGCAACTCCACATTAATCCCGCGTAAAGATTGCTAGGACTAGTACCCTGCCTCCCGATGGCGCTTTTTCTCCCCTCATCACTAACTCCATTTTCCACATAGGCTTACTACCGTATCCGCTCGCCTCTTCGCATCAGGCTCTTTGGCTTTGCACATGCACCTTTCCTGGTATCAGTAGGGGATTCAAGAGAGAGCAGTTGGGGTGCCGAGCGGCTTCCCAGAAGGAGAATCATTCAGTATGAGCGAAGAATACGTCGTGGAGAATAAGAGCGGTG